>Ga0307508_10002147_pt1 | contig 21132 bp, 20 predicted proteins | sample 9_EM_MG_FD_203089 | JGI IMG/M metagenome (GOLD analysis project Ga0307508, IMG submission 203089) | Populus trichocarpa ectomycorrhiza microbial communities from riparian zone in the Pacific Northwest, United States - 9_EM | ecosystem: Host-associated > Plants > Roots > Unclassified | place...
GCCGAGCGCGATGTTCTCCGCCACGGTGAAGACCGGGACCAGCATGAAGTGCTGGTGGACCATGCCGATGCCGGCGCCGATCGCATCGCGGGGGCTGCGGAAGACCTTCGGCTCGCCGTCCACGAGAATCTCGCCCTCGTCGGGCTGCAAAAGTCCGTACAGCTGGTTCATCAGGGTCGACTTGCCGGCCCCGTTCTCGCCGAGCAGGGCGTGCACCTCGCCGGGCTCGACCGTGAGGTCGATGTGGTCGTTGGCCACCAGGTCGCCGAAGCGCTTGGTGATGCCGCGCAGTTCGAGTCTCAGCGGAATCTCCCGACGTCGGATAACGGCTGGTGGAGTGGTGGTGACAGGGAAACAGCGCCGCCGCTCGGCCGCGAGAGGAAGCCCCCTCGCGGCCGCGCGGCGGCCGAATGGTACCTACTGCATGATCACTTGGGCGCGTTGGCCGACTCGACCTTGACGGTGCCCGCGATGATGTCCGCCTTGAGCTTGTCGACCTCGGCCTTCAGGCCCGCGTCGACCTTGCTGTCGAACTGGTTGTACGGCGCGATGGAGACACCGTTGTTCGCCAGCGTGCCCAGGTAGCCCGGGGTCGGGCTGAGCGGCTGGCCCGACGCGCCGGTGACGACGGCCTTCTCGACCGCGTCGGTGATGTTCTTGACCACCGTGGTCAGGAAGACGTCGCAGTCCTGCGCGGCGCTCTTGCAGCCGTCCTGGTCGACCCAGACGATCGAGACCTTGCCACCCGAGCCCTTGGCGACCTCGGCGGCGCCCAGGCCGGTCCCACCGGCGACCGGCATGATCACGTCGGCGCCCTGGGCGACGAACGTGTTGGCCAGCGCCTTGCCCTTGGCCGGGCTGGCGAAGTCCTCGGTGAAGCTGCCGTTCTGCTTCGCCTTGTCCCAGCCCAGCACCGTGACGCTCTTGCCCTTGGCCTGGTTGTAGTACGCCACGCCGTCGGCGAAGCCGTCCATGAAGACGGTCACCGGCGGGATCTTCAGGCCGCCGAAGGTCGCCACCTTGCCGGTCTTCGAGTAACCCGCGGCGAGGTAGCCCGCGAGGAACGCCGCCTGGTCGGTGGCGAACTGCATCGGGTAGACGTTCGCCGCGGCGCTGCCGCTGTCCACGATGGCGAACTGCGAGGTCGCGCTCTCCGTCGCGACCTTCTTGGTGGCGTCGCCCATCAGGCCGCCGACCGCGAGGATGAAGTCGCACTTCTGCGTGACGAAACCACGCAGGTTGGGCTCGTAGTCGGCCTCGGCGGTCGACGGCACGTACTTCGGAGCGACGTTGCTGGCCTGCGCCTGCGCGGCTTGCATGCCGGCCCACGCCGACGCGTTGAACGACTTGTCGTCGATGCCGCCGGTGTCGGTCACCATGCATGCCTTATATGCCGCGGCGGTGCTCGCACTGCTGCCGCCGCCGCTCGGAGTTGCAGACGGGGCGTTCCCACACGCAGCGGCGGCGAGCGTCAGCCCGCCTGCCGCGAGAACCGCAAAGATTCGCTTCCCACGTACCGGGCGCAAGACGCCCTCCTTCCCACGCTCGCCGACACCCGTCGGTGAGTCTTCAGGTCGGGAGCGTAACCGCAGGCCACAGTGGCAGAGGCATTTCCGGCTGGACTGTTGGCGCACCGTTATCAACCCGCGACCGGCAATCACGTTGGAAGGCGGCCCAACGGCCCTCGGCGCGAAATGTCCGGCGCCGAGCGTAACCTGCCGTTAATCTTGCGGCTATGAAGGCCCGGCGGCCGCGAAATCTTCGGTTTTCGGCACATCCCCCGCCGCGCGACGCGCGGCGCGCAGGGCCCGTACGCCGAGCACGCCCACGGTCGTGCCGATCGCCAGCGACGCGACGATCAGCACGGCGTGCACCCAGAGGAACGGCGTCGGCGCCCCGCCGGCGAAGGAGCGGTCGTCCTTCCAGATCGCCAACGCGAACCGCGGCCAGATCGCCCAGGTCCACACGCCGACACCGATCAGGAAGACCGCCCACCGCCGCGAAATCACCATCGGCCCACTATTTCACCCGGCGGTTTCCCCGCGCCCGGCTCCCCGGCGCCCCGACAGCCGGCGGTAACCTAGCCGGCCAGCCTGGCGGCGATCCGGGCCCAGCCCTCGCGCACCTCGGCCTCGGTGGGCGGGCGTCCGGGACGTACCCGGCGGGTCTCGTGATCCTCCGCGCCCGGCTCGGCCCCCTCGTCCTCGGGCGCCTCGGCGCCCGAGCGGGCCAGCTCGATCTCCTCGCGGATCGCCTCCGCGTCGACCCGCGGCAGCAGCGGCTCGACGACGGCCATCAGGTCCTCGTCGGCGACCACGGCCTGGGCCAGCGCGAGCGCGTGCGCCCGCTCGTAGGGCCCGCAGACCACCGGCTCCCAGTCCTCCTCGTCGCCTAGGGAACCGATCGTGATGACCCACGGCAGGTCGGCCACCGGCGATCCGGGCGGCAGGTCCAGCGTCACGAGAGTGCCCACGCCGCCATCATTCCGGGCGGCTGTGCCGAATCCAGGTATTTTGCCCCACCGGGGCATTTTTATCGTCAGCCGCAAGGTCAACGACGCGGCCGTGCGGGCTGGTCGCCGCCCACGCCGCGCCGAACAGCAGCAGTTGGTTGAAGATGTACAGGTAGACGAGCACGCCGACGGCCGACCCCACGAGCCCGTACGCCGGGTTGCGCTGGACGAGCCCGACGAACGACTTGCCGACCGTGTTGAGCAGGGTGATGCCGATGCCGACCTGCAGCATCGGCGGCGCCAGCCGGCGGACCGTCATCCGGAGCCGAGGCACGGCGGCCAGCAGCGCCGTGGCGAGCACCATGTTGACCATCATGGTCAGCAGCAGGCTGATGATGTCCAGCAGCACGCCGCCGGCCAGCCAGTCCAGCAGCCTCTCCAGCCCGTAGACGGCGAGTTGCGACAGGGCGAGCAGCAGCAGGATGCCGATCAGCACGAGCAGGTCGAGCGCCTGGCGCACGCCGAAGTAGCCGGGCTGCTCGTTGAGCCGCCAGATCAGCCGCTGCGAGGAGCGGATCGCCTCCACCCAGCCGATGCCGGTGAAGGTCAGGCTCACGATGCCCACAATGCCGACCGTCCGACCGCTTTCCAGGATCGCGTGCACGTCGAGGAACGGCAGGTTCTCCCGCAGGAAGCCGCCGACGATGCCGAACAGCTCGGCGTCGCTGGTGAGCAGGATGCCGAAGACGGAATAGCCGATCAGCAGCAGCGCGAAGACGGCGAAGAACCCGTAGTACGCGATCGCGGCCGCCAGCCGGCCGCCCTGCACCTGCGTGTAGCGCAGCGCCGCGCGACTCAGGTGGTCGAAGTAGCGGGAGCGGAAACGCAGCCTCATGATCCGCGACTCGGCGGCGTCGTAGGCCCGCTCGATCGGGTTCACGGGGCGACCGTAACCGATATCTCACCGGCCGCAACCGGGGCGCGCACGGCGGTCAGGCGCCCAGGGGGAAGTCGCGCCGGGGCCGCCACGGTCCCTCGCCGCCGTGTGAGAAAAGGGTGAACGCGCTCACATGGAACTTCGCGGAGAAGTCGGCCAGGTCGTCGAAGACCTCGTCCAGCGCCTCGGCGGGCACGTCCTGCGCCACCGTCACGTGCGGGTGGTAGGGGAAGCGGGAGTCGCGGCGCACGTTGTCGGCGGCCGCGATCGCCTCGGCGAGCAGCTCACACTCGCTGATCCCGACCGCCAGGGTCACGAAGACCACCTCGGTGATCGGCCGGAACGTGCCGGTGCCGCGCAGGTGGATGGTGAACGGCTGTTGTGCCGCCGCGATCGCCTCGAGGTGTTTCTCCACCGCGGGCAGCGCCTCGGTGGCCACCTCGGTCGGCCCGAGCAGCGTGACGTGCGCCGGTGTGTAGGCCGCCTGCGGGTCGCCGGCGGCGCCGCGGCGCCGGGTGAGCATCGGTCCCCAGGGGTCGGGGATGTCGATCGCGACGCCGATCCGCGTCGTCGGGGCGCCTTCTCCCACGGAGGTCAGGCTCCGCGCGCCGGGCTGAGGAAACCCACGTTCTGGTACGCCGCGGCGAGCGTCGTCGCGGAGACGCAACGGGCCTTCTCTGCGCCGATCGCCAGGATTTTGTCGAGGTGGCCTGGGTCCTCGAGGTAGGCGCGGGTGCGCTCCTGGATCGGCTCGACGAACTCCACCACGATCTCGGCGAGGTCCTTCTTGAGGTCGCCGTAGCCGTGGCCGTCGTACTGCTCGAGCAGCTCGTCGATGGTCCGCATGGTCAGCGCGGCGTAGATGGTCAGCAGGTTGCTGACGCCCGGCTTGTTCTCCTCGTCGTAGAGGATCTCCCGCCCGGTGTCGGTGACCGCCGACTTGATCTTCTTGGCCGATCGGGACGGCTCCTCGAGCAGCTCGATGATGCCGTTCGGCGAGGAGGCCGACTTCGACATCTTCGAGGTCGGATCCTGCAGATCGGTGATCTTGGCGGTATCGCGCACGATGTACGCCGACGGCACGGTGAACGTCTCGCCGAACCGGGTGTTGAACCGCTGCGCCAGGTCGCGGGTCAGCTCGAGGTGCTGCCTCTGGTCCTCGCCGACGGGCACCTGGTCGGCCTGGTAGAGCAGGATGTCGGCGGCCTGCAGGATCGGGTAGGTGAACAGACCCACGGTCGTCGTGTCCTGCCCCGCCTTGGCCGACTTGTCCTTGAACTGGACCATCCGCCCGGCCTCGCCGAAGCCGGTGATGCAGCTGAGCACCCAGGCGAGCTGGGCGTGCTCGGGCACGTGCGACTGGACGAACAGCGTGCACCGCTCCGGGTCGAGGCCGACGGCGAGCAGCTGGGCAACCGAGATCCGGGTGCGGTTGCGCAGCGCGATCGGATCGTGCCCCATCGTGATCGCATGCAGGTCGACCACGCAGTAGAAGGCGTCGTGCGTCTCCTGCATCGCCACCCAGTTGCGCACCGCGCCGAGGTAGTTGCCGAGGTGGAACGAGTCGGCTGTCGGCTGAATGCCGGAGAGCACGCGCGGGCGGCGGGCGACGTCGGACATGAGCGCCATTCTGTCAGTCGTGGTCACTTGATGGCCAACGCCCCGGCGCTCGCGCCGTGACGCGGCGGATCATCGGATGTGAGATTCATGTTCGTTCTTGTTGACTCATGAGCGTTTTTGCGCGAGACTGCTAGAGGCACAGCTAGTCCCAGTAGGCTCAAGGCTAAGCCGCTCCCATACACCGCGAGAAAGGCCCGAGCTCGTGAAACTGCTCGTCACCGGGGGTGCCGGCTATGTCGGCAGCGTCACCAGCCGACTCCTGCTCGACGCCGGCCACGAGGTCGTCGTGCTCGACAACCTGAGCACCGGCTTCCGCGAGGCGGTCGCGCCCGACGCCACATTCGTCGAGAAAGACGTCCGCGACGCGGCCGAGGTGCTCACCGCGGACGCCGGCTTCGACGCCGTGCTGCACTTCGCCGGCCTGATCGCGGCCGGCGAGTCGATGGTCAAGCCCGAGCTCTACTGGCACGACAATGTGATCAAGTCGCTGGCCCTGCTCGACGCGGTCCGCGCCGCGAAGGTGCCGCGGCTCATCTTCTCCTCCACCGCGGCCGTCTACGGCAACCCCGTCGAGCTGCCGATCACCGAGTCCGCGGTGAAGGCCCCCACCAACACGTACGGGGCGACCAAGCTCACCTTCGACCACGCGCTCACCTCCGAGGCGTTCGCGCACGGGCTGGCCGCGGTGTCGCTGCGCTACTTCAACGTCGCGGGCGCCTACATCCGCGACGCGTACGAGATCGGCGAGCGACACAGCCCCGAGACCCACCTGATCCCGATCGCGCTGCAGGTCGCCGCCGGCAAGCGCGACAAGCTGCAGCTGTTCGGCGACGACTACCCGACCGCCGACGGCACCTGCGTGCGCGACTACATCCACGTCGAGGACCTGGCCCGGGCGCACCTGCTGGCGCTCGACGCGGCCGCCGCCGGCGACCACAAGATCTACAACCTGGGCAACGGCAACGGGTTCTCCAACCGGCAGGTCGTCGACGCGGCCCGCGAGGTCACCGGCGCCGAGCTGCCCGTCGAGATCGCCCCGCGGCGCGACGGCGACCCGGCCACGCTGGTCGCCTCCTCCGCCCGGGCGCGCGCGGAGCTCGGCTGGGTCCCGGCGAAAGACACGTTGGCGGCGATGATCGGTGACGCCTGGGCTTTCTACCGCGCCCACGTCGCGTGATCAGATGACGGCATGACTGTCGCCTCTGACGCCGCCGCCGCCTTCCGCAAGGAGTTCGGATCCGAGCCCGCCGGCCTGTGGGCCGCGCCCGGCCGGGTCAACCTGATCGGCGAGCACACCGACTACAACGAGGGCTTCGTGCTGCCCTTCGCCCTACCCCAGCGGACTGTCGCCGCGGTCGCGCCGGGTCCGGCCGGCCACTGGACGGTGTGCTCGACCAACACCGCCGAGCCGGTCTCGTTCGCTCTGACCGAGCCGGGCGAGGTCACCGGCTGGGCCGGCTACCTGGCCGGCATCGTCTGGGCGCTGCACGACGCCGGCTTCGAGGCGCCCGGAGCGCGGATCGCACTGGCGTCGGAGGTGCCGGTCGGCTCGGGCCTCTCGTCGTCCGCCGCCCTCGAGTCGGCGGTGCTGACCGCGCTGGTCGAGCTGGGCGGTCTCGACCTGCCGGTGGCCGAGCGCCCGGCGCTCGCCCAGCGCGCCGAGAACGCGTACGTCGGCGCCCCCACCGGCATCATGGACCAGTCCGCGTCCATCCGGTGCCGCGAGGGCAAGGCGCTGTTCCTCGACTGCCGGTCGCTGGCGGTCGAGCAGATCCCGTTCGACCTGGCCGCCGAGGGCCTTGCCATCCTCGTGATCAACAGCAACGCCCCGCACCAGCACGTCGACGGCGAGTACGGCGCCCGCCGCAAGTCCTGTGAGGAGGCGGCCGCCGTCCTGGGCGTCGCCGCGTTGCGCGACGTGCCGGTCGACGGCCTGCCGCAGGCGCTGGAGCGGCTCGACGACGACGTGATGCGCCGCCGGGTCCGCCACGTCGTGACCGAGGACCAGCGGGTGCTCGACACCGTGGCGCTGCTCGGCGCCGGCCGGGTCCGGGAGATCGGCCCGCTGCTGACCGCCTCGCATGCGTCGATGCGCGACGACTTCGAGATCACGGTCGCGCAGGTCGACGTGGCCGTGCAGGCGGCGCTGGACGCAGGGGCGTACGGCGCCCGGATGACCGGCGGCGGCTTCGGCGGTTGCGTCCTGGCCCTGATCGACACCGCTCGCGCCGGCGAGACCACGGCCGCGGTCGCCGCGGCGTACGCGGAGCACGGTTTCACCCCGGCGACCACCTGGATCGCCGTCGCCGGGCCGGGCGCGGCGAGGCTCTAAGGCCGGCGCGCCCCGCCGAGGGTGCTTTCCCGGGCCACCAGGCGGTGGTCGACGCGTAGCTCGCGGGGCGGTCCGGTGGCGGCCGGGCCGTCGCCGAGCCGCTCGGCCAGCAGGTCCACGGCGAGCTCGGCGAAGTACGGCGCCAGCAGTTCCGGCACGGCGAGCGCCATCACGCCCGAGCGGCCCCCGCGAAGCTGCCGGGCGGCCGGATCGGGCACGTAGCCGAGCGCCTCGATGGCCGCCTGGGGCGAGACGCTTCGCCGCACCGCGACGGCCGCGTTGCACGACTGCCTGGCTGGGCCTCCGGAGGCGCTCATGATCGACCTGTCCGGGCTGGACGACCCGCGTACCGAAAGCACGCCGACCTGGGTCGCCGCGCAACGCGCCGCGGCCTCGCAGGCGCCCCCGCTGCCGCTCGCGCTCTGCGTGCCGCCCGACCTGCCGCTCGCCGATCGGATGCAACGCCTCGGCGCCCGCCGCTACCTGCCGGTCTACGCGAAGGTCCGGCAGGCCCGGGTCGCGATCGCCGGCCGGCTGCCACTGACCGACCGGGTGATGCTGACGGTTCCGCCTGAGCCGGACGCGCCCAGTTTCGCGCGCAACCTCGCCGGCGACGCGTGCCTGGCGTGGGGCCTGCCGGAGCTGCTGCACCCCGGGCGGCTGGTGATGTCGGAGCTGGTGACCAACGCGGTCGAGCACGCCGGCTCGGAGATCACGGTGGTGGTGACGCGACGCGGCGCCGGCCTGCACCTGGCCGTGTGGGACGGGCTCGCCGACCCGCCGCGAATCATCGCGCTGGCCCGGCCGAGGCGCGGGCGCCCGCTGGACGATCGCGGGCGGGGCCTGCGCGTGGTGGCCGCCGCCGCGACCGCCTGGGGGTCGCTGCCGACCGGGACCGGCAAGGTCGTCTGGGCCACGCTGCGGGCGCGGCGCTCGCCCCGCGCCGGCGCCCTGCCGTGCCGTCGGTTGGGAGGGTCGGGGTTATTGGGCTTCGATGATCATGCCGGCGGCGACGGTGCGGTTGGTGGTGTCGTCGATGAGGATGAAGCCGCCGGTGGTGCGGTTGCGGCGGTATTCGTCGGCGAGTAGGGGGATGGTGGTGCGGAGTTTGATGCGGCCGATTTCGTTGAGGGTGAGGTGCTCGGCGGTTTCGTCGCGGTGCAGGGTGTTGACGTCGAGGCGGTAGTGCAGGCCGCGGATGACGGTGCGGGCGGTGCGGGTGGTGTGTTTGATGGTGTATTTGCTGCCGACGCGTAGCGGGGTGGTTTCGTCCATCCAGCAGATCATGGCTTCGAGGTTTTGGGCGGTGGTGGGGGCGTTGTTGCGGCGGCAGATCAGGTCGCCGCGGGAGATGTCGATTTCGTCGGTGAGGCGCACGGTGACGGACATCGGGGGGAAGGCTTCCTCGATGGGGCCGTCGGCGGTGTCGATCCCGGCGATGGTGGAGGTGAGTCCGGAGGGTAGGACCATGATTTCGTCGCCGGGTTTCAGGATGCCGGAGGCGACTTGTCCGGCGTAGCCGCGGTAGTCGGTGATGGTGGTGGATTGTGGTCGGATCACGTATTGCACGGGGAAGCGGACGTCGACGAGGTTGCGGTCGGAGGCGATGTGGACGTGTTCGAGGTGGTGCAGCAGGGACGGGCCTTCGTACCAGGGGCTGTTCTGGCTGCGGGAGGCGATGTTGTCGCCGTGGAGGGCGGAGATCGGGATGATGGTCAGGTCGGGGGCGTCGAGTTTCGCGGCGAATGAGGTGAACTCGTCGGCGATCCGGTCGTAGACGGTTTTGTCCCAGCCGACCAGGTCCATTTTGTTGACGCACAGCACCAGGTGCGGGACCCGGAGCAGGGAGGTCAAAAACGCGTGGCGGCGGGACTGCTCGACCAGGCCTTTACGGGCGTCGACCAGGATCAGGGCCAGGTCCGCGGTGGACGCCCCGGTGACCATGTTGCGGGTGTACTGGATGTGTCCGGGGGTGTCGGCGATGATGAACTTGCGGCGGGGGGTGGCGAAGTACCGGTACGCCACGTCGATGGTGATGCCCTGTTCCCGTTCCGCGCGCAGCCCGTCGGTCAGTAACGCCAGGTTGGTGTACTCGTCGCCGCGGGCCGCGGAGACCGCTTCGACGGCTTCCAACTGATCCTCGAAGATTGTTTTCGTGTCGAACAGCAGCCGGCCGATCAGGGTGGATTTCCCGTCGTCGACACTGCCCGCGGTCGCGAACCGCAACAGGTCCATCCCCCGCCCCGGCGCAGCGGTGTCAGGGTCGAGCACGGTGTGGGTCATCAGAAGTAGCCCTCTCGCTTACGGTCTTCCATCGCGGCTTCACTGACCCGGTCATCACCACGGGTCGCGCCTCGCTCGGTGATCCGGGTCGCCGCGACCTCGTCGATCACCTTCTGCACCGTGTCCGCGTCCGACAAGACTGCCGCGGTCTGCGACGCGTCACCCACCGTGCGGTACCGGACCCGGCGCACCTGGGAGGTTTCGCCGTCCCGTAGCCGGATGAACTGGTTCACCGCGTACCACATGCCGTCGCGCTCGACGACTTCCCGGTCGTGGGCGTAGTAGATACTCGGCAACGGGATCTGTTCCCGCGCGATGTAATGCCACACATCCAGTTCCGTCCAGTTCGACAACGGGAACACCCGGATCGATTCCCCCGGATGATGCCGACCGTTGTACAACCCCCACAACTCCGGCCGCTGATTCTTCGGATCCCACTGCCCGAACTCATCCCGGAACGAAAACATCCGCTCCTTCGCCCGCGCTTTCTCCTCATCCCGCCGCGCCCCACCGAACAACGCATCAAACCGGTACTTCTCCACCGCGTTCAACAACACCGGCGTCTGGATCCGGTTCCGCGTGCCATCCGGCAACTCCCGCACCAACCCCGTATCAATCGCCTCCTGCACACTAGCCACCACCAAACTCAACCCCAACGCCCCCACCCGCACATCCCGATACCCCAACACCTCCGGAAAATTATGACCCGTATCCACATGCATCACCGGAAACGGCACCCGCGCCGGCGCGAACGCCTTCTCCGCCAACCGCAACATCACAATCGAGTCCTTACCCCCGGAAAACAACAACACCGGACGCTCAAACTCCGCCATCACCTCACGCATCACAAAAATGCTCTCCGCCTCCAAGGCATCAAGATGTGACACTCGGTACGGCTTCGGCTGGCTCATGGGAGGGTCTCCAGGGAGTTCGGTAACGGCCCGGGTCGCGGGCGGCGGGTCAGGCTGACGGACGGTGGCGCTGCAACGCCGCGAGCAACCGAGGAGCGAGATCCTTGCGGCACACCACCAGGTCCGGCAACTTAGGATCCGCCTCGTTGTATTCCAGCGCAGAACCGTCGATTCGGCTAGCGTGCAGGCCCGTGGCCAGCGCCACAGCGACCGGAGCGGCCGAATCCCACTCGTACTGGCCGCCCGCGTGCACGTAGGCGTCCGCCTCCCCGCCGATCACCGCGGCGATCTTCACACCGGCCGAGCCCATCGGCACCAGCTCGGCGCCGACGTCCTCGGCCAGGGCGGCCACGAAGGCCGGCGGGCGGGTGCGGCTCGCCGCGATCCGGATCGCGGCGGTCTCCAGCGGCAGCGGCGGGTACGCCGGCGGCTGATCGGTGGCGATCGTGCGGTGCTGGGCCGGCATCGCGACCGCTCCCGCGGACAGGCAGCTGGGGCTGGAACAATCCGCGGTCCAGAGCGCGACGTGCACGGCCCAGTCCGTGCGGCCCTGCTCGGAGAACTCGCGAGTGCCGTCGAGCGGGTCGACGATCCAGACGCGCGTGGCGTTCAGGCGTTCCGGGCGTACCATTCCGGGCTCGCCGTTGCCCCACGCCAGGCGCGAGTGGTCGTCCTCCTCGGAGAGGACCGCGTCGGCGGGACGCCAGCGGGCCAGCTCCGTGCGCAGCAGGTCGTGCGCGGCCTTGTCACCCGCCGCCTTGAGCGCGGCGGCGTCGCCGTAACCCATGTCCTCGCGCACCTGGAGCAGCAGGCGGCCGGCGCGATCGGCGAGCCAACGGGCGAAGGCCGCGTCGATGACCGGTGGCGCGCCTGCGTCCGACCCGTCGCGCTGGCTCAATATGTGCGCCGACGTCTGTGTCCGCTCGCCCATCATCCCGCTCCTCCATCCAAGGCCCACCGATCAGTACGCTCCCGACGACCGGACCACCGCGGTCATGGTCCGCAGGAGGATCACCAGGTCCAAACTGAGCGACCAGTTCTCCACATAGCGCAGGTCGAGCCGGATCGCCTCCTCCCACGGAAGGTCCGATCGCCCGGAAACCTGCCAGAGGCCCGTCATGCCCGGTTTGACCGCGAGTCGCCGCCGCACGTCATCGGCGTAGGCCGCGGCCTCCGACGGCAAAGGCGGGCGCGGACCGACCAGTGACATCTGGCCGAACAGGACGTTGAGCAGCTGGGGGAGCTCATCCACCGAATATCGGCGCAACCACCGGCCGACCCGGGTGACTCTCGGATCGTCACGGATCTTGAAGAGCACACCGTCCTGTTCGTTGAGATGCCGCAGCTCGGCGAGCCGCGCCTCGGCGTCGACATACATACTCCGGAACTTGTAAATCCGGAACAAGCGCCCGTCCCGGCCGACCCTTACCTGACGAAAGAGTACCGGGCCGCGCGAAGTGAGCCGCACACAAAGTGCGACGGCCAGCAGCAGCGGCCCGAGCCCCAACAGCAACACGATCGCGCCGACCCGGTCGAACAAATCCTTGACCAGGCGCGATCCGCCGTGCAACCGCGGATGCTCGACATGCAACATGGGCAGCCCGTCGAACGGCCGGATCGTCGTGCGCGCCCCCGCCACGTCGACCAGCGCGCTGGCCACCACCAGATCGACCTCGTCGCGCTCCAGCCGCCAGGCCAGCCGCCGCAGAGCCGCGCCGTCGAGCTCCGGACAGCTCAACACCACGACGGTGTCCGCATCGGCCTGCGCCACCGCGCTCGCCACGTCGTCGAATGTCCCGTACACGGTCAGCCCCTGCTGCCCGTTCACGCCGACCCCGTCGTGCCCGGGCGGCAGGCACGCGCCCACCACCTCCAGGCCGTGATAACGCTCCCGCCGCAGTTGGCGGGTGAGCCCGATGACCGACAATTCGTGCCCGACGACGATCACCCGGCGCAGACTCTCCCCCCGGGCCCGGGCCACGTGCAGCCGCTTGCGCAGGGCGAAACGCAAGACCCCCGAGGAGGCGATCGCGGTCGGCAGGGCGGCCAGGACATAGCCACGAGCAAGATCAAGATCGAGGGCGTACGACAGGACGGCCGCCCCCGCGATCAAGCCGACCCCACCCCGGAAGACCCGCTGGTACTCGTCGGTCCCGACGAACAGAAACCTCCTCTCGTACGCCCGGGAGACCGCCAACACGAGCAGAAGGGCCACCGGCAACAGCCCAGACAAGATCATGTACGCCCGGTTGTACGAGGTCACGTCGCCGAACCTCAGCCCGAACGTCGCCGCCCCCGCCGCGGTGCCCGCGAACAGGTCACACAGCACCAGAGCCCGTACGTACCGCCGCTCCCACAGCTGCCGCCGCGACATGGCCGCGTGCCGCCCCCGAACGCGGAGGAACGGCCTCGCCGCCGGCCGCGCCGCGCTGGACCGGTTCCGCCGCTGGGACCAATGCCGCTCGACGGCCCTATTGCGCGACAGGTCCGCCCGACCCTGCGCGGCCAGCGGCGGGGCGTTGTCCGCCTTATGAAGAATGCGCCCGTTCCGCCCGTGCGCCCACCCCCCGCCGGGCCGCCCGAGCACCTGCTCCCCGCCGGGCCGCCCGAGCACCTGCTCCCCGCCGGGCCGATCGGGCAGGTCAAGCCGGTCGGGTCGATCGGGCTGGCGGGGGCCTCGGTCGAGCGGGGCGGACGGCGCCGGCTGATCGCCGCGACCGACCGTCTGGACGCCGGTCCGACCGTCTCGCCGGTCTCGAGCCGCCGAGCCCACGTCTGGCGCGTCGGCGGAAATGGCGCGATCGCCGGCGGGAAAGCCGGAACGACCCTGCGTCCGCGGTTGGCGTGCGCCCACGCCGATCGCCCCGGCGCGGGCGGACCACTCCGCCCCTCCGGAATGGGCAGGGCCCCGACCGGGCGGTCGGGAGCCGACCAGATCCACGCTCGGGTGGCCTTCTCGCCCCTGACTGTCGCGCCCGCCCGGATCCACCCAGCGCATATCCGGCTTATCGGTTTTGGTCTGACAACCTTCCGGCGGCGGCGGGGCCGGCGCCGGGATCACGACGTTTCGCGCCGCCCGCCACGGACCGGGGCGGCGGGGCCGTGGCCCTTGATTGCCCGGCGGATGGTTGGCCAGCACGTACCCGCCCGACCCCCCGAGGCCCTCCGGTCCGGTCCCGTCCGAACCCAGCCCGTTCGGCCCTGGCCGGTCAGATCCGGGCCTGTCCGGCTCCAGACCGCCATGCCCCAGGACTCGAACCGACCCGTCCGACAACCGGAACAGGTCCGACATGCCGTAGCCATTGGGGGATTTCTGGCGTGGGCGGACCTCCGGCAGCAGGACAGTCGGCTCGGTCAGCACAGATTCCTGCTCCGCGGACAGGTCCCGATGCACCCCGAACCTCCCCCTCGAGCCGGCCACACCCAACAGGTGCGTACGTGTGACCAACGCTCGGACGGCTACCGGCGTCACGGGATCGACAGGCGGACAAAACCCCTCAAACGATCTATCCGTTCGGGCCCCGCGGGATCAACCGCCGTGGTATTTGTTCTGCGCCCACTCCACGCCCTCGAGGACGATCGCCTCGGCCACATCGGCCGCCCGGTCGACCAGAAAATCCCGCTCCTTGCGCTCGACCGCGGAAAAGTCAGACAGTACGTAGTCGGCCGGGTCCTGACGGCCCGGCGGCCGGCCGATCCCGAAACGGACCCGTGCGTACTCCTTGCTCGCCAGCGATTTCGACATCGACCGCAACCCGTTGTGCCCGCCCTCGCCGCCGCCGCGCTTGGCACGCACCTGCCCGAAGGGCAGATCCAGCTCGTCGTGAATCGCGATCACGTTCTCCACCGGCACCTTGAAGAACTGCGCCAGCGACACCACCGGGGCACCCGACAGGTTCATGTAGGTCAACGGCTTCGCCAACACCACCCGCGGACCGCCGAAACCCAGCCGGCCTTCCGCCACCTCGGCATGCGCGCGCTTCGACCGGCCGAACTTCGCACCCACCCGGGACGCGAGCAGGTCAGCCACCAGGAAACCCACATTGTGCCGATTGCCCGCGTACTCCTTGCCGGGGTTGCCAAGGCCGACCACCAGCCACGGCTCGTCGCTCACAGGTCCCTCCCATACGCATCAGGGAAAGTGCCAACCGGCACTTTCCCTGATCTCTGTCTGGTCCGCCGCGCGGAGTCTTACTCCGCGGACGCGGCCTCGGACCCGGACTCTGCTGCGCCGCCCTCGGCCGACTCGCTGTCGAGCTGCTCGGCGTTCTGCGCCTGCGACACCACCGCCAGCACGAAATCGGGCTCCACGGCCAGCTCGACACCCTCCGGCAGCACCACGTCGCCGGCCGTGACCTGCGAACCCGCCTCCAGGCCCGCGATCGACACGTCGAAGCCGGACGGCAGGTGCATCGCGTCGGCGACCACCGCAAGCGTGTTCGACTCGTGCATCACGAGCGTGTTGCGGCCCGCCTCGCCGGTCAGCGTCACCGGGACGTCGACCTGGACCTTCTCGCCACGCTTCACGATGATCAGGTCCACGTGCTCGTACGTGTCCTTCACCGGGTCGCGCTGGATCGCCTTTGGCAGTGCGAGCGTCGTGCCCGTGGCGCCGACGATGTCGATGGTGAACACCTGGTTGAGCCCGCCATGGCGAATCGCCGCCGCGAACTCACGGGCGGGCAGCGCGATGTGCTGCGGCTTTTCGCCGTGGCCGTACAGCACGGCGGGCACCAAACCGGCCCGGCGCGTGCGGCGGGCACCACCCTTGCCGAACTCGGTACGGGGCTCGGCGCTGATCTTTACCTCGGACACGGGGAAACTCCTGAAACTCTTCGATCGGGCTGCGTCTAAGTCGGCGGGCTGCGGGTCCGGCAGTGTGTCGGTGTGGCCGCCGTCGGTGCTGGAGGCCGTCGTCGGCGCTGCCGGGCAAGGGGGCGCGCTGGGCACAGGCCCGGAGCACCGCGTCGATCACGGTGCCTCCGAGCGGCTGCGAACCTCAGCAGACCGCGGGGCACCCTCGCCGTGGCAACCGCACTAGCTTACCTTCCAATGTCAGGAACCATTCAGCGGGTCCGGCCCGCTGACACCCAACGCAAAAAGTTCATCCCTGCGGTACAGCTCGCGCCGCAGTTTTCCCGCCCCACCGGCGCTAGCTCAGCCCGCCGAACAGCGTCGTCACCGAGCCGTCGTCGAAGACCTCCCGGATCGCCCGCGCCAACAGCGGCGCGATCGACAACACGGTGATCTTGTCCAAGCGCTTCTCCGGCGGCAGCGGCAACGTGTTGGTCACCACCAGCTCGCTGATCCGGCTGTTCTTCAACCGCTCGGTCGCCGGGTCCGACAACAGCGCATGCGTCGAGGCCACGATCACGTCCGCCGCGCCCTCGTCGAACAGAATGTCCGCTGCCTTCGTGATCGTGCCACCGGTGTCGATCATGTCGTCGACGATCAGGCACACTCGGCCCTCGACCTCGCCGACCACCCGGTTCGCCACCACCTGGTTGGGCTTCATCGGATCGCGCGTCTTGTGGATGAACGCCAGCGGGCACCCACCCAGCCGGTCGGTCCAGCGCTCGGCCACCCGCACCCGACCCGAATCCGGCGCCACCACCGCCATCGGGCGGCCCTCATACTTCCGCATGACGTGCTCAGCCAGGATGTCCATGGCGAACAGGTGGTCCACCGGCCCGTTGAAGAAGCCCTGGATCTGAGCCGTATGCAGATCCACCGTCAAGATCCGGTTGGCGCCGGCCGTCTTCAGCAGATCGGCCATCAGCCGCGCCGAGATCGGCTCCCGGCCCCGATGCTTCTTGTCCTGCCGCGAATACGGATAAAACGGCAACACCACCGTGATCCGCTTCGCCGACCCCCGCTTCAGCGCGTCGATCATGATCAGGGTCTCCATGACCCAGCGGTTCACACCCTCGGTCACCGACTGCACGACGAAGGCGTCCGACCCACGGACCGAATCCTTGAACCTGACAAAGATCTCACCGTTGGCGAACTCGTACGAGTCGGTCGGCGTCGGGGCGACGCCGAGCACCTGGCCGATCTCCTCGGCCAACTCCGGGAAACCCTGTCCGGAGAAAAGCATCAGACTCTTGCGGTTCTCCGCGACGATGCTACCCATCGGTTCGCTGCTCCCATTGAATCGAGGGGGTGGAGTGTCGAGAGAAGTATCCCCCGCGGCCACCGTCCTGCCACCGACCGTGCCCGGCGGGTGGCATGCCTCACCCCCGCCAGATCACACCAGCTCAGCGACGCTGTCTCAGACTACGGAGCCGCGGTTCCGTAGTCAGCGTCTTTCGCATCCACCGCCGCGGCCGCCTTGCTCGCCGCCGCCTTCTCCGCGGCCGCCGCCGACACCGTCCCCGACCGGCGCCGCGCCGTCCAGCCCTCCACGTTGCGCTGCGGCGCCCGCGTCACACCCAGACTCCCCGGCGGCACGTCTGTCGCGATCGCGCTTCCCGCCGCCACATAGGCGCCCGGCCCCACCTCCACCGGCGCGATCAACACCGTGTCCGAACCCACGAACGCGGCCTCTCCCACCGTCGTGAAACTCTTCTTCACCCCGTCATAGTTCGCGAAGATCGTGCCCGCTCCGATATTCGCCCTCGGCCCGATCGACGCATCACCCACATACGACAGGTGCGGCACCTTCGCGCCCTCCCCCAACTCGGCGTTCTTCGTCTCCACGAAGCCGCCGACCTTCGCCTTACGCGCCAGCCGCGTCCCCGGCCGCAAGAACGAGAAAGGCCCGACGGTCGCCGCCGGCCCGATCTCCGCCCCGATCGCATGCGTACGCAAAACCACCGCGCCCTCACCCACCGAGGTATCGATCAAGGTCGTATCCGGCCCCACCACAGCACCCGAGCCCACACTCGTCGCACCGAGCAGCTGCGAATTCTGATCGATCTCGGCATCCGGCGCCAACGACACCGTCACATCGATCCACGTCGTCGCCGGATCGAGGATCGACACCCCCGACCGCATCCACGCCTCGTTCACCCGATCACGCAGCAACGCCCGCAACCGGGCCAACTCAGCCCGGTCGTTGCACCCCAACGTCTCCACCGCGTCCGGCGCCACGAACACCCCAACGGGCCGCCCCGACGCCGCCAACAGCCCGAACACGTCGGTCAGGTACTCCTCACCCTGATCGTTGTCGGTGGACAGCTTGCCCAGCGCCTCCCGCAAGGCCCCCGCGTCGAACGCGTAGATCCCCGCATTGATCTCCCGAATCCGCCGCTGCTCCTGCGACGCGTCCCGCTCCTCGACGATCTGCTCCAGATCGCCGCCCGCGTCCCGCACGATCCGACCCAGACCAGCCGGATCCGCCACCTCAGCGGCCAGCACCGTAGCGCCGCGCGCACCCGACTCATGCTCGCGAACCAGGCTCGCCACGGTCTCGGACCGCAGCAGCGGCACATCCCCGTTCAGCACCACGACCGTGCCGGCGACGTCCGGAACAGCCTCGAGCGCCATCCGTACGGCGTGGCCGGTGCCGTTCTGCTGGGCCTGCAACACCGGCACCGCCGCCGGGGCGATCTCGGTCAGGTGTGTCTCGACCAGCCCGGCCTTGTGCCCGACGACCACGATCGTCCGCTCGGCCTCGGCGCTGCCCGCCGCGGCCAGCACGTGACCGAGCAGGGTGCGCCCGAGCAGGGGGTGAAGAACCTTGGGCGTCGCGGATTTCATCCGCTTGCCCTCACCGGCGGCAAGAACGACGACGGTACGACGAGGGGCCTGGCTCACGCGGGACTCCATTGTTCGCAGTAGGCACTTGTTCGCGGTAGGCACATATGCACTATTGCGGCGAAAACTCAGCCGCGGGACCCGTCGGTGACAGGCTCCATACCACAGGACACGCTCGGCCGCCAGGACTCGAACCTGGAACTTTTGGACCAAAACCAAAGGTGTTGCCAATTACACCACGGCCGACTGGTTCGGTCGCCACACTAGCGCCTGACGACCGACTGCCTGAATCTACTATCCCAGCCCGTCGAATGCTTCCATCACACCCTCCACCCTCCAGTAGAGCTCTCGCGAGCCGGGGACGGAGACGACCAGGCAGCCGTGATAGTCCGCGCCGGTGTTGGCCCGCTTGGTCGCCGGCTTGTGCCGCTTGATCGTCGGACGTTGGAACAGCTCACGGGGCACTCCCAACCGGTCGGCCCACCAGTCCCCCGCAGCCTCGGCGTCGGCCGTCTCGTGGATGTGCACCCGGTAGTGCAGCGAGTCCGGACCCCGGCCCTGCATCGCGAGAAAGCAGAGAAACAGCCGGTGCAGTCGAGGATCGTTGTTGATGAAAGTCAGCCGATCGAGTCGTCGCCACGGCTTCGACTTGGCGCCCTCGCACATGTAGACCAGGGCGCCGCTGAGGAGAACATCACGCTCGGTGATCTCGCCCACGTCGGCGACGGCTCGGGCCTTCTCGTCCGCCTGGCGGCGATCGCGCTCTACGCGATGAGCCTCCCAGCGCCCCGCGGACATGAGAGCGGCATGCTCCTGCTTTTGCCGCGCCCGCTCCGCGTCAGCGTCGAGCGGGATGTGCTTAACCCAGGTGTAGGCCGTCGACTTGGCCACGTTGAGGCGCACCGCGAGGTCGTTGACCGACCATCCCTGTTGCCGCAGCTCGACGGCCTGAGCCCGCAGGTCGTCCTTGGCGTTCGGCCGGCGCGTCCACTCGGGCGGCTCGATGCCCCGCAGCCAGTCGGTGAGCGTGGCGCTGCCAACCCCGAAGTGCTTCATCAACTCGGAGAGGGATAACCCCGGGTCGACACGGAGTCGTCGCGCCTCCTCCCGTCGCGGATCCTCGCCGCAGCTCCCCGCGCCCATCCACTCACCCTGGTCGGTCTGGTCAGTCCGGTCAGCACGTCCACCCGTCGTATACATGTATCTACATTAGGACGCGCAGACGCAACTAAGTAAGTCTGTAGATGTGCCAAAGTGAATTCGCGCTGTGGATCCGCGTCCAGGGATAGGCGACCTACGGTTGCGTAGGTTACGGTAACGTAAGCGTAGGTACTTGATCTCCACGTCCCGTCCCCGCAGTTCAGTGAGGTGTTCATGACATCCGTGATCGAGACCACCCCGGCCTCCGGCCCCAAGCCGCTCACCGACGGCCCCCAGCCCCGAGCCATCCTCATCGCCCTGTACGCGTTCGTGATCGCTCCGTTCCTGGCCGTCCTCGTGGCGATCCCGGTCGCCTGGGGCGGCTGGCTGTCCTGGACCGACGTCGCCATCGCCACCGTCTTCTACCTGATCTCCGGTCTGGGCATCACGGTCGGCTTCCACCGCTATTTCACGCACGGCTCGTTCAAGGCGAAGCGCTGGCTGCGGGTCGCCCTGGCGCTGGCCGGCTCACTGGCGATCGAGGGCGACATCATTCAGTGGGTCGCCGACCACCGCCGCCACCACGCGTTCAGCGACCAGGAGGGTGACCCGCACTCCCCGTGGCGGTACGGCACCGGTTTCTGGGCGCTGACCAAGGGCCTCTGGCATGCGCACATGGGCTGGATGTTCAGCCGGGAGTTGTCCAACCGGGACCGGTTCGCCCCTGATCTGATGGCGGACGAGGACATCAGCCGGATCGACCGGTTGTTCCCGGCGATCGTGCTCTTTTCGACGCTGGGCCCGGCCGCGATCGGCGGCCTGGTGACCTGGTCCTGGCAGGGCGCGCTGAGCGCGTTCTTCTGGGCGGGGATCCTGCGGATCGGCCTGCTGCACCACGTCACCTGGTCGATCAATTCGGTGTGTCACGTCTATGGCGAGCGCCCGTTCGAGGTGCGCAATGGCGACAAGGCGTCGAACTTCTGGCCGCTGGCGGTCGTGTCGTTCGGCGAGAGCTGGCACAACCTGCATCACGCGGATCCGACCTGTGCCCGGCACGGTGTGCTGCGCGGCCAGGTGGACATTTCGGCGCGGGTGATCTGGGTCTTCGAGAAGACGGGTGCGGCCTCGAACGTGAAGTGGCCGAACGAGCAGCGGCTGGCCGCAAAAATGATCAAGGCGTGACCAGTGCGACGGGGGACGGCGAATCCGGGCAGACCTGGCAGGATGACCGGGTGAGTGAGCCGAGCGGTGAGACCAGCGACGATCAGCCTCGCGGGCGGCGGGCACGACCGGCGGCGGCGCCGCGGGTGCGGATGTCCGCCGCGCAGCGCCGGGAGCAGCTGATCGCGATCGGGCGGCAGTTGTTCGCCGAGCGTGGCTTCGACGCGACCAGCGTGGAGGAGGTCGCCTCGCGGGCAAAGGTGTCGAAGCCGGTGGTCTACGAGCATTTCGGCGGCAAGGAGGGGCTTTACGCGGTAGTGGTCGACCGCGAGGTGCGGTCGTTGCTGGACCGCATCGCGGCGGCGTTGACCGCAGGTCATCCGCGCGAGTTGCTGGAGCAGGCGGCGCTCGCTCTGCTGGACTACATCGAGGAGGAGCCGCACGGCTTCCGGGTGCTGGTCCGCGAGTCGCCGGTGCTGTCTCCGGCGGGAAACTTCTCGAGTGTGATGAACGATGTCGCGCACCAGGTGGAGCACATCCTGGGCGACGAGTTCAAGGGCCGGGGCCTGGATCCGAAGTTCGCCGAGCTGTATTCGCA
>Ga0307508_10002148_pt1 | contig 21125 bp, 29 predicted proteins | sample 9_EM_MG_FD_203089 | JGI IMG/M metagenome (GOLD analysis project Ga0307508, IMG submission 203089) | Populus trichocarpa ectomycorrhiza microbial communities from riparian zone in the Pacific Northwest, United States - 9_EM | ecosystem: Host-associated > Plants > Roots > Unclassified | place...
AGCTCACCGCCAGTCAACGCCACGCCGGCGATCGCCACGCCGGCGATCGCCACGCCGGCGACCGCCACGCCGGCGACCGCCACGCCGGCGAGCACCGAGCTCGGTGCGATGGAGCCGGTAGTCGCAGCGCCGGCGACCGAGGTCGGCCAGCGCGCGGAGCAAGCGCCGAGGACGCACGAGAACGAGGACCTGCAGAACGGGGCGCGCTGCCGCGGAACCGTCGAGTGGTTCAGCGATGCCAAAGGCTACGGCTTCATTCACGGCGAGGACGGTCGGAGCATCTTCGTCCACTACTCGGCGATCTCGAACGCGGGGTTTCGGACGCTGACCCAGGGCCAAGCCGTCGAATACGAGGTGCAGCAGAGCACCAAAGGCCTGCACGCGGTCTCGGTGACGCATCCGGGTTCGGTCGCGCTCCGATCCGGATAGGAGTGTAGCCCTTCGCCGAACCGCCGCCGCAGGGGTGGCCGAGGCCACTCTGATTGAGCCAGGGGCTGCCGCGTCCCCTGTCACGCGGCCTGCCACCCGGGCGCGATTCGGCAGGGCAAGCGCGCTGCTCATGAGGAACATGGCGAGGTTACGCCGACAAGTGAGGTTGTCGGCCTGACACGCGTGTCAACCGTCAGGTCGACGGCGACTGGGCCGCAGTGATCTCGACCAGGTCGCCGATTCTCGACCAGGCCGCCGGGCAAAGCGAGTCACGTGCGCGCGCCAGCGCTGGCGCTCTCGTCACCGCGCGGCAGCGGTCGTTTGCCGGCGCGGGCCGATGGCGTTCGGCCGCGCGACCACGGCATGACCGCGCGCAAGCAACCCGGCGCGCGCATCCCCGACCCCGGCCGGACGGCAGCGGCCCGCGCCGGCAAACGACCGCTGCCGCGCGGCCGGTTGCAAGCACGCGCGAGCTCGGCTCGGCTACCCTTCTCGCCATGAGCTTCGACTGGTATCACCGGGGCGTGAACCCTTGGCAGCTGAGCGCCTGCAAGCCCCACGGCGCCGAGCTCGTCGCGCTGGGCTTTCAGCGCGGCCCAGGCCCGCTACCCGCCGACGTCACCGGCGAAGCCCACCTGTGCGCTCTCTGCAACGGCTCGACCTCGATCGACCAGGTACGTGCGTGCCGCTGCAACCAGCTCGGCATCCCGTGCCCGGTGCATCGCCCCAAGCCCGCCGGTGCCGCCGGCGAATGGTCGCGCGTGTGCTGCACCACAAGTGCGGCGCCGCGCTGCAGCTGCCGGCGGACCGGATCGCGTTCGAGCAAGACTCCGTGCTCGAATTCGAGGCTCGGCGCATCGCGGTCGACATCACCGGATGGGCCCAGCGCAACGGCGACGGACACGAGCTGTGCTGCCCCTTCCATGGCTCCGCGCGCTACCCGCTTGAATACGTCGCCGGCCCTGGTGCCGTCGACGAGTTCGACGACCACGACGACGGGGGCGGTGGTCTCGACGATGACGAGCTCGACGACGACGAACCGCTCCATGGCATAGCGCCATGAAGGACGTCACGTTCACGCACGACTGAGGCGCGCACACGCCGCAGGAGGTCGCGCGGTCGCGGCGACGATCGCGGACGTAGCTCAGGCGCGGCGCCCGAGTGCCCCGACACGGTGGCGAGCGCCGGGCCCGCCCGCGTCCAGCGTTGGTCGTACGACCCATCTCGTTTCCATCGAACGGCGCGGTGGTCAGCGCCGGTAAGCTCGCTTGCGCCCTGCCCGTCGACGTTTCCGACGCGCGCGAGCTCGTCGCGCCACCACCACAGTCCCCCGAGCAATCTCGGCGCGCAGGCATCCGCACGATCGTGTGCGTCTCGCCCGGAGCGACGCGCCCAGGACGACCAGCTCATGCCCGCAACTGCAGCGACACCGCCAAAGTGGCCGCCGTGGTGCCTCGGTGCTGCCCTCGCGCGCGATGACGACCAGGCGGCCGAACTCGTGCCCGACCAGGTCGTTCACCCTCCTGCCCCTGCGTACCGTGAGCTCCACGATCTCCTGCTTCCTGTTCGTCCTACGGATATGGAGCGCATGTAGCAGGCGCACAAGCCCGACGCCACGCTCCCAGGCCATCCGACGGTCTCATTTTGGACTGGCGGCCCGCGGCCCGCGTCGCCGACGACGCCAACGCGGACGCGGAACCGCCCCCGCGAAGTGGAGCGCCGCGGCCTCGAGCCCGGCGAGCAGCTCGACGACGCTCGGGACCTCCGGACGCTCGGCGGCGGCGGCCGACGCGAGCAGCGGCGCCCGCGTGTTCCGGTCGAATCCCGCCGCGTACCGCCAGCACGCATCAAACAGCCGGAGCTCGGCGCGGCGCTTGCGGCCCTCCCGGCGCGCCGCCGTTCGATCTTGTGCGCGTGTCATCGGCGACCCCTCAGCGGCAGGCGCGCCGACACCTTGCGCGCAGCGCGCTTGGGCTGGCGCCACGGACATCGTGCGGCGAGCGCCTCGGACACGGCCACATCGCAGCAACGGCACAGGTGTCCGCCACGATAGGCGGTGTACCCGTCGAGGCATGTCTCCTCTGGCGTGTAGCCCTCGCGATAGGGGCCCCGTCGGTAACGCAAGACCACGCCGCAGCGGCCCGCGCATGCACGCTTGATGATGTTCGATTCGTCGACGTCGTTAGACACAGGCTCTCGCTTCCATGGCTGGGTTGAATGACGAGCGGCGCACCCGAGGACGCCCCCGCTCGTCGCGCGGGCGCACTAGGCAGCGCGCGCCGCGCGGAACTCGAGCTTCGGGTACGGGCATCGCGGCGAGGTCAGCACCTCCCGCCGTCGGCGCTTGTCGAGGCACCAGAGGTAGCGGTGGTTCCCTCGATGGCGCATCGGCCGCGTCAGGCGACCGCGCCACCGCCGCAACCAGGCGAGCGCGTCCTCATCGTCGCGCAGCGGATCCGCGCCCCAGCGCTCCAGCTGGGCAGCTGCGTAGCGCCGGCCGACATCCCCCTGCGCGAGCTTGCCGCTGGTACGGTTCGAGAAGCACGTGCCGTCGGGCAACAGCCGCAGCGTGGCGGGGTTCGTCCGGCCGATGTAGTGGCCGTTCAGGGCCTGGTAGACGCAGCCGAAATGGCCACGGTGCACGACGTCGTCCGACGCGGTGACGCGCGGCTCCGGATCGGCGCAGGACTCGACCGCCACGATCCCCGCGGCGCGCAGCGACTCGAAGCAGCGCGCAACGAACCAGCTCTCGCCGTTGCCGGGCACCTCATCGAGCAACACCAGGCGGCCGAGCGTCACCGCCTCGCGGATCGTCAGCGCGGGGAACACCGCGCGATGCGCCGCCATCGAAGCGCCCGGCCCGAACAGCGCGACCCCGACCAGGTTGCCGCGGAGGTACAGCCCGTAGCGGCGCGCCGTCGAGCTCGCGCTCGCCGCGTAGTGGTGCCGCGCGACGAACGCGCGCGCGACCGCAGCCGACTCGATCGGGGCGACGTCGTATGCTGCGGTCCGAATCAGCTCACCAACCGGCCGGCGCGACGCGCGGCCCTCCGTCCAGCGCTGCACGTGCTCGACGATCACGGCCGCCCCCGCAGCAGCGTCACGGCTGCTCGAACGCGCGGCGCTCGTCCCCCGCCCGGAGTGGCACGCGCGTCGCCGGCGACGCCACCGGAATCACGACGGCCTCCGCTCACCGGCATCGTTGGCGGCGAGCCCGAACGCCTCGAGCCGATCGAGGGCCCAGAGCGGTTGACAGCTATCCACGCTGTCGGCACCGAGCCGCCGCGCGAGCTCAAGCCGAGCGAGCGTGCCGATCCGGCCGATGTGGCACTTGAGACCGTGGTCGTGCGCCAGCGCGATCCAGCCCGGCGCCGTGCCGAGCTTCCACTCCATCGACGCGCCGCCGATGAACAGGCCGCCGAACCGTGCCAGCACCGCGGCGACATCCGCGAGCGACATCCCCTCCTGCACGACCAGGTACCGCACCGGGAGCTCGGGCGGCACCCACTCGAGCTCAGCCACCGACCGCGCGAGCGACGCCGCGCCGCCCCCGACGATGTCGGGCATCACGATGAAGTCCGGGGGCTGCAGCTTGCCGAATGCGAGCCGATACGCGACGTACCGGAGATCGCGTTCCCACCGCACGCCGTTGAACGCGCGGCCCGCCTTGAAGTCGACGAACGCGCCGCAGTCCAAGAACCACCCGTTGCCCATGCGCCGCGGCGGTAGCTCGCCGCGATTGACGCACTCCCCGAGCCGAACCGGTTGCAGACCTCGATCGCGCGGCGCGATCGGGTTTGCCCGGTGTAGACCTTCACGCGGCCTCCCGCACGGTGTCGCTCGCGTCGTCGTCGTCGTCCTCGGCGTCGGCGTTCTCGGTGGCGCACCGGAACGGCTGATCGCAGACGTCACACCGTAGACGGAGACCGGGCTTGCCCCAGACATTGGCCTTGCACTTCGGGCACGTGTACTTGAGCTTGGAGACCTTCTTGGCCGGCGCGGCTCCCGGCTGCGCTCCGGTCGTGCCGGTGCCAGTCGTGCCACCGGCGGCGCCCCGCGCGCCCTTCTCGATCTCGCTCTCATCGACACCGCAGGTCCAGGGCAGCACGTACTCCGGCGGCATCGCGGCGAACGCCCGCGCGAACGCGCCACCCTCGATGATGTAGTGGCTGACGCGATAGCCCACCCGCTTGCCGCCGGGCTGGCCTGTCGAGGATGGCTGCAGGCCGAGCTCCTCCATCTTCCGGGCCCACTCGTCGTTGTGATAGCCACCGCGCGAGGGCTTGCCGAGCTGGAACTGGTGGAGGTGCACCATCTCGTGCACCAGGGTGGCGGCGACGTCGCGCGCGCCCCGGTTCGGGCCCTTCGTGATGTAGGTCGGATTAAGCGAGATCTCGTGGGTGACGGAATTGTCCTGCTTCCACCGCAGCGGGGCGAAAAAGCCGTAACTGTTGGCGTGACGGCTGAAGTTGAGAATCACCCGCTCCAGCACTCCGCCGAACAGGGCGGCATTGAAGTAGTCCCACATCGCGCGGTAGGCCGAGAATTGAGTATTGGTCGGGTCGGTCGAGCTCATGTCAACTGGTCATTGCGGGAGGCGTGCCCATACCTAATCCACTTCCAGACTGGCCATCTTCGGAAGATCCGACGATTACCCCGATTCGCCGTGGCTGGCAGTTAACATGTATCCATTCCTCTGCGGCGCGTCGACGCCACACTCCGGAGGAGAGTCAGCCGCGATCTCTTCTTGGCGAGTGACTCAGCAATCACTCAGATTGTCAGCCGGGGTTCTCGCTTGGCCTTATCGGTGATGTTGCCGTCGCACCACAGACTGTAACCTCACAGGGCTCGACTGTTCGTCAATCAGACTATTTAGAAGCTTGGAACTTCGGCATGCAGTCCGCAATAGCGCATGGCCATGACCGACACCGACGGCAGTGCCGCCCAGCGCGCTCGCAACCTCCCGCCGCGCGACGCGCGCGGCCGGTTCGTGGCACGGCCCCGGGCGACCCCCAGGCCGGCGAGCGTGTCACCCTCCGCGACCCGCGACGCAGCAGGTCGCGCCCGATCGCTGCCGTCGCGCGACGGGCGCGGCCGGTTCGTCGCGTTCCCGACGACCTCGGCGCCGAGCTGGTACGTGTTCTGCGCCGATGGCTACCGGATTCCCGGGCCCGCCGACATGATGACCTCTGTTGACCCAAGGCCCGCACCACAGCCCGAGCCGCTGCTCCCGCCCGCCCGCGTCCTGCGTCGTCGCCGTCCTGCGATGCGCTGGGATGAGGTCGCGACCTGGCTGCTGATCGCGACCTTCTTCGTCGTCGTCGGGTGGCAGATGCTCCACCTGCACCTGCCGAATCGCTGAGACGGCGACGGCGGCATGGTTCTACGCGCGGCTCCCCCGCGCTCGAGGGGCTCTCCCACTGCCCGTCGCCCGACCGCCGGCGGCCACGGCGATCCCGCCGCCGGCGACCGCTCGCCGAGCACGACCTCGCCGAGCGCGACCTCGCCGAGCGCGAAGGTGCCCGCGCCACTGCGACCACCGGCGTGCAAGCGCCACGGCGGTGATCGCCGGCGCCGCGCCTCGACCGTCCGACCGCGCCCTCTACCCCGCCGCGGACGCTGTGGCGAGGATGTCACCCCCTGCGCGTAGCCTGCGACCCATGCAGGCAGATGCTCCGACATTGCCCCCTGGCTCCAGCGCTGCGCCCGCGCCGGGCGCCTGGTTGTGGTCGCGTGCGGCCGGCGGCTTCGTGCAGGTCTCGCCCGCGAGCTTCACGCTGCACGCGATCGCCGCTGATCCGCGGTTCCATGCGCTCGTGCGCGGCGAGCGCGTCGAGGTTGCCGCGCCGACGTTCCTGCTCTGGGCGCCGGACTACGTGCCCGCCGATCGGATCCGCCACCGCGGCCCGGTCGCGGCTGCGCTCGACGCCTCGACGAACGCCCGTGCGCCAGAGCTGTGGCTCGACCGCAAGCCCTACGTGTTCCTGCGCGCCGGCGACGCGGATCGACCGGCGTGGCTCGGTGAGCATCGGTCCGGGCGCGCGGTGTGGTTCACCTACGACGGCGCGACGCTGTATGCGTTGCGTGACGTCGGCATCGACACCGACGAACAGCTCGTCGTCGACCTCGAGCGCGTTGCCGGCTAGGTCGCATGCCGCGCGCCACCGTCAAGCGCTTCCACGACGCCAAGGGCTACGGTTTTCTCGTCGGCGACGACGGCCGGGAGGTGCTCGCGGGCCGCGCGAGCTGGGCTCGAACTCACGGGCCGCGCGAGCTGGGGCTCGAGCTCGAGGCGCCGCGCCGGCCCAGCGCAATGGCAGACGTAGCCTGGTGAACGCCACAGCCGAGGCCACACCGGCAGGCCACCGGCCGGCGGCCTGCCGCTCGCTTCGACGCGGTCAGGGTGGCCGTGGCGACTGGCCCGGCGAGAGATCGGTGCGGCACCCGGCTGGTCGCGTTCGTGATGACCTCGGTGCCCCGTCGGTCACCGCAACGACCACCTCCGCAACCTCGCCCGCACTGCTGAGGTGACCGCAACGAGCTCCGCAAGCGTGGTGCACTTCCTCCCGTTCACGATGACCGCCCCCGGAAACCACGTTACCGCGAGGTATCCGCGCGCCTTCATGGCGCGCTGCGCGGGTTTTGCGAGATGGTCGACCATCAGGTCGAACTGTTCATCAGTCATCTCGAACATAGGGAGGTTGCGGACCGAGACCCGGACCGGCGCGCGCGAGGAGCTCGCCGATCACGCTGGGAGAAACCTATCGTCCAGGATTGACCGTCGATGATCGAATGCAGGACGTTGCGCGATCCGTAGTTCACGCCCGCATGAACGAGCTGTTGGGTCTCGACGATCACGCTGTTATGCCGGCGCCATCCGCGCGGTTTGACGTCGGCGAGCGCTTGCTCGAGCGTCCGATAGGAGCGCTCGTCGACATAGAGTCTGCCGCCATCGATCTCACCGAGGTAGAAGCGTCGTGACTTGACAGCATCTCCGGGTCTGCCCGGCACCGGACCCGTCGTCACCTTGGGGGCTTTGGTGTCGCGTAGCCGTACCTCGTAGAGCTTGGCCGGCGTGTTCCACCCGCCTCCAAGTTCGAGCATCGCGATGCCGTGCCGCTTGCTCTGGATCTGCTTGACCTCGAAGTCGTGAGCGATCCGCATATCCTTTCCTGTCCGATTGTCCACGAGCATGTACCGACCAGCGTCCGGCGCGGCCTTAGCGAGGTATTCGGCGATCTCGTCATCGAGTTCCTTCGGGGTTTTCTCCATCGCTCGGTCTCCTGGGGTCGAGGCGGTTGTGGCGGCACGAGGTCGGGGATCGCCCCGCCGATGCTCGCCAACCTCCTGCCGGCCGGCGGCTCGCGTCGCGCGGGTCGGGTGGCGCCGTGGGGACCGCGATCCGGACCGCTGGGCGCCGTCAGCGCGATGGCGCCACCGTGATCGGCGACGGCCCAGCGCTGGCCACCGCCGCCCCGGCTGCGACTTGCATCGCGCTCTTGCCGTTGTCGGCGATGCCCTGGGCACCGACGTAGACCAGCAGCGCCGCGTAGATGCGATCGAGCACCGCGGTGTCGACGCCGAACCCGGAGCGACCCGCGACGTAGACGATGATCGCAGTCAGCGCCGTGAGGAACTTCTTCGAGGTCACCAGATCGAGCAAAGCTTTCTTCATTGTTGTGACTCCTTCGTTCAGAGATTGTCGTCAGTCGAACGCGACCGACGTGCGCGGTCGCGGGCCGCATGTCGAGCTCGACCGCCCTACATCGAGCAGCGAACTCGGCCGGTGCCAGCGGCGGGAGTTGAACCCGCAGACAGGTGACGACTGCACGCGTGAGAGCGGCGGATGGGGGGGGCATCACGCGTGTGCGGACTGTCGACGGACCTTCCCGTCGCTGGCAGAATCCTGATCCTCGAGTTCCGCGCCGGCGAGCTCACAGCGCGCGAAGGAACGCCACCAGGTCTGCCTTCTCGCAGGCGCTGAACCTGATGTTGAACCGCTCGTCGTAGAAGTTGACCACTGCGGCGAGGTCGACTGCGAAGCCGTTGTGGAAATACGGCGCGCGCGCAGCGAGGTCGCGCAGCATCGGACCCTTGAACCGGCCCAGATGCGCCCACTTGCCGTCGATGAGACCGCGACCGGGGTCGGTTAGCTTGAGGATCGCCTTCGTGGTCCGGTTCTGGAACGTGTACAACGGCAGATCCGGTGTTCGGCGCGACTCGTCGGACAGGCCGATGTTGAGCGGCAGCACGACCGAGTGATTGCCGCCGTTCGGCGTGTCATGGCAGGTCGTGCAGGTGCCCATCAGCTTGTCCGGCGTGCCGAACGCCGGCTCGTCGTTGATGCCCGAGACACCGACGATCGCGATCGACTTGGTGTTGAACAACGCCTGACCGCGAGCCACAGCGCGACGTGCATCGCCATCGCGGCCACATGAACATGTCCACGCGACATAGAGGTTGAACACGACGGGGTTGAACGGCGCGCCCGTCTTGCTGTCGCCGAAGTTGTCGTTGATGCCGATGTAGAACGGCTGTGCAAGGATCTCCTCGGGTCCGCCCCTGGCGCCGTCCTCGTGGAGGTGACCAGCGCTGCGGTCGAAGGTCTGCGCGCTCGCCAGACCGACGATGAACGCCGCCACGGAGCTGCGCTGGGCATCGGTCAGCGGCTTCCCCTGGGCATGAATCACCGTGGCGTCGCTGGCCTGGGTCTCGAGCTCTTGGAGCACGGTCTCGCCGGCGACCACCTCGCGACCGTCCCACATGACCGTGCTGTCGAACTTGAGGTTCGTACTCGGCAACGGGCGTCGGTACAGAGACAGCTGCGCCGCGCTCGCAAACAAGTACGGGTCGTCGACTGCGACCAGGTCGAACTCGGCGTTGGCCGGCATCGCAAGCCCGATGCGGATCAAGCCACGGTTCAGCAGCAGGCTGTACGCCTGACGACGCTTCTCCAGCGTGGACACATCGGCGTTGGGCGAGTTGGCTCCGTCCAGCGTGCGGAACACCGCCCCGAGCCCGAAGGGGTCCGCGCGCATGCCGCCTTCCGTCGCGTTGAACACTGCAGCGAGCTCCCGCGGCGTGAGCGTCCACCCCACCGTGGGCACGTGACAACTCACGCACCTCCGACCGTTGGTCCCCAGATCCTGGAAGAATTCATTGCCGAGGTCGATGAAGTCCTGCGCACTCACCGTAGTAAACACGCCTGTATCGTCGACGATAGGAATATCATTCGACAAATGGTTCTGGCCGTCGCGGTGACGCCTCACCATGTCGTCGAAGGACCCAGCAGCCAGCTCATCACCCCGCCGACGAGAACAGTCCGCGAGACTCATCACACATGCCCCCAACAGGACCACTAGCAGAATCTTCATGGTGATTGTCAATACGACGTCATTGCTCCGTCGTCCATACCTTTTCCGCTGCAGCACTTGATCTCATTGGTTATGACATTCGTTATAACAATGACTGCGATGAGCTCGCCGGCGCGACGTGCCAGCCGGCCGCGACGTCCGGCCCTGTGACGCGCGACTCAGGTCGCCAGGTGACCGCCGAGCTCGTGGTCCTCGCGCCCTGCTCCCACCGACCACGGGCGGGCGCCAGCCGGCCGAGATCGTGGCGCCCGCCGACCGCGCGCCCCCACCACCGACCGCGCGGCCCCAGCGCCCGAGCTCGTCGACCAGGTCGACGCGCGCGACCGGCCGCCGATCGCCGTTCCCGAGCCCTGCCCCGCCGACCACGGCGCGCGACCGCGCTGGCACTCGGATCGACGCGCATCAAGGAGTTCTCGGCGGTCCGGGCGCCGCAGCCGGCGTGAGAACCGCTCGCTGCGCGTGGTACCACGCTCCGGGGGAGAGCTTTCGCTGCCACGCGTTGCCCTCGGCCCGCGAAAACCGGAACCCTGCCGCCTTGAGGCGCTCACGCACCGCCTTGCTGGGCACCGCAGCAAACCTGATTTGCACGCGGTTGGCTTCGCGATTCTCGACGATCTCGTACGCGATCCCCTCGACCTCGCCCGCAGCCGCCGCGCGACCCGGGGCCGCGTCACGAGCCGTCAGCTCTGCGATTCGTTTCTTGATTCGGTGGATGTTCTTGTTGTTGTTGGTGAGCGCCCACCCCGGGAATCCGACGCGCCCGACAAAATCCCTCTGCAGCAGCTTCCGCGCGGTTGGTTCGGAGAACCCGAGCTCGGTCAGGGCCGTGACCTGCGCGATCGGGCCCGCCTTCGCGTGCTTGCGGATCGCCTCGTTGGCGCGCTTCATCTGCTCTTGCTCTTGCTCGTGCTTCACGAGCTCCGCGCGGAGCTTCTGCACCGCCTCCGGGTCGTCGCTGGAGACACCGCCCAAGCCCACAGCCGCCGCGCGCGACGCGAGCTCCTGGCTGCGGTCGTTCGCCTCGATGCTCTTGCGCATCGCGCGGTCCGCCTTGGCGAGATCGCGACGGTGTCGCCGCTCGCTGTGGTGCCCGACCAGGATCGGCTGCCCCATCGGGATGGCGCCCCAGATGCGCGCCGCTGCGCCGTGGGCGCTCTCCGCCTCGCGACGAGCGCGCTCCGATGCTCGCTGCAGGCGCTCTCGCCGCGCCTCCTGCTTCGCTTCGTACGGGTTCACGGCGACGTGTGCCGCCTCGGGATCGGCGACAAACTCAGCGAGGTCTGACTCCAGCTCCGCGGGCGTCTTCGTTGATGGTGGCGCCGGCGTCGCCACAAGCGCATCGAGGTCGAGCTGAAGCTGGGCGGGGTTCGTGCGCATCTTCGTCCTCCCGTCCGTTCAATCGAGCTCGAGAAGCCGGAACCGCGTCGCGGCGTCGTCCAGCGCCTCCGGTTCGGCGCGGCTCGGCCGCGGCTCGGCGCGGCTTGCTTGCTCCTCGCTGGGGGCGGAGACATCGGCGCGGCTCGATCGCACCTCGGCCGGCGCAGAGCTCGGCCCAGACACGCTCGGAATGGGCCCGGCCGTGGCGACCAGATGGATCATCGGCCTCGGGACCGGTCCCGAACTCGGGCGAGCTGGCGTGCGCGTTCCGGATCCGGGGATTGGCGCTTGTGCGGATGCGGCGACGGTCGCCGGCTCGCTGCTCACATCGAGTTCCCGGCGCTCGCCGCTGCTCGCGAGCTGCTGCCGCAGCCGCTCGTTCTCGCGCCGGAGTCGTTGGTTCTCGACCTGAAGCGCCTGCAACGGGTTGGTGACGAAGATGGTCGGCATGTTGTTCCTCCTCGAACTCGCTGCTACTCGACGACCTTCCAGCCGGCGTGCAGCGGGTTCTGCCACTCACGCTCGGCCTCGTCGCGCGTGGCCATTCGCACCGTCACCTCCGCCCCCACGTTGATGACACCCCCGCCGGGGTGAACGAATACTTGGCCGGTTCGGTGGCCGATGAACGCATAGAGCGTCCGGCTGTCGCCGCCGCGCCAGACTCCCTTGCGTGCATCGTATCGGGGCAACTTTTGTCGACCACTGGGAGGAGCTTGGGCGAGGAATTCGGCGATCTCTCGGGCAAGCTCGGCATCAGACTTGTTCCTCATCGGGGCCCCCTTGGCTCCGGATCGACGACGAAATGAAATTCGGCGCCCGGGACGCGGATCTCCGAGTTCGCAACGAGCTTCGGGTCCATCGCCGCGACGAGATCCGCGCGCGCGAGCTGCAATGCGCCGGCCCGATGCTGTGAGAACAGCCATCGCTTGAACTCGTCGAGCGACATCCCGAGCTTGCGGCCCACGCGTTGCCAGAGGGCGGCCACGAACACCTTGCGATCGCCGAATCTGCCCGGACCCTTCACCGCCGCCACTGCATGACGTACCAGGGCGAGCGGGGACCTCGCTGGCGACGTCGGCCGTCGCTGCGCTGGCCGCCCCGGCTTGATCGACGCCGCGCTCGCGGCCCGCGGCGCCTTGCTTCTCGGTGCTCGTCCCGGCTGCGCCGGCACGCTGCCGGTCTCCTCGAGCTCGTGCTCCGCGGTCGTGTGGAACTGGCCGCACCGCCGACATGAGGGGAACGTCCGCGCATGCGGGCGCACGACGGGGTCCCCCGACACGCGTTTCCGGCTGCCGCCGCCGCCCGAGCCTCCCGGCCAGTACAGCGTTGCCTCGGCCCCGAGGAACGCGGCGATGTCATGATTGAGCTCTTTGGATGACTTCTTCTTCACACGACCTCCGTCAGGTGCGCTTCAGCAGCGTGTGGTCCGTGAAGCGCTGCAGCTGGCGCACCTCGGGCGCATCCAGCTTGACGATCACCGTCCAGTCCTTGGTGAGCTGTCGGACGGTGCCGCGCTGGTACCCTTGCTGCCACAGCGAGCACGTCGGGCTCAACTCGACCCGCGTTCCCGGTTGCCAGATGGGGGTGAGCGTTTCGAGGTCGAGCCAACCGCTTCGCTCGGGGATGCGCTCGTACCTGTCCATGTCAAATGCGACGGCGTGCACCCGCCCCCGGGGGCCTGAATCACGACGGTGGACCCACAAGACTCGTCGACGAGGAACGGCGGCACGCGATAGGACGCCTGGACGAGGTATCCGGCTGCGTCGAGCTGCGGCGGGCACGGTGAGGTTCGAGCTCGCCGTGGCGCTTCCTCGGGCTCGCCGAGATAGACGTTGATGTCGTGATTGAGCTGAGCTGCGCGTTTCTTCATGTCCGCCTCCCGTCAGGGTGCCCACCACACGAGCGCGCCCTCCGCGATCGCGTCCCGCCAGGTCTCCGCGCTCAGGATGTAGCTCCGCACGCGAACGCCGCTGCCACCGATCGTCGTCGTCTCGCTCGTGAGCTGCGCGACGCCCCAGGGCTCGCGCCCGCTCCCCTCCCGCAAGACGCCGAAGTAGCGCCCGGACTTCGTCGCCAAGAGCCACTGTTCCTCGCTGCGCTTGACGAGCGTGACCGCCCTCGTCTCGGTGCCGTCGTCGAAGAACGACGGTGAACGGGTGGCCGGTTCTGCCCGGAACCTCGAGCCGCGTCTCCTTGGTCGTCGAGGGGCGTGGCGGTAGTCGGCGAGGCCGCCTCGTCGCGTGGGCGGCTGTCGGCTCGGGGATGTGGTGAGCCGCGGGCGCTGCGGGCTCAGGGACGACGCGCCCGCCGAGCACGAGGAATTCCGCGATATCCGTGTCCATCTGATGCGGCGACTTCGACATGAACTACCCGGCCCTTTCGACGAGCAGACCGCCGTTGCGCATCTTCCAACCGGCGCGTTCAAGGGCCTCTTTTAGCAAGGTCGCCCGCTCGCGAAAGTCTCTCGCCAGCGTCGGCCGCGCCAGGGCCCCGGGGCTCTCGGCGCGCTGCATCAGCCTGTGATATTCACTCCCCATCTGGTTGGCCTTGAACTCCGAGATCCGCGTGGAGGACAGGTTGTCGAGGCGAGAACGAGCGGTGCGGAGCATCGTGCGAATCATGTTGTCGCGCTGGCGTTCCAACTCCGCGTTCTCACGCTTCAGTCGCGCGGCGCGCAGTGCCTCGGCCGCGCGACGTGCGGTCTCCGACTCGCGCAGGACTTCGCTGTCCTGACAGCTTGCGAGCGAGTCCCGCGCGCGGCCGGCGCGGTCGATCAGGGCGATGAACTCGCGCGCGGAGATTTTTCTGGGTCTGTCCTTCGAGGTCTTCTCCATCGGCTCGGTCTCCTTGGGGCGAGCGCGCTCCGAGGCCCGCTCCAGGCGCTCTCGCCGCGCTGCCTGCTTCGCCTCGTACGGACTCACGGCCACGTGCGCAGCCTCGGGATCGGCGAGAAACTCAGCGAGGTCTGATTCCAGCTCGGCGGGCGTCTTCGTCGGCGGCGTGCGCATCGTCCTACCTGCTTCCCCTCGGTAGAACTCCAGCAATCATCACGCGACGTAGGTCATCGATGCCGTCCACTTCGCGCGCAGCACGCCGAGCGCCGTCCACAAACTTGCGCACCATGTCCGCAGCCATCCACGCCGGCTCGCCGGCCCGATAGGCGCGCTGGATGCGCTCGCGGGTAGCGTACTTGCGGCCCTCCTCGATGGAGACGCCAGCGATCTCGAACACAGCGTGCTCCCAGATGTGCCAGGGCGTAGTGTCGTTCCTGGCGTCTCGCCCGGGGTGTTTGGTGTTCGAGGTCAGCTGACCCATCGGTGGATGCGCGTTGCGCGTTGGCCTGCCATGGGCGGTTTCCTGCTCGCGGCTTCCGGATGTGCGCTCCCGCGCCGGCTTCGTACGCTGGTCGCGGCCGTCGGCTCCGAACTCCTCCCGAACGGGCTCAGGGACAACGCGCCCGCCGAGCACGAGGAATTCTGCGATATCCGTGTCCATCTGGTCTGGCGACTTCGACATGTTCACCACCTCCTCAACTGCTCGACGCGCGCACCGAGCTCCGAATCGATCTCGCCGCCCAACGCGAGGTAACGCTCGAGGAGTTCGCGAGCGAGCGAGAGCAGCGCATCGGGCGGCGGCTCCGGCGTCCGCTCCACAGCCGGATCGCGGGGACGAAGGCCCGCGCTCGTCATCTCGAAGCTGCCGACCTCCAGCGTCGAGCCATAGCGGTTCTTGTGCACACGCAGCTCGCGCCACGCGCCGAGCTCGAGCTCGAACTGGAGCACGACGTCGACCAGGTGCTCGAGCGTCTTGGGGCCGGCCAGCGCTCCATCCTTCGTGACGTGCCCAATCACCAAGATGGTCACGTCGCGCGACTTGCCGTACGCCGCGAGCCTCGTGGTGCACTCGCGGACCTGCGCGACGGACCCGGCCGTGGAGCCGACGTCGGCGCTCACCAGCGTGTGGATCGAGTCGATGGCCAGAACCTCGGCTTGGAGCTCGTCGGCGTGGGCCAGCACGCTGTCGATGTCGGTCTCGGCGACGATCCGAATCCGTGGATGCGCTGCCTGCACGCGCCGCGCACGCATCGCCACCTGCGCGATCGACTCCTCGCCGGTCGCGTACAGGATGCGCTCGCAGCCGACCGCGGCGAGCAACTGCGCCAGCAGCGTCGACTTGCCGATGCCAGGCTCGCCGCCGAGCAGCACCAGGCTCCCCACCACCAGGCCGCCCCCCAGCACCCGATCGAGCGGCTCGATGCCGGTCACCAGCCGAGGCTCGATCGATGCCTCGACGTCGGTGATCGGAATCGGAAGGGAGCCAGGCCGCAGCGTTGGCAAGCTCGATGGCGCAGGGACGGCGACGAGCGCCGGGCCCCGCGGAGCCGGCGGCGGCCGAGGCGGCTGCGACTCCGAGGCAGTCGGTGGAGTCGCGGAGGAGCTCCACGCCTGGCACTTCGGGCAGCGCGCGATCCAACGCCCGTTGGTGGCGCCGCACGCCTTGCAGACGTAGGGCGACGACGACGGCGCTTGTAGTCGCGTGACGGCGTTCATCAGAAGGGGATCTCCTCGTCGACAAGCGCCTCATCGCCGAACGCCATGTCGCCGGCGTCCGGCTCCCCGGCGAGGTCGGGGTCCGCCTCTGCGGTGCCGTCGGGGTGCAAGACGAGGTTGTCGCGCGGCGCGAAGCGCTCGATCAGCGCGGCCTCGACCTCGAGCCGCTCGTCTTCCTCGGTGAGCTGAATCGCCACCTCCGAGCGTGACCGCTGGTACACCAGGCCCGGATCGTGGGCGCCGGGCCCGCGCATCCCTTTCCACCACTGCTTGCCCCTGCGCCAGCTCTGAAAGTGGCGGGTCATGGTGTCGTAGAGGTCCTTTTTCGCCGAGCCGATGTACAGGACGCGCCGCGTACCGGCGTCGCGAATCACGTAGCAGCCAGGCTGACGCTTCAACGCCAGGGCCCACGCCGGCCATGCGCCTTCGGTGCCGACAGGTCGAAACTCCGACAGTCGGCCTCGCTGGGCGACGCGCTCGACGGCCTTGGTGTGCGCCGCGAGATCGCGCTCGAGTCGGTCGAGCTGCTTTCGTAGTCGTTGCTTGGCCATCGTGTCTATCCCTGGACCTTGATGCCCGTCGCTTGCTCGATCTCGTCGTTCAGTTGATGCGCGGTCTTGCTGGATCGCCGGCGTGGCGCGGCCGTAGGCTCCTCGCCTTCCCCCGCAGGCACCCACCCCGTTCGGAGCAGCCGCTCCCATCGGCCATCGTTCCAGCGCAGCTCCTTGCCGCGACTCGGGGGCGGAAGCACGCGCTCGCGCTCGACGAGCTCCGCCTCCTGGTTGCCCTGACCCGTGACGACGGTATAGCGGTTGCCCGCCTTCCAGCGCCCCTCTCGCTGATAGATGACCTCGTCCTCGGGTGTCGGATCCACCACGTGGTAGGGGCTGCGATGCACCTCGCGCACGCGCCACCAGAAGCGTTGACGGAACGGCTCCGCGAACTCGTTGTAGGTGTAGAGCACGTAGAGCTTGCCGTCGCGGCTCTTGAGCTTGCCTGTCATCGTCATGGGTTCTTCCTCGAAGGACTCGCACCTACTCGGCCGACCCGATCCGGACGCCGGTGGCCTGCTCGATCTCCCAGCTGAGCTGTTCTGGGCTCTTGCGTGTTTCTGCCCGCGTCTCCGGTACAGTGGTCATCGCGATGAAAAGACCGTGCGCGATGGCCTCCGCCGGCGTCGCTCCACGATGGAGGCGTGCCTCCAGGTTGTAGATCGTGTTCCCGATCGCTCCGTCCATGGCGGGGCGAAGCCATCGGGGGGCCTCGACCTGCGACTCCGTCTTCGAGAACGTCCAGTCGCCGTCGCTCCACTGCTCGATCAGCCCGTAGACCTTGTCATTCAGCGTGCTGACAACGAGCCACGCATCGTCAGCCTTCCTCGTTCGATAGCCGTACGGGATACCACCGCTGTGCAAGCGATGCTCTCCGTAGTGGGTCCGGCTCCGAGCCGGCTCGAGCCGGTACGAATTGTGGTCGCCGACCTGGATGCGCGATGGCTTGGTCGTTGGAGGGCGGGTGACGGTTCTGCGCTTCGTCGTCATGGCGAGCTCCCTGGTTCACGCGAGCTCGGGCTCGGCGAACACGCTGGCGCACTGCTCCGCGTTGGCGAGGATCGCGGGGAACCCGTCCCGGTACTTCATGGTCTCGGGGTCGAGCTGCACGTGACCGACCGTGGCCGCGAACTCCTGCCAGCTGCGCGGGGCGCGCTGCAAGCGCCGAGCGACGGCCCGGAGCCCTGTATGCGACAGGCCCGGCAGACCGTGTTGCAGCTTGACCAGCGTCCAGTAGTTGCGCGTCGACGGCGACCACGCGGCATCCGCGTTCACCGCGACGAGATCGCGCGTCGCCATCCCCATGCAGCGCGCGATCAGGTCGATCGTCGCGTCGGCCTGTTGCTGCATCTCGGCCGCGGTGAGCGGTCGCAACAGCGCCGACGAGAATCCCCGAACGGTCTTCCCCTTGTACACCACCGCGTGATCGTCACCAGGCACGCAGTACGCGCGCAGCTGCGTACCCGTCACGCCGGAGCGCGCCAGGTCGTCGGGGTTGTAGAGCTGCGCGATCCCGAGCTCGCGGGGGCTCCCGTCGGGACCGTGAGCAGCTGGATGGCCGATCGCGCACGGATTGCCGCCGCTCTCGAGATCGATCCACTTGAGCGAGAACGGCAGCTGAATGCGGTGCGCGAGGCATCCGGGCGCAAGAAGGGCCGCCCACTGCTCGAGGGTCGGCGGTAGAGCGTTGCTGTTGGTGGTGCTCGTCGTGGTCGGCTCGGTCATACGTCCTCTCGTCGGTCCCCTGAGCGCCGAGGGCTCTCGGAAGGCCCTCGGCGCGATGGCTGCTGCCGCCCGGCGTGGTCGGCCTGCGAGCGCGTAACCCGCCGCGCCGGCCACCACGACGAACAGCAAGATCCCTCCTGATGCCTCTCTGGCCACTACGTCTTCTCGGGTGCCGCGTCGGGAGCTGCCGCCGTGCTCGGCTGTCCGTCGCTCGGCGAGCTCATGCCTTCCGCCGAACTCGGCGGGCCCGCGGGCGTGGAGCGTTCCGGCGGCGCACTGGCCTCACCGCCGGCGCCGCGCCCGCGAGGGCGACGACGCGCTCGGCCCCCACTGTTGGCGTCGTCGGTCTCGGCGACCCCGCTCGTTGGACTCGGCGCGGCCACCGGGGCGGCGACCACCACCGGCGGGGCCGGCGCCGCAAGCGGTGCCGAATCCTGGGGCGGCGGCGCGGCCGGCGCCGGGACGAGCCCGGCGAGCACGATCAGAGCACCCTCGGCGAGGGCCGCGTTCGCCGTGTCCTGGATGGCCAGCGTGTTCTCGAGGTAGCGATCGAGCAGGTGGCCGATCAGCATCATCTGCTCGACCGTGAACGGCGACGCTGCACCAGCGGCACCCGCACCGGGTCGGTCGACGAGCTGCACGGTCGGGAACTGGCTCGCGGCGCTCGCCGGACCGACCGCGGTCGGCGCCGGCGGCGCCGCCGCCGGCGCCGGTGTCGGCGATCGTCGGTCCAGGATCTGGACCCTCACGTCCTGGCGCATCCCCGGAGGGCGGCGAGCGGCTCTGACCTGCGCCTGAGCTTGCGCGCCCGCGGCGGGCGACGCCGAGACATGGGACGTGGCCGTGTCGGTCGGCTGGCGCTGGGGGACCTGCGTGCTCGAGCGCGGGATTCCGGTTGCGCGTGCCGGGAGGCGTGGAAGAAGTCTGACGTCACTCATCGCGTGTGCTCCGTCTGTCAAATTGCAAGGTTGTAGAGAATGGAAAACCGAGCATCGACCGCCAGGCCGCTGCGAACGCTCGCGTAGGCCGCGCCGGCAGGGATGTCGAACGAGGTCGGTTGCGCGCCCGAGACGACGACGTTGCCGACGTTGGCCGTCCGATTGGGGCTCTGCCAGAACCGCAGCGTTGCGGCCGTCACCGGGGGCCTATCCGAGGAGTCGCTGGCCAGCACGTAGGCGCTGCGCGCGAAGCGCGGGATCGGCGACGCGTTGCTTTCGGCGTACGCACACAGCGTGCCGAGGTAGATGGTCTTCTGCGCGACGCCCGGGCGGGCGAATCCCGGCCCAATCCACGCGCACAACACGTACGCCGCGCTGGTCCCGACGATCGTGTCGGGCGAGGCCGTGATGGCGGCGTGCACTTCGACGCTGGACGCCACGAGGTTGACGGTCGCGCCGTTCAGGAAGTCCACCGCGACCGTGGCGGATGTGCCGCCGACGCCCCAGACGATGATGGCTTCGAGCGGTGGCCAGGCGATCGGCCTACGCTCGCCCGGGAAGTTACCGCGGCTGACGATGTCGCCGTTGTCCTGTTCTCCGGTGATGTTCTGGGCCCGCGCGATGAGCAGCGGCGAGAACGCCAGCGGCACCACGAGTGGCGGCGCGAGCGTCAGTGTGAGGTGCTGCGCGTCGAGGTCGTCGCCTTGGACGCGAAGAATCGAGACGGGCGAGCTCTGCTGCGCAGCTCGTCGGCTCGCGTTGTAGAGGAGCACCGACTTCTTTCCGAGGGCGCCACCTCTCGAAAGCCTCGCCCAGGCCGACAAGCTCGGGCGGTCCTCGCCGGGCCGTGGCGGATAGCCATGCTCGGGGTAGACGAGCTCGCGCGACAGCGGCGTCATCATCGTGAGCGGTGTCATGCCGGTTCCCTCCCGCTGCTCGCGAACGCCGCGATGCCAGCGACCGCGAGTGCCGCGACCACCGCCACCACCGCACCGCTCGTGTGCGAGCGGCTCGGCCGGGCAGGCTTCGCCGTGATGTCGATGGCCCGGCCCGTGCCGAACACTTCATTGACCGGCTGGGGCCACGTGTGGCTGGTCTTGTCGTAGTAGGCCACGTAGAAGAAGGTCTCCGGTGTCTCGGTGAGCTCGCCGTACCAGTCGGCGGCGTCACGCAGCGACGGGAACACCAGCCAAGACCATCCCGTCGGCGCTCCCTCCACGCCGGCGAACCTGGTCGGGTCCTGCGTGGCGACCACACCGACGATGTCGCCGGTGGCCTCGTCGGCGACCGCGATGGCGATGTCGCGGAGCTGCGCGATCGTCTGCGCGGGCAGCGTCCCGGTTGGCGCCGGCACGCCCTGGTCAGCGCGTGCCTGCGCGGCCTCGTGGACCGCGACAGCGACACCCGGCGCCGACACCGCCTGCGCAACGGCGAGTTGCTGCGCCGGCTGCCGCATCGAAGGGAGTGATCCAGCCGGCGCCGTGGCGAACGCGGGCGGCACGATGGGCTGCGCGGCTATCGAGGACACTGCCGGATGCTCGGCCGGCAACTGGTCGACGACCGATGCTGGCGGCGGTACCGCGGCGGCGTGCGCTGCCTCCTGGGCTGCAGCGGCCACCACCACCGGGGACACCGTCGCTGGCTGCAAGGCCGCGGCGGCGTGCGTGGCCGAGCTCGCTGTCGTGGTCGCGACGGCCGCCGCCTCGGCGTGCTGCTGGGCGCGCACCGGGTCTCGTTCTTTCACCGCCGCGTCGAGATGCGCGGCGGCTGTTTGCATGGCGAGCTCCGCGTCGCTGAGGTGCTGCTCGACCGCGGGGTGGTTGTAGGTCAGGACGAGCTTGCCCGCTCGGTCCTCGCGCTGGACCTTCGCGAAGATGTCCAGCCACACCCGCATCATCGCCCGATCGGTTGGATCCGCGGAATTGAGACGCTTGCCGACGCGATAGTGCGTCTGCGCCCAGAACCGAGCGTCCGTCTCTCGGTCGAGCACTGCGTTGGATTTCCCTGGGGTCGTTGTCATGAGCAGACTTCCTCGAGACGATGTGACTAGCTGGACGGTTCCGGCCCCGATGCGCGATGACCACACCGCGCGCCGATGGCCACTCGGGCGTGTGTCTGTCGTCGGGTCAACCTGCCTTGCCGCTCGCGTTCCCAGCCGGCGCCGTGGCGGTACCGGTTTTC
>Ga0307508_10002150_pt1 | contig 21115 bp, 35 predicted proteins | sample 9_EM_MG_FD_203089 | JGI IMG/M metagenome (GOLD analysis project Ga0307508, IMG submission 203089) | Populus trichocarpa ectomycorrhiza microbial communities from riparian zone in the Pacific Northwest, United States - 9_EM | ecosystem: Host-associated > Plants > Roots > Unclassified | place...
AAATGAGATCCGCGATCCCGCGGGACCTAGTTTCCCCGTCGGGATATCCTTCATCCGTCGGCGCCTCTCATCCCCGTCGGCGCCTCTCATCCTCCGTCGGCACCACCTACCTCCGCCGTACAGAGTCCGGACGTCCAAATCTGACACGCAAGTAGTGTGCGATACCCCCATGTGGTTGAGCACTTCTTTACACAGCTCGCCTCTGCTGGGGCGGCGGGTTTGAGCCCCCAGTGCAGATGGCACAATTCTTTTTTCATCCATACTCCTGGCTGCGCGAGTGGTGTGGAGAAAGGAAGTTGTAGAGGAGCGAGGAGGGATAAGTTCGGGGGTGAGATGTTGGAGGACGGTGCCGACGGAAACGGAGTTGCGAGGCGGTTGGGAAGGATGTGGTTCGGAATGAAGTGGATGGGAAGGAAGCGATTGGGATTTAAGAGGTGCGGCGAAATAGAAGATTAGGGCTAAGGAGGTGGAGCGAAACCAGGCGACGGATGCAGAATAGGAAACATTACAACTTCGGAAGAAGTCGGTAGTTTTGACATAGGTCTCTGCGCTGAAGCAGGCCTTTTTGGTGAGCTGCGACGCCTACTGGTTTTCCATAGTCACACTGTCCCACTGAATTGGTTTCCCAAAGCACTCGAGGAGCTCCTTACTCCCACCGATAAAATTGCGCACGGCTTTATCCACCATGCACTGAAAGAAAAGATACAGCGGTCGTAATCACTCGTTCCAATTTTGCTTAGCGCCGATGAACATGTCCATCATTTATAGCAATATACTCACAAGCTACTGCCATAATTTCGCTATCAAGGAACACGAGCTAATTGAAATGGCGGGGGTGGAAAGGTTTCAAGGGTGAAAGTCACTTTCTGCACCGCGCAGTGGCAGCCGCGGGTGTCTCGCGTGGTTGGCTCGTTATTGAACTTTTTTTTATAGTTGTGGCGCCATAAGGGCCAGGGCGGTCGTCGTCTGTCAGCAGTGGCCCTGTCCCGGGTGAGATTCGCGTCGTTGGCTTCGGTTTGCGTCCGGCGTGGGGTTTGCAGTGCCAAAGTCGGATGGATCGGGGTGTGCATCCGCCATTCTTGATTACCGTAGGAAAGCAGAGGATTGCGGTGGGGGGAGATGAAGCAGAAGCCGCCGCAGCCGCCTGGCCTGCACCCTTGGTGCGGGGACTGAACTCATATTGGAGAAGGCGATACAGCGAGGCGGTCGATTTGATGAACATCCGTTCCCATATCTTCCCTGCGCTGTTGCACTTTGCACGTAAGCAACTGCTAGTAACGAGCATCGTCGCCAGGGAGACAAAACGCGGTGCAGCAGAAATTCTAAATCTAGTGGACGGAACATGGTCAGAGAAGGGTAGATTAAGCAGGAGATATAGGACGCTTACCAGCCGAGGTCCCTCGCGCCTGACACAAGGGGCATTCGCTTCTTGCGATTGAACGTGATATTCACTCCCGACACATCACCCACATGCATTTATTTTATCCTGAAGACTGTAGGTGACGTGTGCTGGATGTGAGATCTGTGCGGCTGCCTTGAGTCGGAGTATGCTCGGTGGTATATTCAGAGGTAATGGTGGCTCACGGGCCCCCCTAGACAGAGAATATGGTTAAAAAAGGGAGGAATGTAAAGAGGATGGAGCACGTACGACATGTGTGGCTGGTGTCCGTGGTGTAGGCGCGGCTGCCGTTCCGCGGGCGTGGTAACGTGAACGAGCGCACAGTCCCGCGCGGATGGCGGGTGTGATCGTCGTCAACAGTGGGGCCACCTCGGGGTAAGTACGGATAATGTAGGCGCAACATCTGTAGATTATCAGTCACCGTGGATTTCCCGCGGGGTTTGTGGCAGCCCTTCGCTCCGTTGTGGTTGGTCGGTGCTGTAGTGCTGGTGGGGAATGGCAGACGATATGGCACGAAGGGGAAGTCCTCCGTGATACGGCGGCATCCAGGGAGGCGTCAGGGTGAAACAACGCCGAGGGTAGGAGTAAGGGGGATACTCAAAATAATGCCGAGGGCAAACCTCCTCACTTCTCGGTACAGGAGCGCCGTCGGATGTTGTGTGTCCGTACAGTGCAGCCGACTCCTCCGGTTGCTCGAAATGTGTTGTTGATGCGGTTGTCTATTCTGCCGCATTGTGAGTTTCCGCTTCGTCAGCTGTGTCGCCGTCGCGCCATCATCACCCGTCGAAGGTTGTCGTGTTCATATACAGATGGTCACAACGGGCCCCTAAGGCACAGCGGAGAGGAAGCAACAGGGTTGCGCGGCTCTGCTGTCGCTGCCTGCACAGTAAGGATGGAACAGCGTTGAAGTCGAATATCCGATGCCGTTATCGCCGAGTATAACTGCTAGTTACCCGTTCACCCCTGCATGGCAGCTAGCTCGGCCGATCTAACCGGATATTGCGCATTCGATTGAGGGACGCTGCACAGAAAGAAGGTAATAGGATTGTAGAGAGTAGGCATGTGCTGCACACCCCGTCGCCTACACTACCCTGTAGTGCGCCGGCTCATCTTTTCAGCCCCGCGGTGATAATGTCGTACTATTGTACACACTTTTCGTTTTCCTTTTGATGAATTAATCGGTTGCATGACGCCTAGCTACGCAATGGCAGTGTTCTATTGCCCCGATCGATTCCATACGCGCCGAGGACAATCCTGTCGCGTAAACCGCGGCGAGGTCGGGTAAGGCCCTCCCGGCATCGATCCCAGCGCGCGTTTCCCACTCCGACATCCTATCCCGAAAGAAGCAGCCGGTCCTGCCCTCATCCGCGAGAATACCGGTCTTGCCCGGCCGGCCCGCAACGGTCTGCATGCACCGTGCCGCGCTCTCCCCGCGATATCTCCGGATAGCAGCGCGAAGGCGTTCGTTGCAAATGCCCACACAATCCGGGAAGCCGTAATCTTCACGGAAACGATGGTAAGCACTGTAATCAATCGGGGGACATTCTATCTGCGGGGGTGGAACCTGACGGCGCGCAGCGCATAGACGATCGCTGGTTGCGGTATAGCGAGTATATAGAAGGACTGGCACTGGAGGGTTGGCCGATGTCAAACCCGCTACCCCAAGGCGCACAAGGTAGTGCCACAAACGTCACACCCACGGTCTCGGCGACTGAACGACGTCGTGGGCTGGTCCCCCCTACTGGCGAGTGCTACAAAAGATAAAATTTCCTATCACACGCTGGTTTCCCATAAATTCCCTACCCCGCCATCCCCCACCTGCCCCAACTCCTTCACATTCACCCCACGCTCCTCTATCGTTTTGTCCTCCACCCCACCACACCCCCAGGTCCTTTGTAACACTACTCCAACAACGTCCCCACAGCCACCGCAAGCCCCAGGGCCAACGGGAGTGAGTACACGAGTACAAGAACATCCGTTCCCCCGTCGCCTCCTCGTCCTCCCCTTGACCTACATTCGCTACCGTCGCGAACACCACCAAAACCACCACTACAACCGACGACCACCACACCTAACTACAAGAAACATATAAACCATGGGCTACTTCCTGCGGAAGATCATCCGGGTCCCCATCAAGGGCCTGCCTGCTGGAATCCGCGCGTGGACGGAAAAGGAGGTCTTGGAGCCGTTCAAGATCCCCACGCCTGCGGAGTGGGAAGCTGCTCACGGCCGCGACAACTGCAAGGGCGTTAGTGGGAATAACGGTGGAGCCGAGGATACAAAGAAGACGAAGCCTGCGGGCGACACCTAAACGTCTTGCTGCAATCGAAAGTAGGTACCCATCATTTCCGAAGACTCGCTGTGTCTGACGGCTGATTGTTGCTGGTTGTGGAGTAGATGACCTCGACAACACCCAACACCCAACTCTCACTTCACGGTTTTCCACATGAATCAATTCGGGTAATAAACAACTGTTCCGCTATCCGTGGCGTTTAAGTACTGACAGCCGTTCAGCGCGAGCCGAGCTGGTACTAGTGGTTGTCGTTGATATGTCAAGTTTCTTCCCCCCCATTGTCTGTTTGGTGATAGCGATCGTCATTTCGGAGATTCATTTGCACGCATGTTTGTCTAGTTTGGGTAAATGAAATGGATTTCGGAAACCTGCCACGAGGGTCTAGTGTGTTATGAGTGTCCCGACGATACGAAACTGATATGTGATACATTACCGGCTGCAGGTTGGCGGAGAAGCAAGCTTTCGGCCGGTTACTGAGATTTCTGTGGAAGCTATCGCACGAAGACGAATGGCTCTTATCAATATGGATCGGAGGTCGTACGCACCCGCGCCGGGAGCAGTGGTATATATGGTGAATTGCATGTGTGACAGCACGTCGTGCTAACCGTCCACTGAAGGTATGCCGGGGTGCCGAGCAACTGGGTGAAGCGTTGAAGACGAACGATAGGAAATATCACGGATGATGCCACATCACGCCAACCAGGCAACCACGAAGCCCACGCCCGCCAGAAGTCGGATGGTGAGAGACCATAGAGAACATTTATCAAATATACCATGCATAGAGGCTAAGAGGAAGTTCACCGAACACAATATCTTTCCTGTGTGAGTGCTGCAACTACGTTCAGGCGGTTGTGGTCACCCCAGCTGGTGGAGCGTCAATCAACAGCGCGGACGTATAGGGTCAGTAAAGGGAGTGATGGGGCCAGCACAGCAAGCCAACTGGGACCCTGACATGGGGTATGTCCAAGTTATGGTCACCGGAGATATGAACGCCCATAGCAAAGCACGGAATAGAAGGGCGACGAGGCAGAAGCGCCCCACCTTCTGGGTAATGCTTACCGAGGATTACTCCATAGAAATTTCTATATTTAATCATTACCCGCATGCGACCTATCTAGACCACGGTGAGATTATATACAGTCCGTTTCCTGTCCGCTGTCCGCACGGCGGCGGCACGTTGCAAGTTCCCCTTTGCCCTCCGCCCAGGCCTGTCCCAAGAAGATGTAGAGGGCACCAAGGAAATTACAAAGGAAAGAGACAAATGAAACCGACTACCCCTCACCTGCGGTCGCCATGAGGTCAGGCGTGGGCAATAACAGTGGTGATTCCCCCCGGCGCCCGGCTCCTCAGCACACGCTTCCTGCTCCTCGCCCCACTCCTGCAGCTCCGCCTCTGACACCTCGGTCACTGTGTCCTGTTCCTCCGCTGGTACTCTCCTCCCCGCATTCGTGGAAGTAAGGAATTCAAGCACCACCCGGCTACGGCTCTTTGGTATACGGTCCTTCTTTTCGAGGTCCGGCCTCCTGCCCATTGCCGGGCTTCCGTCCACTTCTTCTCGGAGATCTCGTTCTTTAGGTTCGCGAGCGACCTCGGGGGAAGCACTGTGCGCGCCTCAGCCCGATCCGAATAGTTCCGCCATTCCACCCCACAGGTACCAGGCTCCGCTGCTGCAATCTCTGCCCACTCGTTGGCCTTTCCATTGCCGGAAATACCCTTGTGAGCCGGGCACCACCAGATCCCGATGGTGATGCTGGGCCGGGCACTCCGCAGTGCAGCGAGTGCGTACTGCTGGCCGGGGCCAGGCTACTCTGAGGCCATCCCTCCGATGGCGGCTTGCGTCGGTAAAGATTGTGACTCGCTCCGGCATCGTCGGTCTTCTCGAAGCCGGTTCCAGCGCCCTTGCGAGGGCGGCGCATTCTGCGTCGCAGGCCTACTGACTGAAGCCCATGTAGGTTTGATGCCCACCCAGGATAGACCATTCTTCCACGCCACCGCACACCTGGCAGCCCCATTCTCTACCCGCGACCCGTCCACGAACACGGTGAGCCTAGGCCGGCTTCCTCCTCTTGTAGCAGCTCCGCACCGAGGTTCTCTGGGTTCTCTAGCAGGACTGTGCTTTCCGTTTTTCCGGTGCAGGAGAGGGCGGATGCGGAGGATTTTTTTTTTGTTTATTCATTACTCGCATGCGACCTATGGAGATCATGGCGAGAATAGGTACAGTCCGTTTTCCTGTCCGCTGTCCGCGCAGTGGCGGCTTGTTGCAAGCACCCCTTTGCCCTCCGCCCATGCCTGTCCCACGAAGAAAGGTAGACACGCCCAAGGAAATTGACAAAGGGAAGAAACAAAGGAAAAGCGCACCCCGCCACCCTACCCCCCGCCTGTCGACGCCATGAAGTCAGGCGTGGGTAGGAACAGCGGTAGTTCCCCCCCCCCGGCGTCCTGCTCCTCGGCCCCCCCGCCCCCTGCTCCTCCAGCCACTCCCGCACCTCCAGCTCCGACACCGCGCTCACGGCGTCATCCTCCTCCGCCCCCGGCACCCGTCTGCCCACGTCCGTGGTCAAGAGGAAGTCCAGCACCTCCTGGCTGCACCTCCCGTCGGCCAGTAGCTCCCGCACCTTCCACCGATCCTTCCCTTTTCCAGTCTCCTTCTTCACTTCCGCCTACAGGATCTTCTGCTGCGGCTTCCACTCGGCGCACTCCTTGAAGGGGTGGTCCCGGGTCTGCGTTCGGTATCGGCACCACCAGCATTGCGGGGTGGGTCGGTTCTTTGTCCAGTTGAGGTACTGCCCCGTTAGGCAGTGTCCCGTCTTCAGCTGGTAGAACCGCGAGGCGATCCTCTTGGACCTGTTGGCCACCGCGCCATCGGGCTTTTGGCTGTTCGGCATGCGGTACTTCTTCTTGGAGGTTCGGCCCCCAGCCCACTGGCGTTCCTCCGCCCACTTCTTCTCTGAGATCTCCCGCTTGAGGTTGGCGAGGGACCGTGGCAGGGGCGCCCCTCACACCTCCCTTTGCACTGGAAAGTTCGGCCACTCTACCCCTCGGGTGCCCGGCTTCTCTGCCCCTCCACCCACTTCTTCTCCGAGATCTCCCGCTTGGGGTTGTCGAGATCGCGGGAGGGGCATCGCCCGCACCTCGGCCTGATCGGAGTAATTCAGCCATTCCAACCCGCGGGTGTCTGGCTCCTCCGCCGTGTTCTTTGCCAACTCGTCGGCCTTCTCGCTGCCGGCGATTCCCTTGTGAGTCGGGCACAATCGGATTTCGGTGGTGATACCCGGCCTGGCCCTGCGCAGCGCGGCGATGTGCTTGCGCGCCGGCAGCTGGAGGGTGTACTGCTGCCCAGGACCAGGTTCGTCCGATGCCATCCGTCTGATGGCCGCTTGCGCGTCCGTGAAGATTGTGACCCGTTCCGGGGTCATTTTTCTTCTCGAAGCTGGATCCAGACACATGCGGCGAGTGTGGACATCGCCACTTTTCCCCCGGTTCAACCATGGTGATGATGATTCGTTAATCGTGTGCGACCCTACTGGATCATGACGATATTATATACAGTCCTTCCCCGTTCGCCGTCCGCTGCGCCCTCGAGCAGTCCGCCAGCGGCTCGCGGCGACTCCCCCTGCCCCCGCCCGGCCTGTCCCCCGAAAAGAGAAGAGAAAGAAAGAGTGACAGAAGAAAGGACCACGCCTAAGGGAACCGTATATCTCCCCCCTCCTTCTCCCCCGTTTGTTCTGATGGCAGCTCCCGCGGCCCCACCCTCGCCCCCACCTCCGTCGTTCTCAAGAAGTCTAGGACGCTCCAGTGCACCGCTCGTCCGCAAACATTTCCCTGATTGCGAACCCCCCGGTTCAACCATCAGCTGCACGTGACGGACCTCACTAGCAGAGACGAACGAGAAATAGTGATTCCGTGTGCGAAATGATGTTAGAGCGCAGTAGAAAACCGAACCACCAATCATGAAGGTAGCATACTGGGAAACCAAGCAACGGGCTCAGACCACGAGCTCATAGCATGGGAGATGCTGGGGAAGGAGGGGCAGGGGGGGAGGGGGAACGGTGGGCACAGAGGTGACGGGATGGGACATCAGGGGGTAGGACCCTATGGGAAAGAGTGGGAAGGATAAGGAGGCAGCGGAGGAGAAGCGGGTGAAAGCACAACAATTCTACCAAAACGTTATCGGTCGAGTTCCGACCCTCTCGGACGAGAGCTCGACAGACCAGGTGTATGCGGCAGCGTTAGCGGTCAGGGAGGGGATGACAGCCACCCTCGACAGGTTCGCCAGGAAGAAGTGCAGCTGTGCAAGGTCAAAGAGGTGGTGGTCTGAGGACCTGACCAAGCTGCGGAAAGAGCTGGGAACGGAGCGGCGATGGCTAGCAGGTATCGGACGGGTACAGGAGGCGAGGCGGAACCTGAGGCGAGCAATCCGGAAGGCGAAAAGTGAGGCTGGAACAGGTTTCTGCAGGAGGCGGAAGGCAGCGACATCCGGACCGTGGCGGCTTACACTACCCCGCGCATTGACAAGGCCGGCCAAGCACTGGTGGCCGAGGATGACACAGTAGCGGAAGGCCACCATGACTGAGAACAAGCGATCCTGAAGGCGCACTTCCCGCAGGCACCGGTGGCAACGTTCGAGCCCAGGGGGGGGAGGCAAGGCCCACGAGGGAGTCAACACACAGCTGGTGGCCGCACTGCTCAGCAGAACAGCGAACTCGTCTGCACCCGGAGGCGACAGGATCTCTGCAGGAATCATCAAGGTCTTCTGGCAGTAGGACAGTCAAAGCATCACCCAAATTATATGGGCATGCATCCGGCTGGGCCACCACCTGAAGCTATGGAAAACAGCCAATGGAGTCGTCATCCCGAAGCCAGGCAAGCCCGACTACTCGAAAGTGCGGGCCTATCGGGTAATATCGCTACTGGACGTCATCAGCAAGCTTCTGGAACATACAGCGGCCCACCTGATAGTGGACCACCGAGAGCATAAGAGGGGACTGCATGAGGGACAGTATGGATGCCGGAAACAGAGGTCGTACATCGATGCGGTGGCAGTCCTCATGAACCGGACACAGCAAGCGTGGGCAGGAAAGAAGGTAGCAGGGGCAGTGTTCATGGACGTCAAGTCGGCCTTCAACAATGGTAGCAGAGCGCACCTGGGCGGCCGGATGGAGGAACTTGGGATAGAAGCGGACCTCATCTGATGGACGATGAGCTTCATGTCGAAACGACAAGTAGAGATTGTCCTAGAGGGGGAAGCGGGAGTGGCCAGGCCGGTGGACACCGGTATCCCACAGGGATCGCCAGCGGCCACAATCCTCTTTGTCACGTACCTCTCAGGGGTATTCGAGGAGGTGGAGAGGAAAGTGCCTGGCATCAGCGGACTATCCTTTGTAGACGACATTGGGTGGTGGGCAGAGGGCAAGGGCGAAGAAGTGGTGAGCCAAGTTGATGGAGGCAGCATCGGCCTCCATTGACAGGGCGGCACAGAATGGCGTGGCATTCGACCACAGCAAAACAGAGGCGGCAATCTTTCGGAAAGCAAAGATAACCCCTGTGGCCAGAGTGACAGTCAGCAGCAACATTATCCCGTTCAACAAGGAGGCGACAAGATAGCTGGGGATCTGGCTGGACTGACAGCTCACACTCAAGGAGCATCATTCCAGGAGACTCAAAGATAGCCGGAATGCGATGACCCGGCTAAAACGGCTCACGGGGCAGATGGGCCTCTCCCCGGAGAATTGCAGGAAAGTCATGACGGCCTGCATCCAATCGGTCGCCATGTTCGGTACGGAGCTGTGGTGGGAGGGAACCGAAAAGCGGGGTATGATCGGAAGAGCGAATGAGCTCCAGCTCCTGGTCAACCAACAGGTAAGGGCGACTACGGGGTGCTTCCAGACCACCAACTTGGGTGTGCTGTCGATGGAGTCGGGGCTTCGACCAGCAGCCACACAGCTAGAGAACAGGCAGCTGAGATTTGGACCACGCCTCCTAAGCCTGCTACAGGGGAACCAAGCCAGAGAGGTGGTGGGCGCGTCGTCCAAGATCGGGAAACGACTCACCACCACTCTCAGCTATATGGAAAGGATGGAGAGCATGGTGTTGCTGGAGGACCCGGAGACCTTCGACGCGGAGGTGATCCAGGCAGAAGAGGAGGAGGCGGAGAAGGAGGCGGCGAAAGAGAGACCGGGGCTCGTCATGTTCACTGATGGGTCGCAGTTGGAGGATTGTGCTGCCGGATACGCTGTGGCGTGGAAGACTGGCCAAACCTGGAAAGGCATCAAAACCCACATGGGCTACAACCAGGAGGCCTACGACACGGAATGTACAGCTTTCGCACGCGCAATTGAGTCCGCATCGAGGTGAAAACACGGTCTTAGAGCGGATCACCATCTTCACCGACGCACTGGCAGCCATCCGGCGGATGGCATCCGATGAGCCCGGGCCGGGCCAGAAGTATACTCTGGAGGTGAGGAATGTTGGAAATGCTTCTCGACCGCTCCAGCGTTGCTCGCCGACGGGAGCGACGTCATCGGGAGCGACCCTGGTCACGACAGGCATTGTACGACGGCTTGGCATTCTTCCATAGCAGCATCTTTCTCCTTCTTCCTTCTTTACTCTTACATACTTTGGCATAGAGAATAAGACACTTAATACATCTTCTTCGTGAGCGCTTCCATCACACGCCATCGATCAAACATCTCTCTCTGTCTCTCTCTCTTTCTCTCTCACTACTTCAACAAGGAAGCACATCGCTACGATGAGAAGGGCGAGGCCAGGCATCATCATCGAGATCAGGTGGTGTCCGGCGCACAAGGGCGTGGAGGGGAACGAGAAGGCGGATGAGTGGGCCAAACTCGCAGCGGAGGAGCCGGACACTCGAGGGGTGAGTGGATGTCCTACTCAGATCGGATGGAGGCGCGCCCAATGCCCCTACCTAGATCACTCGCCAACATCAGGCGGGAGATTTCCGAGAAGAAATGGACGGAAGCGCGACGGTGGACAGGAGGCAGGACCTCCAAGCAGAAGTATAGGCTTCCGGAAACCCACAGATCGGATGCCACGGTTGCTGGGAGCACCAAGAGGCTTGCCTCGCGGTTCTATCAGCCGAAGGCTGGGCACTGCTGCACAGGACAATACCTGCATTGGGCCAAGAAACGACCCGACCCCCAATGCTGGTGGTGCCAGTGCCCCTCGCAGACAAGAGACCATCTCTTTAAAGAGTGTCCCAAGTGGAAGGGGGAGCAGAAGATCCTCTGGGCGGAAGTGAGGAAGGAGACAGGGTGGTGAAAGAAGCGGTGGAGGATCCGGGATCTCTTCGCCGAGAGGAGGTGCAGTCAGGCGGTGCTGGATTTCCTCACTTCTACGGATGTGGGGAAAATAGTGCCGGCTGTGGAAGAAGACGCAGGTAGTGAGGCGTCAGAGTGGGAGCTCCGGGAGAGGGCGGAGCTGGAAGAAGAAAGGAGGGCGGAGGGGGAGGCGCTGGGTGCTGAGGACGAGACGGGCGCCGGGGAGGAACCCCCGCTGTTCCTTCCCACCCCCTCGTTCATGGCATCGGCTGGAGAGGAGTAGGGACGGGCGTGCTTTTCTCTTTCCCTTTTTTTTCTTTTTTTCTTTCCTCTTTTGCTTTCCCTTTTTTGTTTTTCTTTTTGTCTTTCCTTTGGTGCGCATCTATTCTTTCTTGGGACAGGCCTGGGCGGAGGGCAAAAGGGGAGCTTGCAACGAGCCGCCTTGTGCGGACTGCGAACAGGAAAACCGGGAAAAATGTACGCCGCCATGATCTATATAGGTCGCATGCGAGTATGAATAAACAAAAAAAAACCAATCATGAAGGTTGATCGCGGCGCTAGACACCTATGAGGTGGAATGGCTGTGGGCTGAACTACTCCGATCGAACGGAAGTGCAGGCGATGCCTCTCCCCCGATCCCTCGCCAACCTCAAGTGGGTGATCTCGGAGAAGAAGTGAGGAGAGGCGCGCCAGTAGGCTAGAGGGAAGTCCTCCAAATCGAGTTACCGCATACCAAAGAGCCAGCAGCCCGATCGCGCGGTGGCCAGTAGCTCCAAGAGGCTCGCTTCGCAGTTCTACCAGCTCAATACCGGGCACTGCTTATCCGGGCAGTACCTCCACTGGACGAAGAACCGGACTACCCCGCTGTACTGGTGGTGCCGGTACCGAACTCAGACCTGGGACCACCTCTTTAAGGAGTACCCCGAGCGGAAACTGCAGTAGAAGATCCTGTGGGCAGAGGTTAAGAAGGAGACAGGGAGGTGGAAGGACCGGTGGAGGATCCGGGACTTCCTGGCGGACGAGAGGTGCGGGCGGGCTGTGCTGGACTTCTTGTCCACCACGTATGTGGGAAGGCAGGCGCCGGCTGAGGAGGATGACGCTGTGAGTGCGGTGCCGGAGCTAGAGGTACAGGAGTGGTTGGAGGAGCAGGGGGCGGAGGCCGTGGAGCTAGGCGGGGAGGAACCACCACTGTTCCTTCCCACGCCTGACTTCATGGTGTCCGCAGGAGAGGGCTAGGTCGTGTGCGGGTGTCTCTTTCTTTTGTTCTTTCCTTTGTAATTCCCTTGGTGCGCTACACATCTTCTTGTAATAGGCCTGGGCGGAGGGCTCAGGGGTACTTGCAACGTGCCGTCACTGCGCGGACGGCGGACGGGAAACGGACTGTACATAATCTCGCCATGATCTAGATAGGTCGCATACATGATACGAGTAATGAATAAACAAAAAAAAATTGCTCTCACGATGCTGTCTTCGACGGCAAACGGGCGCGTAGGGCTCTGTCCTACCCTGTCCAATACACTTCAGATCGAGAGCCTGGGTTTTCATGTCCAGGAGGTTCTCGTCGGGAGAGGCGTGCGCCGTCTGCCAATCGCTATGAAGACTGCAGTTATTGGGGCATGTTGTAATAACACCGATTTGCAATGAAGATGGAAAATGAGTACTAAGGGAGCAAAAGGGGGCACTGCCACCGCCCTGGCATTGCGGTATTGCCGCTGCCGGGCTCCCTCACGAGAGCGGTCATCGCTGGTGGAGCCGCTACCTCCGGCACCGAGGAAGAAGCGCAAGATACAGCGCGGTGGAGAGCGTGAACTGTGCGGTCAGCGAGTATTCCTCAGGGAGCGGCGGGAGAACTGCCACTGCTCTGGCGCGTAGACTGCCGATCATTCACCAGCAGTAAGAATAAACAGGACGAGGGCAGCCGCATGAGACCTGGTGCTGGTTGCAAAAAAACTGGCGTTCACCGGCTTGTGTGTAGTCCAATCTCGCACTCAGTCCACGTCTCCTGCGCTATCTGTCCGCTGCCGCCACTCGGTTCACACACGCCGACACTACGGGGAGTATTGTCCCGATGTCTGCTCGACTAGCCGTTAGGGTAACCCATGATCGCTGGTTTTGTCTTCTTTCCCGTGTTCAAACGGCCGTAAAGTAGCCTGCAGGCGGCCAATATCTCGCCCGTCGACGGGACCGAGCTGTCCGCTTTGCAGCTGACGGGTTGGCAACCTGCTGTGGCGCGGTGGCCGCTGGTGAGTACTGCTGCTTGCCGTCATGTTCTGCTTGACGGTGTAAATGGGCAGCGCGCTCGTTTTCCGGTCTGCGCGGCTGACTGAGTGTAAAGCACGATTGACTAGTCACAAGAAGCTCTTAGTTGGGCCCTCAATTTAGATGCTAAGTCGAAAAGCGAAAGTACAACGCGTTCTTTGTCTTCGAGAGGGTATATCGAACGGATAGATCCGGCGACCGTCGCGGCAATGGAAAGCTGTGGCGCCTCCGGTCCGGCGGGCGCTGTCGGCATATCACCCGTCGCCGCCGTGGAAACTTATTCGGCCTGGACGACGCACTCGCGGCAAACATCGCGGCAAACATTCGGATGTTCCCCATTGTCGCCTACTCCCTCAGTGGAGGCCCAGCCACACCCAGCTGAGCTGGTTGGTTTGTGCTGCCCCAGGGAAACTCGGCAACACTGTGGCCCACCGTGAGAGATCCTTAAATAGCCGGCCATTTTCCACTCTTCGCGCTTTCCCTTACTCTCATCGCTACCTATCCTCCCTCTCAAAATTTTCCACTGCGGTGGTGCCGGAAACGTCGGAAGCCACCGGAATCCTCGGCAGCCGCTGGCAATCATCCTTAAATAGCCAACCATTCCTAGTTCTTCCTCCTTTACCCTTACCTCATCCACTCATCCCCCTCCTTTCTACTACGGTGACACCAGAAACGCCGGAATCCGCCGGAATCCATGGCAGCCGCTTGCAGTCACTTTTAAATAGCCGGCCATTCCCAGCTCTTCCGCCTTCCCCTCTACCCCATCCCCACCCATCCCTCTCCTTAAAAGTTTCCACTGCGGTGGCGCCGGAAACTTTGGAAGCCGCCGGAATCCTCGGCAGACGCTGGTAGTCATCCTTAAATAGCCGTCCATTCCTCACTCTTCCACCTTTCCCTTTCTCTCATCTCAACTCATCCTGCTCCTCGACAGTCTTCACTGCGGTGGCATCGGAAACCTCACCCGCCATTGGCAGTCACCGCTGTGTCCTCCACCATACTCTCTCTTCATTCCACCACCTCATCCTTCTTCTTTTCTCCACATATTCTTCTCCAACCTATTCCTCGCCCCTCCCTTCTGTCCTCTAACACTTCCACCCATTTCTACCACCTATTCCTCCCCCCTCCCTTCTGTCTTCTACCATCTCTTCTCACAAACAAGCACACCTCATCCTCTCGACACCGGTGGGCGTGCCCTTCCACGGACGACTCCCGGCAATCCCACAACATTCTCCACACCGGAGACAGTCGTCGCGATAGCATTGCTCGGCTTCAACACCGCGCCCGGCAATGGGGATGCCTTCTCGGGGGCCACTACTACCGCCTGTGCGCCGCAACCCTGACGATACCGGAGACGACCAAGACCTCTTCAGGGCCAAAGCCAAAGCCAAAGACGCCGGCGAGGCCGAAGCCAATTCCTGCACTATCGGAGGACCCACGTGCCCCAGACAGCCATGAGATTTCCAAAGGCTTGGTCTCCGCAACCGTCCACACGCAAGAGAGCGGCCCTGGCCCCTCCACTTCCAACAGGAAGTAGCCTGCACGGTATCAGATTCCGGTCCGGCCGGCGCATCGAGGGACGAAGTACTGTCTAAGCGGGAGAGCGGAAGCACGCCGTCGCAACTCCCGTAGATGTGTTCAGCCCTTGCAGCGAAGTGCGCGTAAGTCTCCGCGGTGACGAGAGAGGCCGACTCTAATCATTTGCTAGATTACCAGCCCCGAAGACCGCGAACGTGATACGTGCGAAGGTCGGCTCTCCAAAATAGGTCGCCGGCTGACCTTTTGACGAGACGACATACCCGCTCCCGTAAATCGTCCCCTTTTCCAAGGGCGAGTGGATAGAATTTTCCGACGCTACGAGGGCTGCCGCATGTGCTTGTGCTGGTGTGCAGGTACGCGTGCAACATCATAAGTCCTTACATGTGAGGGTGCTGTGGTCGTGATTTCTGCCTACATTGCAGAGAATAACGGACCCCACTTCGGGAAGTCGCTGCTAGTAACTCAACCGAGTTGGTGAGGGCAACAAGAAACGCCGCCATGTTTTCAGCTACATAGCTCTCGGCACCTTGCAGATATCCTGGAGAAGCCTTCGACTTTTTAAGGCGATGGGTTCCGTCTGTCAGCAATTCGCGAACTTAGGCCAACCGCTGCGGCCCCCAACTACAGCCGCGCCTAGCTTTCCAGTGCCGACCAACACCGAGCATCAGCTACCGTGAGCCTGCTGCCCGTATTTCCCGCCGGATCCCGAGCGAGAGGCTCAACCCGCAAGTGTTGTCACGAACACTGAGGGGGATGGCCGCGGGCGTGCGGTCGCAACCGCCACCTCCGCTCGATAGCGGAGAGTGGGGATGCCAGTGGAGGAGAGCGTAAGTCTGGCTAGGCCGAGGGAGGAGAGCCCTCCCGGAGCCCACGGAGCTCCGTCACGAGACAGACTCGGTGACGAGCCAGCACCCGCAAGAAGTTGCTCCGAACGCGCCAGTCATCCGTAGTAGCGGCACAGCTTCAGTCAGCTACAGCGGATTCAACGGGCGGAGCCCCACGAACGATGCAACTCTAGCATCGAGAAGGCGGATTTCGCGCCTTTAGAATGGGTCAGGAAGAAGGCCGTATTCTACTCCGAATACGGCTTTCGTTCTAATCAGGACGATGACCAACCGTACTTAGGGCGAGGCTGGAAACTTGTTCTGAAAAATGGGGATCGTACCGAGCCGCACGATACAACGGCAACGAAGAGAAGGTCAGCTGGATCGCCGATAGCGGGCGAGTCTATCCGACGCCAACCCTGCCTCCGGAGTTGCCAGCCAAGAGGCTCAGTAAGCTCGCCGTCCACTTCGCCCTGTCTTGCTGGATATTACTGATCTAACCCCATCAGTAGGACCGAGATGTCGACCCCGAAATCTCTCACCACGCACCCAACGATGGGGGCGCTGTTCCCCGAGGTGTGCACACGTATGTCCCGCCGGATCCTGAGCGAAAGGCTCACCCTGCAAGTGGTGGCCCGAACGTTCATGGGGATGGCCGTGGGCGGGCGTTCGCAACCGCCACGGCGCCACCCCCGCTCAATAGCGGGGAGCCGGGATGCGAGTGGAGGAGGGCGTAAGTCTGGTTTGGCCGAGGGAGGTGAACCCTCCCGGAGCCCACGGAGCCTCCGCTCCGAAGGGCGTGAGAGGCCCGGAGGGCGGACTTCGTGACAAGCCAGCAGCTGCGCTGCTGTTGCCCCAGCACCGGCGGTGCCGGCTAGCAGCCGTGATTGTGAGTACCAAGTTACATGGCCAATTATTCCCTCATTCGAACTGTGCTAACTGGGATAGATACGGCGCGCTTTCTGACGAAGACGAGGAATACAATTCCGACGAAGAGCAGCATGATGAGGATTCCATGGAAGAGGACGCCATCTGCCAGTTTCTCTACCTAACCTCATGGGGGTGGAAGAGCCGGTGGAAGATACGGGATCTACTTTCCGATGGGAGATGTGGACAGGCGGTGCTGGGCTTCCTCTCCTCAACGGATGTGGGAAGGCTGGTGCCGCCTCTGGGAGAGGGTGACGCCGGGAGTCAGGCGTCAGAGTGGGAGCTCCGGGAGCAGCGGGAGCGGGAAGAGGAACGGGAGGCGGAGGCGGAGGAGTTGGGTGCTGCGGGAGAATTGGGTCATGGGGAGGAACTGCCGCTGTTACTGCCCAAGCCCTCCTTCATGGCATCGGTGGACGAGTAGTAGGGGATGGCCGCTTTTCCTTTGTTACTCCCCTTTGTGATTTCCTTGGTGCGCACCTTATCTTCTTGGGACAGGCCTGGGCGGAGGGCAGGGGAGATTGCAACGTGCCGACACCGCGCGGACTGCGGACAGGAAAACTGGGTAAAATGTACGCCACCATGATCTATATAGGTCGCATGCGAGTATGAATAAACCAAAAAAACCTGACCTCATGGGATAGAAACGGCACGGTTCATGACGATGAGGAACATAATTCCGACGATGAGCATGATGAGGATCCAATGGAAGAGGATGCCATTTGTCAGTTTCTCTACGATCGTCAACAATGGCTTCTAACGGGTCCCGCCGCCTCAACGTCGCGCTGGCCACCCATGCGACCATGTTGTGGGGTCTCCTTCTGCCCAACGAGTACGGCGACCACCGAGAGTGATGTCCCGCTCGCAGAATTACAAAAGTTTAGCATCACCCAGAGACTTGAATTTCCCGAGCTGCTGTTGTCTATCAGCGCCGGCTACAGCCGCGCTGGCGCGACTATTGCTAAATCAAAAGCGTGGCGGATGTCATGGTCAAGGTGAAGTACACACCGGCCTTTCAGAGCCGATTCAACATCGACTTGCTAACTTGCGCCTCCAGTGCCGCTCCGAGTGGCGCTTGCACTACTCCAGTTGATTGTATTCGAACAGAGCCCGTACGTGACCCGCTTCAGACGACAGGCATTCCAGCTAACACTACTGTGCCATAGTAACGATATCCAGGACTCGTAGGGCGAATACTTGAGATGACAGCAGTTGGTAGCGGCCTGCTCGTCTCCCAGTATAGGCCGCAGTGAGGTGGCGGGCTTGGCGTATAGTGTTCCCTGGCGACGATTTGGAAGCACAGACGACCCCACCCGGCACCGGTGTTGGCTCCCGAATTGACGTACTCAGGCGGGGAGGCAATGAACCCGCTCGAAACCGCCATTCCGCGCTTCAAGACGAAAATCGAGAGAGAAGGGTTCCGCGAGAACAGACTCCACGAGTACTCGGATGGCGGCGGCAGCGCGAGGTAAACAGCCAACGGAAGCATGAAGAGCGGGCGAGTTTATGCAGTGTAAGCTACCATTTGAACCACGAACCTGCCACAGAAGAGTGCTGATCTGGGCGAGTAGCACGCTCCCGCGGTGAATAGAGCAATACCGAGGATTACGAAGACTAGATGAGTCGATCAACGACCTCTAGCCCCTGAGTTGGCGATCTCGGTCGGGAGGAGCGCTCACATGCGTCGTCCCTTCTTCGAGGCAGATACCTATCGAAAACGCCCACGTCAGATCGGAGGAGATTGAAGCTGTTTCGTACGGGTGCGCACGTTGATGAAAAACAAGTATCTCTCGGAGATAAGATCATTCTGCGGCATATGGGCTGACAGGATACCTTCCACCATCGCCCTCAAGGGTAGAGGAGAGGAACAACGAGGCACATGCAAACTGACCGAGGTGGGGGATGGACGGCGGACGGGAATTAGGGCGCGCACATTACCAAGTCTAGATAGGTCGCATGCAATTAATGATTAGAGTAGAAAAGAAGGGGAAAAAATCCAGCCCCGACTCCGGTTTCTCAAAGCCCACTTGGGCTGCAATCGGGTGACCGACAATGCGGAATGCGCCACCCTAGTCAAGGCGCTGCAAACTACCATAAGGAGACTGACGGCCCCGGAAAGTGTTAGAATTGTTGGAAATGCTTCTCGCGCGTCGTCTAGATTTGGCGCTTGTGCCTTAGAGTTTGTTGAGGACACGATTGCAAGCGGGGAAGTGCGAGCGGAGGATCTTTGTTCAGCGGGTTCTTTCTCTTCTTCTTTTCTTCTATACTATCGAATACTACAACGAAGCTGTGAACCACTTGAACGACCAGAATCCATACGCCTTGTGTTTCCTCATCTTATACAGCATTCGAACTCCTATCTTTCATTTCTATTCTCATCGCTAATCGGTACTCTTTCAACAAGAATCTCCACTGCCGCCCCAGCTGCTTTAAAGCGTAGGTCTCAGACGAACTTGGCCCCTGCCAGATATATGCATTCCAGGCCAGGGAGCGCATCGCGGCGCTTCGGAGAGCAAAGCCGGACATCATTGAGATCCGATGATGCCCCACCCACAAGGTCATCTCGGGAAACGAGAAGGCTGACAAGTGGGCCTTGCTGGCAGTGGACGAACCAGACAGCCACGGAGGGGAATGGCTGTGATACGCAAACCAGTAAGGCAGCAGGTCAACGCCCTCTCCACAGATCCCTTGCACACCTCAGGCTGGAGATCTCGGAAAAGAGGTGGCAGGAAGCGAACATATGGCGGATTTCTGGGTCACTGCAATGACAAAATCCCGGTACTGGCGGCCGGGGTAAGTGCTCCAGCAACCAGACCCAGCTCCGGCGATGACAAACAAGCGGCTGGCGGCGAAGTTCTACCAGTTGAAGACGGGTCACTGTTTCGTTGGCCTGTAACACAAATGGACTATGGATGAATGCGAGGCCCACAGCCAAGCGCTACTGCGCTAGTGGTGTCCATATCGGGCCCAGAGCCGGCTGGAAGGCCTAGCAGAACATCCTGTGTGCAGAGGTGCAGAGTGTGATCGAGAGAGCGAAAGATCGGCCCAAGACCCGGAATCACTTCGCGGATGAGCACTGCAGTCATGCGGTACGGCACTTACTTTCTATCACGGATGTGGGGCAGAGGGTGGGGCCAGATGGGGCTGAGGAAAATGCCATGAGTGAGGGGTCGGAGTGGGAGATCTAGGAGCGGGAAGGGAGGAAAGAGAAGAAGTTGGAAAATTATAAGCTGAGAGACGAGATTGCTGCAGGAGACGGATGAGGTCAGGAAAGAGGAGATTTCATTTGGGGCTGGTCAGGGCGGAGGCCAGGGGCAGCCACAACAAACGTTCAACCACACGCGGGCTGGCGGGCTGAAGGAAGTCGGGGTCAGACGGGAACCGGCTGTGCGTCCCACCGTGATCTTATAAGTGACATGACAGAAATGAGTAAATAAATGAAAACAAAACAAGTCAAGCCGTAAAATAAGCCAGTTGGGCCCATTGGCCCACGGCCTGCGGGCCGTGAACTAGTGTGGGGCCTTTGCTCGTTGGGCAGCACGGCCCAGCACCACTATCCGGGCTGTGCCTGTTGTGTTGCATTCCGGAGATCTCCCATCCGCTTGAGCCTTTCTGCAAGGCGGCCTCGTGGGGCAATAGTACACGGAGGTTCAACCTACTCGACTTCGATTTCTGGACAGACCTGTTCGGGTCTGCTCCTGTGAAAGGTTTACGTAAAGGGGATCTAAGGACGCCCCAAAAACCGGCGGTTGCTATTCAAGGACTGTCACTGCTTTATCCTCGTCTCTCTTTTGCAGTCCACCCAGCTTGTCAGTCACTTAGACAGTCTATGGGGGACACGATCCCTGGCAAACACACGATGTTCGTTTTACGATTAGATATCTGATGCCGGGCTTCAGACTAGGCCTCGACACTCCGGTACGATATGGCTGCTTTAATAGAAGCAGAATCAGTAAACTATTGCCCTGAATGGAGTGCTCTTCAGACCCAGGTCCCATTCTTCCACCTCACATGCTTGATCGCTGGTGTGACCGCCTGCGCCCATGGTGGGGGGCGTGCCTTGGTATGGAGGTGGCCATTCCGGAGGGAGGAGACGGCCGGGCGGTAGGCAGGAGTGGGGTGTCGAAGTCGAATCCGTCGCGACAATTACATTTACTATCACTCGTCACAAGTGGGTGGTTTGAGGAAGAATCGAAAGGGGTGGAAGAGGTGGGAAAGGACAAGGGAAGCTGCTGGAGCAGAAGACTCAACACTGTGCCAACTGCAACACGAGCAACCATACTACCGAAAACTGTCGCAAGCCCCTGAAATCGTCCAAGCGCCCACACAACACCAGCGATGACATTGTTTGCTACAACCAGTGCTTGGGAGTCGTCGTTTGCGAGTAGCGCTCTTCCGGAGTTGCGATGGTTGAAGGTCTCTTGTACTCGTTTCCATACTGGGCACAGTTTCTTGGGGTGGCGGACTTCCGCACAGTTTTTTTTTTTGTTTATTCATTATACTCGTATGCGACCTATCTAGATCATGACGAGTATTATGTACAGTCCGTTTCCCCGCCGCAGTCCGCGTGTAGCGGCACGGTGCAGGCTCCCTTTTGCCCTCC
>Ga0307508_10002151_pt1 | contig 21108 bp, 16 predicted proteins | sample 9_EM_MG_FD_203089 | JGI IMG/M metagenome (GOLD analysis project Ga0307508, IMG submission 203089) | Populus trichocarpa ectomycorrhiza microbial communities from riparian zone in the Pacific Northwest, United States - 9_EM | ecosystem: Host-associated > Plants > Roots > Unclassified | place...
GATGACCCCTTGGAGGCTGAGGTTATGGCGAGCGAACTTGCGGCCCCGACAGCCCCCGGCGTCCGCCGGGGGCTGTGCGCTGCCTGGGAGACCTCCGTCGCGTCGGCGGTTACCCGGCGGGCCTTGCCGGGGCTCGCAGGCGGGGGGTGCCGACCATGGTCAGCATGTCGGTGTGGTGGGGGCGCCAGCCCAGGTCGTGGCGGGAGCGGGTGGCGCGGGGGCGGCTGGAGGCTGCCATGATCAGGGCGTCGAACTGGCCCCAGATGTGGGCCGCTTCCGCTTCGTCGACGCTTCTGGTGCCGCATCCCAGGTCGTCGGCGACGCGTTCCGCGATCCAGCGGTTGGGGGTCTCGCCGGCCGCGGCGTGGTAGAGCGCTCCCGGGGTCCCTTGGCGAGGGCCAGGGTGAACAGGCGGGTGACGTCGTCGATATGGACGTGGCTGTAGGTGTTCAGGCCCTCGCCGACGTAGCAGGCCGCGCCGGTGGCGGCCACCGAGCGGTAGATCATCGAGAGGTGTCCGTGGTCCCCGGGGGTCACCCGCAGGCCCGACCCCCGCGACCGCCGGGCGCGCCAAGTCCTGATCACCGACGAGGGACGCGCCCACCTCGAACGCGCCCGGCAGCGCCTTTCCGTCGCCGAGGCGCGGCTGCTCTCCGACCTCGACGAGGATGACGCCCGCCAACTGCGTCTTCTCCTGGCGCGCGTGGCCCGCACCGCTCAACGCGAGGCGCTGGCCCCCGAGTCCGGCTGCTGAAGGGTGCCGGGCCATCGCCTGCCTGGCCGGTGTCGCACTGGCCATTCGAGGAGATCCGCTACCGCTCGGGAACGTAACGCAGGAGGGCGATGCCGCCCGGCGGCATCGCCCTCGACTGCGCCTGACTACAGACAGCGTCACCGCACCCGGGCCGGTGCGAGGGAGCGTTTCAGCACGGGGGCGAGGCGTTGCTCCACGAAGTGGTACAGGAGCCAGGCCAGGGTCAGCATCAGCAGCACCGTCAGGGGGAAGGTCCCGTAGGCGGGGATGCCGAGGCTGCGGTGGAGGTACTGGACGACCACCCAGCCGAGGTGTTCGTGGACCAGGTAGAACGGGTACGTGAGCGCGCCCGCGACCGTCAGCCAGCGCCAGTTGGCCCAGTTCAGCTTGCCCAGGGCGACCAGGGCGACGGCGAGGAAGCCGAAGGCGACGATCGCGACGATGCCGAACGTGGTCCGGTAGGAGAAGAAGTCCGGGTTCGGGCGGTGCCAGAGTTCGGAGACCGCGTAGTGCTGGCCGATGAGGAAGCTGAGGGCGACGATGCCCCAGGCCGTGGCGTCGTGGCCGTAGCGGTGGATCAGGTAGAGGCCGATGCCGCCGATGAAGAACGGGGCGTAGTTCGGCATCAGGATCAGGTCCAGCAGGGGCTGGTTCGCCGCGTCGGTGAGGGCCGCGCCCAGGGTCCACACCGCGCAGAACAGGACGACGCGCTGGCGGCTCGCGCCCGGCAGGACGACGAACAGCGCGAAGAGGGCGTAGAAGCGCAGCTCCGCCCACAGGGTCCAGCACACGCCCAGGACCCGGTCCGCGCCCAGCGGTTGCTGGAGCATGGTGAGGTTCAGCAGTGTGTCGCTCGGCGAGACCGTCTTGAACGCCACCCAGGGCAGCGCGAACACGGCGCTGACCAGCAGGATCGCCGCCCAGTAGGCGGGGAAGAGCCGGGAGACGCGGGAGGCGAAGAAGGAGCGCAGCGGGCGTCCCCAGCCGCTCATGCAGATGACGAAGCCGCTGATGATGAAGAAGATCTGGACGCCCAGGCAGCCGTACGAGAAGTACGGCGAGACGGTGGGGAAGATCTGGCGCGGCGAGGCGCCCCACGCCTGGGCTATCTCCCCGTCGCGGCCGCCGTAGTGGTACGCGGCGACCATGAGCGCGGCCAGCAGCCGCAGCCCGTCCAGGGCGCGCAGCCGGACCGGCTGCCCCTTGTGCCCCGGTACCGGCTGTCCCGGCCCCTGCCCCGGTTCGGGCTGGCCAGGGGCCCCCTGCCCCGGTTCCGGCTGGCCCGGTTCCCGTTGCGACGGCAACGTCACCGCGGGGGATATCGGGCCCGCTTCCGGGGCGGGGGGTGCGCCCGCGGTCATGACGCCACCCCCGAGGCGCCGTCGGGTATGTGGCTTGCCCCGTGGTCGGCGGTCACGCCGTTGCTCCTTCGCGGTCGGGGGACGGTGTGCGGGTGGGCCAGCCCGTCGGTCGGCCCGGCGGCCAGCCCGGCGGCCAGCCCGTCGGTCAGCTCGTCGCGGTCTTCTTCAGGGCCGCCTTCTTCAGCGCCCGGGCGCGGCGGGCGACCCGCCGTACCGTCTCGTTGCGCGGGATGAAGCCGAGCTGCGAGGGGACCGCACCGGGCAGGGCGAGCGCGGTCAGCCGGCGGCGCTTGAAGTAGCGCCAGGTGCGGGTGTCCAGATGGGCGGCGAGATAGCGCTCCGCGGCGGGCCGCAGACCGGGGTAGATCTTCGCCTGCATGCAGAAGCCGACGGCGGCGACCAGCCCGGTCATCTTCCGGCCGGAGCGCTCGTCCACCACACCGGCCGCCGAAGAACCCGCGGCCACCGCCTTGTGGTCCTCCAGGTCCGGCAGCAGCGCGTCCACGATGGTGACCGGAATCCGGTTGCTGTTCTGGTACGGGGTGAGCCGCTCCAGCAGCGTGTCGGTGCCGATCCGGGCCACCGGAAGTCCGTAGAAGACGTTCGCGGTGAGCAGCGCGGTGGAGAAGCAGCCGATGACGAGGGCCGGTTCCATCCGCTGGTAGAGCACCTCGGCGAGGACCGGGGTGTCCATGACGGTCAGCTCCGCGCCCAGCTCGGCGGCCTTCTTCTCCAGCATCCGCGACCAGCGCGCCGGGGCGGTGGGGTGCGGCTTGAAGACGACGGTGCGGTGGCCGAGGGCGACGGCGCCCCGCAGCATCCGCACATGCAGCTCTTCCTCCTCCTCAGGAGTGAGGATGTCCAGCGCGGACAGGTACTGGCCCAGCATCAGGGCGGGCCCGGCGCCGGTGGCGACGCGCTCGGTCGCGGAGGCGACGGAGCGCGGGGCGGCCTCGGCGACCTCGGCGAGCACCTTGGTGAACGTCTCGGTCGGCAGCACCTCCGCCGGTACGCCGAACTCGGTGAGCAGCAGCGGCTCCAGCCCCGGCACCAAGTCGAGGTGGAGCAGTCGCCGGATACGGGTGCCGACCAGCGGGTGGAGCTTGTTACGGGTCGGGCCGTAGCTCATCAGCCCGTCGGCGTAGACGTCGATGGACGCGCTCTGGAACACCTGGGCGATCGCCGCCGCCGGGGTGACCTGGATGGACTCCAGGATCAGCTCGATGTCGTCCTCGCCCAGGTTCCACAGCAGCCGCAGATGGCGCTCCCACAGCGGGGCGTCGTCCTGGCGCGGGGACCAGCCGCCGGGGTGGAACGGGCTGATCGTCTCGTTCCAGGACAGCACCCGGTCGAAGCGCGCCCGCAGCCGCTCGAAGCCCGGCATGTCGTCGACGGCCGGGGTGGTCTCCGGCGTCGCGGCGTTGTTGCTGACCAGCAGCAGCCTGCGGTCGGCCGGGCCGACGCTGCCCGCGTCGATCGCGGCGGCGAGGGTGGCCGCCCCGTACAGGGTGGAGGCCAGGAAGATCTGGGTGCGCCTGCGTTCGCCGCGCGGGGTGTACGTCTGGGTCGCCAGGGTCGCCGACATCAGGCCGCCACCTCCGCACCCGCGGCCCGGCGCTTCAGTCGCCGCAGCCGCGCGGCACGTTCGTAGTCCATGGATTCCAGCGCGTCCTTCAATACGTCCTGGGGCATGCGCTTCAGCGCGGCCGCCGACATCGAACGGAGCTTGCGGGCCACCTGCGGCTCGAAGCGTTCGATGTTTCCGAGGTGGTGGGAAATGATCGCGCAGTAGGTGCGCACGGCCTTCGGCAGCAGGGCGTCCGCCTCGCGGTCCCGCGCCGTTTCCTCGATGACCTGGTCGAACGCGCGGATGAAGTCGAGCTGCCGCACATCGCCGATCTGGGTGAGCGAGGAGGAGACACCGCGCCGGTAGAAGACGCCGTGCAGGCCGAGGACGGCGAAGCTGCGCGCCTCGCGGTGCAGCCGCCAGATCCAGGGCCGGTCCTCGGCGGTGCGCAGCCCGTGGGTGAAGTGGAGAAGCCCCTCGTCGGCCAGCCGGCGGTGGTACATGCCCGCCCAGGCGAAGGCGTAGTCGACCGAGGTGGAGCGGTCGGCGGGGAGGATCACCTCCCGCGGGTCCATGACCTGGTCCCGCAGGCCGTGCGGCACCCGGTGGACCGAGCGCTTGCGGCCGGTGCACTGGACATGGTCGGTGCGGACGAAGTCGCACCCCAGGTCCTCGATGGCAGCGAGCAGCTGCTCGTAGTACCCCGGGGCGAGCCAGTCGTCGCCGTCGAGAAAGGTGATGTACTCGCCGGAGGCCGCGTCCAGACCGGTGTTGCGCGCGGTGGCGAGCCCGCCGTTCTGTTCATGACGGATGTAGACGGCCCCCGGAAGCTCGCGCTCGGCGCGCTCCAGGATCTCTGGCGTCCCGTCGGTCGCATGGTCGTCGACGAGAATGAATTCGAAGTCTTCACGCGCGTTCGCACGAAGACTTCTGAGTGTGTCAGGGGCATAGGTCTGCACGTTGTAGAACGGCACGATGACGGAGAGCTTAACCACGCGGGTGACGCTAGGTCGCCGGGCGGCATTCGTCTTGACCGTAGGGGTACGCCAGGGTGAACGAAGAACGTCGGAACGGTTAACCCGCTGCTCCGGCCAGCCGATTCGCCATTCGTCGACATGCTGTTAACCCTTTGTTGCTGCTGCGTTGGGCCTTCACTCGAAATCCCTTCCTAGCGTCTCCGACGTGTCCTCACGTATCAAATCCCCCGTGCGAGTAGCCGTGCTCGCCGACTCCGACACCCGGTGGAAATGGGGCGCGCTCACCGCGCAGCGCCTCGTCCCCGACAGCTCGGATTCCTCGGAAGCGGGTTCGGCGGGTTCAGCGGGTTCCGCGGGTTCAGCTGGTTCAGGCCGACGCCTGGACGGCTACCTGCTGCGCGGCCGCGCCACGCCGACCGTCCGGCAGCTGGCCGAGGTCGGGGTGCGTACGGACTCGCTGCGCGAGGTGACGGGCATCGAGTTCGTCCGGTCCATGGACCGCGAGCGCTACGACGTGATCGTGCTGTCCCTCGTCGGCGGCGGCACCCAGGCCATGCTGCACGGTCTCGCGCACGCCTGGGAGGGCGCCACCCGCCGTCCGGTGATCGTCACCGGCTATGTGGGCGTCGTCTACGAGAAGCTCGCCGACGGGCTGCTGCTGCGGCACGGCGCCGATGTGGTGCTCGCCAACTCGCGCCATGACGCCGACCGGTTCCGCGAGGTGTACACCGGCGTCGGCACCACGGGGGACAGCGTCACCGAATGCGCGCTCCCCTTCCTCGGCGGCGCCCGCTACGACGAGACGGCCCGGCAGGGGCGCACGTACCCCGGCGGCCGCGTGGTGTTCGCCGTGCAGCCGTCCGTCCCGGACAACCGCGCCGACCGTACGTACCTGCTGCGCCGGGCCGTCGACCACGCCCGCCGCCACCCGGACCGCGAGGTCGTGGTCAAGCTGCGCTCCAAGCCGGGCGAGCACACCACGCACATCGAGGAACTGCCGTACCAGAAGCTGATCGCCAAGTTCGGCGACGGACTGCCGCCCAACTTCCGCCTCGCGTACGGGAACATGGGCGAGGTCCTGGACACCACCGACCTGCTGGTCACCATCAGCTCCACGGCCGCCCTGGAGTCCCTGCACCGCGCCATCCCGACCGCGATCCTCACCGATCTCGGCATCCGGGAGCCGCTGGGCAACCACCACTTCCTGGGCTCCGGCTGTCTGGCCTCGTGGGACGAGCTGGACGCCGGATACCGGCCCGAGCCCGACCCGGAGTGGCTGGCCCGCCAGGGCGTGGCCGCCGACGGGTCGTACGAGACCGCGTTCGACACCGCCCGGCACAGGGTCGCCGACCTGGCCGCCGCCGAAACCCTCCCGGCGCTCGCCCCCTACTACACCCGGGCCACCGCGCCCGGCTATCTGCCCCGGATTCTCCAGCGGTACGGCTTCGAGCCGGACGGCAGCCCCCGCCCGGGCGCCGCCGCCGCGGACGAGGCCGAGGTCAGCGGATTGCGGCGGGCCGTACGCAACACCATGCGGGACGCGGCGCGCGGCGCCTACCGGCATGGCGTCCAGCGCGTGGCCCCGGTCATCCGGCGGATGGGGGAGCTGTGACTGCCATTACCGAATCCGCTGAAGGAGCCGCCATGCCCGCATCGAGCCCCCGTGTGCTCGCCGTCATCCCCGCCCGCGGCGGGTCGAAGGGCGTGCCCGCCAAGAACCTCGCCGCCGTCGGCGGTGTGCCGCTGGTCGCCCGCGCCGTCCTGGAGTGCCGGGCCTCCCGCCTGGTGACCGACGTGGCCGTCTCCACCGACGACGCGGGCATCGCCGCCGCGGCGCGCGGCGCGGGCGCCGTGGTCGTCCAGCGGCCCACCGACATCGCGGGCGACACCGCCACCAGCGAGGCCGCGGTCATCCACGCGATGGACGCGTACGAGGCGACGCACGGCACCACCGTGGACGTCGTGCTCCTGGTGCAGTGCACCAGCCCGTTCATCGCCCGCGAGGACATCGACGGGGTGGCCGGGGCGGTCGCCGAGCAGGGCGCGGACAGCGCGCTGACGGTGGCGCCCTTCCACGGCTTCGTCTGGCGCGAGGGCGAGGACCCCGCGGCGGACGGCGGCGACGGCGTCAACCACGACAAGTCGTACCGCCCGCGCCGCCAGGACCGCCCCCAGGACTTCCTGGAGACCGGCGCCGCCTACGCCATGGACGCGCGCGGCTTCCGCGAGGCCGGGCACCGCTTCTTCGGCCGCACCGAGCTGGTGCGCACCGACGCCGCCCGGGTGCTGGAGGTCGACGACCCGCACGACCTGGCCCGCGCCCGCGCCCTCGCCCCGCTGCTGGACGCGGAGCGCCCGGGCTCCCTCCCCACCCGCGACGACATCGACGCGGTGGTACTCGACTTCGACGGCACCCAGACCGACGACAGGGTGCTGATCGACTCCGAAGGACGCGAACTCGTCTCCGTGCACCGCGGCGACGGGCTCGGGATCGCCGCCCTGCGCCGAGCGGAGCTGGCACTGCTGATCCTGTCCACGGAAAAGAACCCGGTCGTCGCCGCACGGGGCCGCAAGCTCCAGGTCCCCGTGCTCCACGGCATCGACCGTAAAGATCTCGCACTGAAGCAGTGGTGCGAGGAGCAGGGCATCGCGCCGGAGCGCGTGCTCTACGTCGGCAACGACGTCAACGACCTCCCGTGCTTCGGCCTCGTCGGCTGGCCCGTGGCGGTCGCAGGTGCGCACGACGTCGTGCGCGGCGCTGCACGTGCGGTCACCTCCACCCCCGGAGGTGACGGCGCGATCCGCGAGATCGCCTCGTGGATTCTCGGAAAGGAACTGTCTTAAGTGAGCTCCAACTCTCGCCTCCGCACCCTCGGCGCGAAGACCGCCGGACCCGGCAACCCGGTGTACGTCACCGGTGAGATCGGCATCAACCACAACGGCGACCTGGAGAACGCGGTCAAGCTGATCGACGCCGCCGCCGACGCCGGTTGTGACGCGGTCAAGTTCCAGAAGCGAACCCCGGAGATCTGCACCCCGCGTGACCAGTGGGACATCGAGCGGGACACCCCCTGGGGCCGGATGACCTACATCGACTACCGCCACCGCGTGGAGTTCGGCGAGGCCGAGTACACCGCCATCTCCGAGCACTGCAAGAAGCGCGGCATCGACTGGTTCGCCTCCCCGTGGGACACCGAGGCCGTCGCCTTCCTGGAGAAGTTCGACGTCCCCGCCCACAAGGTGGCCTCCGCCTCGCTGACCGACGACGAGCTGCTGCGCGCCCTGCGCGCGACCGGCCGCACGATCATCCTGTCGACGGGCATGTCCACCCCGAAGCAGATCCGCCACGCGGTGGAGGTGCTGGGCAGCGAGAACATCCTGCTGTGCCACGCCACCTCCACGTACCCGGCCAAGGCCGAGGAGCTGAACCTGCGCGTGATCAACACGCTGCAGGCCGAGTTCCCCAACGTGCCGATCGGCTACTCCGGCCACGAGACCGGTCTGCAGACCACCCTGGCCGCCGTCGCGCTCGGTGCCGCGTTCGTCGAGCGCCACATCACCCTGGACCGCGCCATGTGGGGTTCGGACCAGGCCGCCTCCGTCGAGCCGCAGGGTCTCGCCCGTCTGGTGCGTGACATCCGCGTGGTCGAGGAGTCGCTCGGTGACGGCGTCAAGAAGGTCTACGAGAGCGAGCTCGGCCCGATGAAGAAGCTGCGCCGGGTCTCCGGTGTGGTCGCCGAGGCCGAGGACCGCGAGCCCGTCGCGGTCTGAGGTTCATCTCCGTGATGCCACTGGCCGGTCGGACCGGCCCACGCCCGGAAGCGGCGGGAGTCCTCGACTTTTCGGGGAACACCCGTCGCTTCCGGGCCCTGCCCTTGGACGGTGTGATGTCTGTGGACGAGGCGATGTCTGTGGACGGTGCAACTGTGGATGGTGCGATGTCTACGGACGGGGCGAAGCCCGGGAACGGCGCGAAGTCCGTCACAACCCTCGCCTTCGTCGAAAGCCCGGTCCAGCTCCTCAACGTGCTGGAGTGGGCGTACACGGACGCGATGCGCGCGCCGGGACCGGACCCGGCTGTGCCCCCGGAGCCCGGCGACGAGCCGTCGCCGCTGCCGCCGCTCGGCCGGGCCGCCGACCTCACCGTCGTCGTGCTCTCCCCGCACGACCCGATGACCCGCGGGCAGCTGCGCCGGATGGCCGAGCTGGCGCGCGACGAGGGCGTCGCGGTGCGCTGGGAAGAGGCGCGCGGCGGGGCGGGCGCCCCGCTGAAGACCATCGGCGGGCTGCGCGGCCCGCTGCGCCGGGCCGCCCGGATCGTGATCGGGGACCCGTTCTCCCGCTACGTCCAGCTGCTGCTGACCCTCACCCGGGCCAAGGACCTGGTCGTGGTGGACGACGGCACGGCCACCATGGAGTTCATCTCCCAGCTGGCCAACGGGGAGCGCCTGGTGCGCTGGCACCGGCGCGGCACCAGCCGTGGGGCGCGCGACCTGGTGTTCGCGCCGGTCTCCGCCACCGCGCGCCGCAGGCTCACCCCGGGTGAGAAGCGCCGGGTCGAGGTGTTCAGCTCGATGCCGGTCGATCCGCCGCCCGGGGTCACCATCACCGCGAACGACTTCTCCTGGACCCGGGCCCGCTTCGGCCCGCCCCGGCTCACCCGCGGCACCGACCTGGTCGGCACCTCCCTGGTCGAGACCGGCGTGGTCGACCTGGAACGCTACCTGGAGGCGGTCGCGGGACTGGCCGAGGCCCACGGCGCGACCCGCTACTTCGCCCACCGCCGGGAGAGCGCCGAGAAGCTCAGCCGGGTGGCGAACGAGGTGGGGCTGGAGATCGTACGGCCCGATCTGCCGCTGGAGCTGATAGCGCGGCGCGGACCCATCGGGCACACCATCGTGAGCTTCCCGTCCACCGTGGTGCACACCCTGCCGCTCGCGCTCGCGGGCACCGAGGTGAAGGTCGCCGTGTACGACGTCGACCCCACCTGGCTGACCAGCGACGCGTCCCCGCGCGCCCAGGGGTTCCTGTCGGGCGTCACCGACACCGCCCGGGACGTCCAGCGGCCCGGCTCGGTACCGCCCACCGCGAGCCCCGACACCCCGCTGGCCATGTCGTAACGCCGGGAGGTACCCCATGTGGCGCTTCTCACGAAACGATCATGCGCTGGCCGAGAAGCGAAGCTTTATACCCCCTGACTAGGGAGATCATGCACCGGCCGGGGTACTTTCCCGCCCCGAACGGGTAGAAGTTTTGTTGATCGACATTCGCTCCACCCCAAGGTCGTTCTACGCTTCATTGGGTGAAGCAATTGATGTCCCTCGACGAGACCGATGCCACACCTTCCGCTGACGCAGGCCTGCCCGGCGCGCTCCCCGATGAGCTGCGCGCCGAACTGGTCGCCTTCCGGCGGGACTTGCACATGCACCCCGAGCTGGGCAATTGCGAGTTCCGCACCACGGCCGCCCTCAAGGCGCGGCTGGAGAAGGCGGGCCTCGAACCCCGCGTCCTGCCCAGTGGCACCGGCCTCCTCTGTGACATCGGCCCGTGGGACGGGGTGACCCCCGCGCTGGCCCTGCGCGGCGACATCGACGCCCTGCCCATCCCGGACACCAAGACGGTCCCGTACCGCTCGACCGTCGCCGACCGCGCCCACGCCTGCGGCCACGACGTCCACACCACCGTGGTCCTCGGCGCCGGTCTGGTCCTCGCCGAGCTGGCCCGCGAGGGGCGGCTGCGGCACCCGGTGCGGCTGCTGTTCCAGCCCGCCGAGGAGGTTCTGCCGGGCGGCGCCGCCGACGCGATCGAGGGCGGCGCCCTGGACGGCGTCGGCCGCATCCTCGCCCTGCACTGCGACCCCAAAGTCGAGGTCGGCCGGATCGGGCTGCGCACCGGCCCCATCACCTCCGCCTGCGACCGGCTGGAGATCTCCCTCGACGGGCCCGGCGGCCACACCGCCCGCCCCCACCTCACCACCGACCTGGTCACCGCGACCGCCAAGGTGATCACCGAGGTGCCCGCGCTGCTGGCCCGCCGGGTGGACGCCCGCTCCGGTCTCGCCGTCACCTGGGGCCGGGTCGAATCCGGCCACGCCTGCAACGTCATCCCGCAGCACGCCGAGCTGTCCGCCACGGTCCGCTGCCTGGACCTGCCCGCCTGGCGCGCCGCCCCGGACCTGGTGCACGCCGCGATCGACGAGGTCGCCACCCTCCACCGCGCCAAGTCGGAGATCAACTACATCCGCGGCGTCCCGCCCGTGGTCAACGAGGAGACCTCCACCGAGCTGCTGCGCGACGCGATGGTGGCCCGCCGCGGCTCGTACGCGGTCGAGGACACCGAACAGAGCCTCGGCGGCGAGGACTTCTCCTGGTACCTGGAGCGGGTGCCCGGCGCGATGGCCCGGCTCGGCGTGCGCAGGGTCGGCGACACCACCCGGCGCGACCTGCACGCGGGCGACTTCGACGTGGACGAGGGCGCCATCGAGGTGGGCGTCGAGCTGTTCACCGCGGCGGCTTTGCTCGATCGAAACGTTCTGTAGATCCGGCCGTTACGAGAGGTTCGCGACGATCCGATAACGGCTTCGGAGCGGGCCTTTATCTGGGATCTACGCGCGTTACGATGCGGCGGAGCCAGCGCCGCAGAGAGGCGCTTCGAGATTCGAAGGGGACCCTCGTGCGCCGGGTATCCACGATAGCTGTCGCGGGCATTGCCACCGCGGCTCTCGCATTTTCCGTCACCGCCTGTGGCAGCAGCTCCGAAGAGGGAAGCAAGGACGCCGGTGTGGGCCTCGCCTATGACGTCGGCGGCCGCGGCGACCATTCCTTCAACGACTCCGCCGCGCAGGGCTACGACCGCGCCCTCAAGGACTTCAAGGTCAAGGGCAAGGAGCTGACCGCGAAGGACGGCGACACCGACGCCGACCGCTACGACAAGCTCTCCAGCCTGGCCGAGGCGGGTTACAACCCGGTCGTCGGCGTCGGCTACGCGTGGACCCCCTCGCTGACCAAGGCCGCCAAGAAGTACCCCGACACGGACTTCGCGATCGTCGACTCCGTCGTCGACTCCAAGAACGTCGCCAGCCTGGTCTCCGCCGAGCACGAGGGCTCGTACCTCGCCGGGGTGGCCGCCGGGCTCAAGACCAAGTCCGACAAGGTCGGCTTCATCGGCGGCACCGACAGCGCGCTGATCAAGAAGTTCGCGGGCGGCTTCCAGCAGGGCCTGAAGGACACCAACCCCAAGGCCTCCCTCGACGTCCAGTGGGTCCAGGTCGGTTCGCCCAAGGGCTTCGGCATGCCGGACCGCGGCAAGGACATCGCCGAGGGCATGCTCTCCAACAAGGTCGACGTGATCTTCTCCGCGGCGGGCGGCTCCGGCGCGGGCGCCATCGAGGCGACCGGCAAGAAGAAGGGCACCTGGTCGATCGGCGTCGACGGCGACCAGTACTACGACAAGGGCCTGGCCCCGTACAAGAACGCGATCCTGACCTCCATGGTCAAGAACGTGGACGGCTCGGTCTACGACTTCATCAAGAGCGTCGTCAAGACCAAGAAGTCCGAACACGGCGTGCAGTCCTACGACCTCAAGCGCGGCGGCGTCGGCCTCGCGTACTCCGGCGGCTTCATCGACGACATCAAGCCGAAGATCGAGGCGGCGAAGAAGAAGATCGTCGACGGCAAGATCAAGGTCGCGGACACCTACAAGTAACCGTTCCCGTCCGCGCGTCAACGATCCCTGCCGCCGACGGACCCGAGGGGGCGTGCCCTTGGGCGCGCCCCCTGCCTACACGCTCTCGCCCCTCAGGAGTGCGCCATCAAAGCCGCCAGCCCACCCCAGGGCGCCCCCGCAGGTGACGTCGGAGACGTTGCCGTCCAACTCCGCGGAATCACCAAACGGTTCCCCGGAGTCGTCGCCAACCACGACATCGACATCACCGTGCGACGCGGCACCGTGCACGCCCTCGTGGGCGAGAACGGCGCGGGCAAGTCCACCCTGATGAAGATCCTCTACGGGATGCAGCGCCCCGACGAGGGCACCATCGCCCTCGACGGCACCCCCGTGGAACTGCACTCCCCGGCGGACGCCATATCCCGTGGCGTGGGCATGGTGCACCAGCACTTCATGCTCGCCGACAACTTCACCGTCCTGGAGAACGTCGTCCTCGGCGCGGAGAAGTCGCACGGCATCGGCGGCAGGGCGCGCGCCCGCATCAAGGAGATCTCCGACGCCTACGGGCTCGGCATCCGCCCCGACGTCATGGTCGAGGACCTCGGCGTGGCCGACCGCCAGCGCGTGGAGATCCTCAAGGTCCTCTACCGAGGCGCCCGCACCCTCATCCTCGACGAGCCCACCGCGGTCCTCGTCCCGCAGGAGGTCGACGCGCTCTTCGCCAACCTCCGCGACCTCAAGGCCGAGGGCCTGACCGTCCTGTTCATCTCCCACAAGCTGGGCGAAGTCCTCTCCGTGGCCGACGACATCACCGTCATCCGGCGCGGTACGACGGTGGCCTCGGTCATCCCGTCCGAGACCGACCCGCGCCGCCTCGCGGAGCTGATGGTCGGCAGCGAACTGCCCTCGCCGGAGACCCGCGAATCCACCGTCACCGACACCGAGATGCTGCGGCTGAACGGGGTGCGGCTCACCGCCACCGACGTGGACGGCGTCGAGCGGGCCGTCCTGGACGACATCGGATTCACCATCCACAAGGGCGAAGTCCTCGGCATCGCCGGGGTCGAGGGCAACGGCCAGGCCGAACTGGTCGAGGCCATCATGGGGATGCGCGACCCCGACGAGGGCACCGTCACCCTCGACGGCGCCGACATCTCCCACGCCCCCACCCGCAAGCGGCGCGTGGACGGCATCGGCTACATCCCCGAGGACCGCCACCGGCACGGCCTGCTGCTGGAGGCCCCGCTGTGGGAGAACCGCGTCCTCGGCCATGTCACCGAGGCGCCCAACAGCAAGGGCGGCCTGCTCAACCCGGCCGCCGCCCGCCGTGACACCGAGCGCATCGTCGCCGCGTACGACGTCCGCACCCCCGGCATCGAGGTCACCGCGGCCTCGCTGTCCGGCGGCAACCAGCAGAAGCTGATCGTCGGCCGCGAGATGAGCCACCACCCCAAGCTGCTGATCGCCGCGCATCCGACGCGCGGCGTGGACGTCGGCGCGCAGGCGCAGATCTGGGACCAGATCCGCACCGCGCGCCGCGAGGGCCTGGCCGTCCTGCTGATCTCGGCCGACCTGGACGAGCTGATCGGCCTGTCCGACACCCTGCGGGTCATGTACCGGGGCCGCCTGGTCGCCGACGCCGACCCCGCCACGATCACCCCGGAGGAGCTGGGCTCGGCCATGACCGGCGCGGCGTCCGGCCACCTGGAAACCCCTGTGGCGGAGACGGCCGGGGGAGAGGACCGATGAAGAAGTTCGACAAGGAGCGGGTGCTCCTCGCGGTCGCGGCCCCGGCGCTCGCGCTCGTCGCCGCGTTCCTGCTGACCGCCCTGGTGCTGGCCGCCACCGGCAAGGCGCCGTTCAACGCCTTCGGCATCATGTTCGACTACGGCGTCAAGGCGGACAGCCAGGTCTACATCCTCAACAAGGCGACGACGTACTACCTGGCGGGTCTCGCGGTGGCCATCGGCTTCCGGATGAACCTGTTCAATATCGGCGTCGACGGCCAGTACCGGCTCGCCGCCTTCTTCGCCGCCGTCGTCGGCGGGGCGCTCCAGCTGCCGGGCCTGGTGCAGATCCCGCTGATCATCCTCGTCGCCATGCTGGTCGGCGCGATGTGGGCGTCCATCGCCGGACTGCTCAAGGTCTACCGGGGCGTCAGCGAGGTGATCAGCACCATCATGCTGAACTCCCTCTCGTCCATCCTGATCAGCTATCTGCTGGTGGACGGGCGGCTCGCCGACCTCGACAAGCAGACCAACATCGTCTCGACCGACCCGCTGCCCTCCTCCAGCCACTTCTTCACCATCCCGGCCGGTGGCGACCTCGACCCCGTCTTCGGCTTCATCGTCGTCGCGGTGCTCGCCGGTGTCGGCTTCTGGTTCCTCCTCGGCCGCACCCGCTTCGGCTTCGACCTGCGCGCGGTGGGCCGTTCCGAGTCCGCCGCCCAGGCCAGCGGCGTCGACGTCAAGCGCATGGTGCTCACCAGCATGCTGCTCTCCGGCGCGATGGCCGGGCTCATCGGCATGCCGACCCTGCTCAACGACACCCACCAGTTCACCTCCGACTTCCCGGCCGGTATCGGCTTCACCGGCATCGCGATCGCCCTCCTCGGCCGCAACAACCCGGTCGGCATCGCGCTGGCCGCGGTGCTGTGGGGCTTCCTGGAGCGCGGTGCCAACCGGCTGGAGTTCGAGGGCTACGACAAGGAGATCGTCGGCGTCATGCAGGGCGTGATCGTCCTGTGCGTCGTCATCGCGTACGAACTGGTGCGCCGCTACGGCCTCAAGCGCCAGCAGCAGCGGGTCGGCGCGGAGCTGGCCGCCCAGGCGCGCAAGACCGACCCGGAGAAGGAGGTGGCGGTATGAGCGCCACGGCTACCGCCACCAAGGACAGCACCGCACCCGGGAAGGCCCCGAAGCGCGGGCCCCGGATGTCCGTCGCCACGGTGCTGCTGATCATCGCCGGGGCGCTGGTCGCGCTGTCCGTGCTGCGCGCCCTGGCCGGTGGCGACCAGCAGTCCGCGTTCGAGAACATCACCTCCTCCGGCCAGGTCGGCGCCGCCCTCTCCATGGCCGTGCCCATCGGGCTCGCCGGGCTCGGCGGGCTGTGGGCCGAGCGGGCGGGCGTCGTCAACATCGGCCTCGAAGGCATGATGATCCTCGGCACCTTCTTCGGCGCCTGGGCGGGCTACCAGACCAACCCCTGGGTGGGCGTCCTCGCCGGGGTCCTCGGCGGCGCGGTCGGCGGTCTGGTGCACGCGGTCGCCACCGTCACCTTCGGCGTGGACCACATCATCTCCGGTGTCGCGATCAACATCCTCGCGCTCGGCGCCACCACCTACCTCGCCAAGCGCTGGTTCGAGCCGCTGTCCAACATCGGCGGCAGCCCCAAGCAGTCCCCGCAGGTCGACGACATCGCGTCGTTCACCGTGCCGGGCCTGTCCGACGGGCTGGCCACCGTCGAGAACCACCACTGGTTCCTGGTCTCCGACCTCGCGGGCCTGCTCGGCGGCCTGGTCACCGACATCTCCGCGCTGACCATCGTCTCGATCCTGCTCTTCGCGGGCACCTTCTTCGTCCTGTGGAAGACCTCGTTCGGGCTGCGGCTGCGGTCCTGCGGCGAGAACCCCACCGCCGCCGAGTCCCTCGGCGTCAACGTCTACCTCTACAAATACGCGGCCGTCGTCATCTCCGGCGGCCTCGCCGGACTCGGCGGCGTCTTCCTCGCCCTCGTCCGCTCCCACATCTACAACGAGGGCCAGACCGGCGGCCGAGGCTACATCGGCCTCGCCGCCATGCTCTTCGGCAACTGGCGGCCCGGCGGCCTCGCCATGGGCGCGGGCCTCTTCGGCTACTCCGACGCCCTCCAGCTGCGCAACGGCGGCCCCACCGTCCACGCGCTGCTGCTCCTGGTGGCCCTCGGACTCGCCCTCCTGGCGGGCTGGCGGCTCTACCGTAAGAGGTACGTCGCGGGCGCGGTGTGCGGCGGCGCGGCCGTCCTGCTGGTGCTCTGGTACGCCCTGACGGACACCGTGGCCAACGACCTGGTCCCGGCGACCCCGTACATCGTCACCCTGCTGGTCATGGGGCTGGCCGCACAGCGGCTGCGGATGCCCAAGGCCAACAACAGGCCCTACCGGAAGGGACAGGGCACATGACCACACCTGCCGCGGTGGCTCCCGGCCAGAGCCCCGACTGGGAGTCGCTGCGCACGGCGGCCCGGGACGCCATGTCCCGGGCCTACGCCCCCTACTCCCGCTTCCCCGTGGGCGCCGCCGCCCTCGTCGACGACGGACGTACGGTCAGCGGCTGCAACGTGGAAAACGCGGCGTACGGCGTCGCGCTGTGCGCCGAATGCGGCCTGATCTCGGCCCTCTTCGCCACCGGCGGCGGCCGCCTCACCGCCTTCACCTGCTGCGACGGCGACGGGGCCGTGCTGATGCCGTGCGGCCGCTGCCGTCAGCTGCTGTGGGAGCACGGCGGCCCCGAGCTGCGGATGGACACGGCGTCCGGCATCCGCCCGCTCGCCGAACTCCTCCCGGACGCGTTCGGCCCGGCCGACCTGGCCCGTATCAGCGCCCCGTAACCACGTCCGAGCGCATCGCATGAGCGCTCCCTCACGCCCGTTTTACGAAAGGCCCCTCCGCACATGGACGCGCACATGGACGCCATCTCCGTCATCCGAGCCAAGCGCGACGGCGGCCGCCTGAGCGACGCCCGGATCGACTGGATCATCGACGCCTACACGCGCGGCGAGGTCGCCCACGAGCAGATGTCCGCCCTCGCGATGGCGATCTTCCTGCGCGGCATGGACCGCGCGGAGATCGCCCGCTGGACCGCCGCGATGATCGCCTCCGGCGAGCGGATGGACTTCTCCTCGCTGCCCCGCCCGACCGCCGACAAGCACTCCACGGGCGGCGTCGGCGACAAGATCACCCTCCCGCTGGCGCCCCTGGTCGCCGCCTGCGGAGCCGCCGTACCGCAGCTCTCCGGCCGAGGCCTCGGCCACACCGGCGGCACCCTCGACAAGCTGGAGTCCATCCCCGGCTGGCGGGCCTCGCTGTCCAACGACGAGATGCTCGCCATCCTGCGCGACGTCGGCTCCGTCATCTGCGCGGCGGGCGACGGCCTCGCGCCCGCCGACAAGAAGCTCTACGCGCTGCGCGACGTCACCGGCACCGTCGAGTCGATCCCGCTCATCGCGTCCTCGATCATGTCCAAGAAGATCGCCGAGGGCACCGGCTCCCTGGTCCTGGACGTCAAGGCGGGTTCCGGCGCCTTCATGAAGGACATCGACGCCGCCCGCGAACTGGCCACCACCATGGTCGGCCTCGGCACCGACCACGGCGTTCGCACCACCGCCCTGCTCACCGACATGTCCACCCCGCTCGGGCTGACCGCGGGCAACGCGCTCGAAGTCCGCGAGTCGGTCGAGGTCCTGGCGGGCGGCGGCCCCGCCGACGTCGTCGAACTCACCCTCGCCCTGGCCCGCGAGATGCTCGACGCGGCCGGTCTGACGGACGCCGACCCCGCCAAGGCCCTCGCCGACGGCACCGCCATGGACGTATGGAAGCGCATGATCACCGCCCAGGGCGGCGACCCTGACGCCTCGTTGCCGACCGCCCGCGAACAGCACATCGTCACCGCGGAGTCGACCGGCGTCCTCACCCGCCTCGACGCGTACGCGGTGGGCGTCGCGGCCTGGCGCCTGGGCGCCGGGCGCGCCCGCAAGGAGGACCCCGTCCAGGCGGGCGCGGGCATCGAGATCCACGCCAAGCCGGGCGACCGCGTCACGGCCGGGAGCCCCCTGTTGACCCTCCACACGGACACCCCGGAGAAGTTCGCGTACGCCCTGGAGGCCCTGGAAGGCGCCACCGGCTACGCCCCGGCCGACACCGGATTCGCCCCGCGGCCGATCGTCCTGGAGCGCATCGCCTGACGCACGGGCCGCCGCCAACCGGGAGGGCGCCGCGCTTATTCGGTTGAACGCGCCGCGCCCTCCGGGATACCGTCCCGCTCATGTACACAGGCACCTGGTTCATGAGGCTCCGCAGCCGCCGCTGACGGCGGCGCACCGAGCGGACCCCCTTTAGCGGACCACCCCACTTCTCCCTGCCCGCCGTTCCGGCCCTCCGCCGGGCGGCTCCTCTCACGCTGCCCGGCTCCCTTCCGAGCTGCGGAGCACCCTGTGTCCCTTCCCCCCGTGGGCTCTTCGAGCCTGCCCTCATCCGAGCTTCACCCCCAGACCCCGGCCGGGGACCGCGCCCATCTGCGCGCCGATGACATCACCGTCACGCGCGGCGCACGGCAGATCCTGCACGGCGTATCCGTCACCGTCTCCGCCCGCTCCCGGCTGGCCGTCGTCGGGGAGAACGGCCGTGGCAAGACCACGCTGCTGCATGTCCTCGCCGGTCTCCTCGCGCCCGAACGCGGCTCGGTGCACCGGGCGGGCACCTTCGGACTCGCGCGGCAGGCCCTGCACTCCCGCTCCGGCGAAACCGTCGGCACGCTGACGGCCGAGTCCCTCCGGGCCGCCCACGCGGCCCTGCGCGCCCTGGACGCGGCCTCCGCCGACCTCGCCGAGGGGGCGGACGGCTCCGACGACCGGTACGCCGACGCCCTGGACGCCGCCACGCGGCTGGACGCCTGGGACGCCGACCGGCGCGTCGACATGGCCCTGGAGGCCCTGCACGCCTGCGCCGACCGGACCCGCGGGCTGAGCACCCTGTCCGTGGGCCAGCGCTACCGGGTGCGGCTGGCCTGCCTGCTGGGCGCCCGGCACGACATCCTGCTGCTCGACGAGCCGAGCAACCACCTCGACGCCGACGGCCTGGCGTTCCTCACCGACCGCCTGCGCGGCCACGGCGGAGGCGTCGCCCTGGTCAGCCACGACCGCGCCCTGCTGCACGACGTCGCTCGGGAATTCCTCGACCTGGACCCCACCCAGGACGGCCGCCCCCGCCTGTACGCCGGTGGCTATGAGGCGTGGCAGGACGGCCGCCGCCGGGACCGCGAGCGGTGGACCCAGGACTTCGGGGAACAGCAGGCGGAGCACCGTCGGCTGACCGCCGCGGTCGACCAGGCCCGCGAGCGCCTCGCCACCGGGTGGCGCCCCGCGAAGGGCACGGGCAAGCACCAGCGCCAGTCGCGGGCGCCGGGCGTGGTGCAGGCGCTCAACCGCGAGCGGGAGGCGCTGGAAGCGCACCGCGTCACCGTCCTCGAGCCGCCGCTGTCGCCGCGGTGGCCCGAGCTGGCCACCCGTCCCGGAGCGGCCCTGGTCCGCGCCCAGGACGTAAGCGTGGCCGGGCGGCTCACCGGCCCGGTCACCCTCGCCGTCGACGGCAGCGACCGGCTGCTCGTCACGGGCGGCAACGGCACCGGCAAGTCCACCCTGCTGTCAGCGCTCGCCGGCTCCCTCACCCCGACCGGCGGCGCCGTACGCCACCTCGCCGGTGCCCGGGTGGCCATGGTCGCGCAGGAAGTCCCTTCCTGGCCCGGCGAGTTCACCGCCCGGCAGGTGTACGACCAGCATGTGGGGCGGCTCACCGTCCACGGCGAGGTGCTCGAACGCGACCTGATGCCACTGGGCGCGACGGGCCTGCTCGACCGCGAGGCGATGCGCACCCCGGTCGCCCGCATGTCCCTGGGCCAGCAGCGCCGCCTCGACCTGGCCCTTCAGCTGTCCACCCGCCCCCACCTGATCATCTTCGACGAGCCCACCAACCACCTCTCGGCCGTGCTCGTCGACGAACTCACCACCGCCCTGCTCGGCACCCCGGCCGCCGTCATCATCGCCACCCACGACTGCAGGCTCCTGACCGACCTCGCGGCCTGGCCCCGCCTGAACCTCACCCCGATCTAACCGATGGGCAAGCACCCGACCCACCACTCACACCAGCCCCACGACCAGCGACATCAAGATGACGGATCTTCGTTGGGACGGGGTGCCCTGACCTCGATTTCATCAGCGGGGTTGAGTCGTTGACGAATCGACGTGAACCGCTCCGAGACCTCCCCCGTAGTAGAGGCATGAGGGGTCGTCTCCACCGTGCTGCGCCTGCGACCTCTCCGCGGGAACCTCGCCGGGTGCGCCCATTCCCTGTCGGATCCGGTCCCGTATGTCTCCGCCGGCCACTGAGTCCGAATTCAAACACCCATCAAGGAGAAAATATGCCCCCTTCGGGATATCCAAGGCCCCAAAAGGTCGACTTTATTTACGAGTGGATGGCGGATCCAGAAAGGCGATCGGAGAAGGAATTCGCGACGCGGGTGTTGAAAATTTCGCACAGAATTCTCCGTCGTAGCCTGGAGGAGGCGGATAAATTGAAGCCAGGTCTACAGAAGGACGTGGATGATTATAAGAAGAAGCGACCGGAACTGCGGGACGTTTTTAAAAAGAATAGGGATGCGGGATATGTCCATCAGTGGTTGGACGATGAGCGACATCGGGCGGCGACCAGCTTTGCGAAAGACGAGTTGACCATCTCGGGGACAACCTTCCTGGCAAGGCTGGGTGCGGCGAATGATCTTGAATCAGGTCTACAGGAGAAGGTGAATGATCATTACAGGCTACTTGAAACAGAAAGGAAAACGCAAAGGCTTGGGGTGAAAAGGGGGGGTAGCACGTTCCCCGACCCCGGCGCCCCTCAGCATCGGCCCCAAGCGCTCCCCTTTAATCCCGACGTCTCATCTGCCCAGGGCGGGCTGGGTCTCGGGGGTGAGTTTCCGGGCTCCTCTCTTCCGTTCGGGGGCGGTTCGGGGTATGACGTCTCATCTGCCCAGG
>Ga0307508_10002152_pt1 | contig 21106 bp, 18 predicted proteins | sample 9_EM_MG_FD_203089 | JGI IMG/M metagenome (GOLD analysis project Ga0307508, IMG submission 203089) | Populus trichocarpa ectomycorrhiza microbial communities from riparian zone in the Pacific Northwest, United States - 9_EM | ecosystem: Host-associated > Plants > Roots > Unclassified | place...
ACGCCCCTTCGGGCAACTGCTCCTGCATCTCGTTGAACACGACCCTTTCTTCAAAGCGGATATGCTCTTCCAGCGTATCGGCAAAAAGCTCCAGCATACGATAGCTCAGGTAGCCATCCTGGCTGCGCTCGAAAATGGTCTCTATCAATTCGTGATCGTTGTGCAGTACAGCTGCATAGTGCTTTAGCGAAGGCGTTGCCATCAGCAACGGTATAAGCGTGGATTCTTCTGCCCTGACGTGCGGGCTCAAATCATCGTTCCAGAACTGCCGGGTAAATGTCTGCATGGTAGCCAGGTCGGCTTTCTTCTGAATACCTTTTTTCAGGAGCAGGCAGGCCAGCAGCTCATGGTGGTGCTGCCGCGATAGCGGCTGCAGGTTATCATGGCGTTTCATCGTTATAATCCTCCCGGTTATACTAACAGCAAAAACTGTCCTTATTTTCTAACCGGGAGGTTATTTAAGAGAGTATTAACGATTGGGGAATGCCTTCCGCTATTTGAGCGCTTTAATGATTTCGATAAACTCGGCCGCCACCAGCGAGGCGCCGCCTACCAGTCCGCCGTCTACATCGGGGCAGGCAAACAATTCCTTTGCATTGGCCGCCTTTACGCTGCCGCCGTATAAAATGGAGATGCTGTTGGCTACCGTATCGCCAAACTGCTTTGCCAGCACCTTGCGCAGGTAAGCATGCATTTCCTGCGCCTGTGCCGTACTGGCTGTTTTGCCCGTACCGATGGCCCAGATAGGCTCGTAGGCAATCACCAGCTTTGTCACCTGCTCTGCGGTGAGGTGAAACAATGATTCTTTCAATTGCTTCTCCACGTATTCGTTTTGCGTGCCCGCTTCGCGTATCGCCAGCGGCTCGCCACAGCAGAAGATAGGCGTAAGCCCTGCTGCCAGCAGCAGGTTGGTCTTTTCGGCCAGCTCCTGGTTGGTTTCATGAAAATATTCACGGCGTTCGCTATGACCTATTACACAATAAGGCACTTGTATGGATGCCAGCATGTCCACCGATATTTCACCGGTATACGCGCCCGACTTTTTATGGTAACAGTTTTGTGCCGCTATTGCATAGTTTGCTTTTCCGGCTACCTTATCATCCGCCATGACAAGATAGGGCGCGGGCACGGCAAATACTGCGTGCCGGTGCGGCGCCAGTACAATACCCGCTTGCAGGATATCCATCAATAATTGTTCTCCCTGCTGGTAGGTGCAATTCATTTTCCAGTTAGCGGCGGCTATTTGTTGTCTCATACGCGAATTAACGCTAATTGTTGCTAATTATCGCTAATGAGAGTCAAAAAAATTCACACACTAATGCACGCTAATTGTAGCTAATTAACGCGAATCGTTTGAGTGGAATCAGCGCGGAATCTTTTGCCGATGGATTAGCGCTAATTAGCGCATTTCATTAGCGCGCATTAGCGTCTGTATTTCCTTTTCTGTCAGCACCTGGTGCTTTAATTTCTTCCAGTTGGAGATGTCCCGCAGCGCTTTTTCAAAATCGTACCGCATGCCATCCAGGCCCCAGGCAAAGCTGGGAATATAATTGGGCGTCAGCCCCGCCCCGAATACATTGGCGCAAACGCCCACCACCGTGCCGGTGGTAAAAGAGGTATTGATGGCCGCACGCGAATAATCGCCCATCAGCAGCCCGCATTTAAGCCCTGCCGGCAGCCATTCCCTGGTTATATCGTTCCACACTTTTACCGTGGCCGCATTGTTTTTAAGATTGGAGTTGGACGTGCCCGCGCCCAGGTTGCACCACTCGCCTATCACCGCATCGCCCAGGTAGCCGTCGTGCCCCTTGTTGCTATAGCCAAACACCACGCTGTTCTTTATCTCCCCGCCGGCAACACTATACGGCCCCAGGGTGGTAGCCCCGTATATACGCGTGCCCATTTTCACTACCGTCCCTTCGCAAAGAGCCACCGGCCCGCGCAGCGTGGCCCCTTCCATTACTTCCGCCTTCCTGCCGATATAAATGGGGCCATGCTGGGCATTGAGCGTGCAGCACTGCAGCACGGCGCCTTCTTCAATAAATATGTTTCCGGGAGCAATGGCCTGCACCGATGCAGGAATGGGCTGGGAGGCGCGACCGGCCGTTATTAATGCAAAATCTTCCCGCAGCGCCCAGTCGTTGTACTCGAAAATATGCCAGGGATGCTGCAGGATGCGCACCGACGACTGCTGCATGAAATTTTCTTTTGAATAGGTGCCATTCAGCAGCTCTTTTACAAAGGCGGCGCTGGGCACGATATTGCCCGAAAAGACCACTGGCGTGCTGGCCGCTTCCACCGCCGCAGGCGCCAGGTAATCGTCGGCCCGGTTTACCAGCACCGGCTGCCCCAGCAGGCGCTCCCATTTCTCGCGGATGGTCAGAATGCCGATGCGTATATCGGCCGCCGCACGGGTAAGGGTAAAAGGAAATAAATGCTGGTGAATAAGTGTATCGTCCAGAACGAGTTGAATCATAGACTAAAACTACAATAAAAAAAGCTGCGGGCGATGGGTTGTTCCCAAAGCTCGCAGCTCAAAGCTCGTGGCTTGCAGCTTAAGAAAGCTAGGCTTTCTTGGCGTATTTCTTCTTGAACTTGTCGATACGACCTGCAGTATCAACCAGCATTTTCTGGCCGGTAAAGAAGGGGTGCGACATGCTCGAAATTTCCAATTTGATAAGCGGATACTCGTTGCCATCTTCCCATTTCACTGTCTCTTTGGTAGCAGCAGTAGATTTGCTCAGGAACGTGAAGCCATTGCTCATGTCTTTGAACACAACAAACCGATAATTCGCGGGGTGGATACCTTGTCTCATTTTTAATTTATTTTAAGGCCGTACGGTTTTTGCCGTAACGTTTATTTAATAGGGCTGCAAAGGTAAGGGATAATGTGGAAATATGGAAATGCAGATTCTCCCCGTTTTCATACCCTTAGCGCATATTCTCATACTGCAGCGCCAGGCCCAGGTCGGCGCTCCGGCAAAGCTGTATAATCTCCTGTAAATCATCTATTTTCTTACCCGTCACCCTTACGGTGTCCTCCATTATCTGGGCCTGCACCTTGTGCCCGCTGTCCTTTATCAGCTTCACTATCTTCTTGGCGTCCTCCTGCCGGAGGCCGTTGCGCACAGGCACTTCTTTTTTTACCACCTTTCCGCTCGGGTAGGACTCCTTCGACACATCGAAGGCTTCCGGCGCTATCCCCTGCTTATGAGCGCGGTTGATAAGCACCTCCATCAGCTGCCGCAATTTCATATCGTCGGCCGCCTCTATTTTGAGCTTAAACTCCTTTTTATCGAGGTCTATAACCACGGGCGAGTCCTTGAAATCGAAACGGTTGATGATCTCTTTACGTACCACGTTTACCGCGTTGTCGAGCGCCTGGGCGTCTACTTTACTTACAATGTCAAATGAGGGCATAAGGAACAATTTTAGAAAGTTGTCAGTCTTGAAGTATCGGAATCCCCGCTTCAAATGTAAGACACTTTCTCAAAAACGTATGCCATAGCCGGTAATCGCATGAAAAAAGCAGGTTGCGATGACCAGCTATGGCATATCCTGGTTCCTTTATTGTTGCGTCCCTACCCTGTTCTGCTCATCGGCGGCCCCGCTGTTGCGACGCCTTGCCTGCGGCACGGTGGATTTGCCAAAGCGGTAACTGGCCGTAAGCGTAAGGTTGCGGTTATCCCATTTGTTATACACCCGTACGTCGATGTCGCTGTATACCGTTTTGCCCCTGTATACCTGCCAGTGAAAAGGATCGCGTATGTTCATCCGCAGGGTGCCCTTGCCTTTAAGAACCGTTTTCTGCACGCCCATGCCCATAAAATACATCGGTTCGCCAATGCTCAGCTGTTCCACGCCTTTGGCCCGGTAAAAACCGCTCAGCTCGCCGCTCCATCCCTTTTTGAAGGTAAAGGTGTTGGACACGTTTATCATAAAAGAAGTATACGATACATGCAGCGGATCGTTTTTGCCCGTAAACGAATTATAGTAAGAGCCGGTGTACAGGTTGTTGTATACGTTTACAAACAAATTCGCATTCCACCAGCCCGAGAATTTAACCGGCGCATTGACGGAGATGCCCACATTGCGGAACCTGGCTACATTATCCGTGGTGAGATAGGTAATGCGTTTCTCGGTATTTTGTTTCAATATCTGCGATATCACATCGTCGGTAATGGTATAATTGACTGAAGTAGACAGCCCGCCGTTCAGCGTATGCCGCAGCTCGAAATTATTGGAATACTGGGGCATCAGGTAAGGATTGCCCTGCCGGTACGATAAGGAATCGAGAAACCATACAAAGGGATTCAGGTCCTGGTAATTGGGACGCTCAATACGGCGGCCATAAGAAAACGTAAACGTATTTTTCTTATTTACCTCGTAGTTGAGGTACATGGTGGGAAACAGGCTGGTATAATGACGCGTAAAGCCCGAATCATTGATTACCTGCTTTCCTTTTGCATTGGTGTTCTCTACACGCAGTCCCGCCTGTGTGCTCCATTTCTTCCATTTTTTATTGACGCTTACATACGCAGCGTTGATGTTTTCATCGTAAATAAAATGATTGGAGCGCGAATCGGGTCGCCAGTCTATGCCGTCATTGCGGTCATAGATTACCTTGTTGTCGTTATTGACATAGCTAATCTTAAAACCGGCTTCCAGCCGCAAATCCTTTTTGAAAGGGTGGGTATAATCAGACTTGGCCGAATAGATATTGATGATACCGGGTATATTGCCGCGAAGCGTCAGGTTGCCGGTATGCGTTTGACTGGCATCGTACACATCCGTCATGAGCATCGATTTGGATGTATTGTCGTAACCGAGCCAGTCGATATCGGCCGTTAGCTCCCTGCCTGCCGAGTCAAACGTATGCTTGTAATTGACATTGGCCGTGTAGTTATAGAAAGCGAGTTTGGCGGCCGTACCCGATGCCAGCGTTGACTGCAACGATCCATCAGGATTGTAGATGGTTTGTGTGCTCTTCGACTGGGGCCGGCCAAAAAACGCAAAGCCGCTCAGCACCACGCCAATCACGTTTTTCTTATCCGCATAATAATCCATCCCAACCTTCAGCGTATAGTTATTGTTGCGGAAATTAAAATCAGTGGCCGAAGACGAGGTGGAGTTCAGCGCCCCGTTCTTCTCGAAAAACTTACGGGTGAGATCCAAATCGCCTTTTCCTTCGCGGTAATTGTAATTGTAGCTGCCAAACAGGTTCATCTTCCCCTTGCGATAGTTCATGTTCAGGCTGGTGGTTTGCCTAAACGGCATAAGCGTCGATTTATCTCTTCTAAACAATCCCAGCGTACCACCGGCGGTAATGCTCCCGTTAAACCCATCGGCCCGGCTTTTTTTGGTTTTAATATTGATGATGCCCGAATTGCCCGAAGCATCGTATTTGGCCGAGGGGTTGGTCATGATCTCTATCTGGTCAAGGGCCGAGGCAGGAAGGTTCTTCAGCACCGTAGCCAGGTCGGCCGGCGATAAATACGTAGGCTTTCCATCCATCATCACGATAACCCCCTGCTTGCCCTTAAGGCTGATGGCGCCATCGTTGCTCACCGATACGCCCGGCGATTTCTCCAATACCTCCATGGCCGTAGAGCCTGCATTGGTGGGCGCCGCCTCTACATTCACTACCGTGCGGTCAATCTTTTGCTCTATCAGGGGCTTGCGGCCGGTTACCGTAACGGCGCCCAGCTCGGTGCTGCCGGCTGCCAGCTGAATGGCGGGCAGGGCAGCGCCTGGCCTGGTGGTGGTAATTTCTGCCACGCTGCTGGTGCTGGTAATAAACCCGACCGCCGAAACGGACACGATGTATTTGCCTGCTGCCAGCTTTTCTATTTCAAAACCGCCCTGCCGGTCGGTTACGGCGGCTTTTACCAGTGCTTTGTTGTCTGCTTTGAGCAATTGTACCGTGGCCGCTTCTACCGGTTTACCGGCGGCATCGGTGACCGTACCATTGATTTTACCGTTTTTTTCCTGTGCGGACGCCCATAGTACAGACATAATAAGGGCTAATAGCAGGGTAAAAGTCTTTTTCATGCGCGTGTTTTTGGGTGGTTGCTCAAACAAGCCACGAATATCCGTCATCCGGGCCGCCCGGGAAACCAAAAACAGGATGAGGGGGCTTAATCGCTTATCAATACATAAGCGGTAGTTATAATATACGAACGTCGCCGTATTTCAGCCCTGTTTAAGAAAAAAGCAACCAATTGCCTTACAACGACACCGTATTTAAATATCGGACAGCCATTGCATCGAAAACGGACGGTTCACTTCTTCCTGCATATATAATCTACTGATATAGAAAGCATAGCAACATGGCTTATTTTTGGATTTATACCCCTGATCGTTTGCTTTTCGCACCTCTAATACGACGGCCATGTTTAAAAACTATTTCAAAATTGCCTTCCGCAACCTGGGCAAAAAGAAAGTGCACTCCTTTATTAATATAGCAGGCCTGTCTGTAGGCATGGCTGTAGCTATGCTTATAGGCTTATGGATGTATGATGAATCATCGTTTAATAAGTACCATGAAAATTATAGCCAGATTGCACGTGTGATGCAGCATACAGCTGTAAATGGCCAGGTTTTTTCCAGTGCTGCCCAACCAGTTCCATTATACCAGGAGTTAAAACAAAAATATGAGGCCAATTTTAAGCACGTTGTAATTTCTTCCTATAACCAGGAACAAATCATTTCTTTTGGGAAACAGTTTTTTTATGAATTTGGAAATTACATGGCGACGGATGCGCCGGAAATGTTGAGCCTAAAAATGGTAAAGGGTATACAAAACGGGCTGAATGACCTTAATGTAATAATGATATCCAAAACTTTATCAGATCGATTGTTCGGCACCGAAGATCCGATAAATAAAATTGTTACAATAAACAAGCAAACGGCAGTGAAAGTAACCGGCGTATATGAAGACCTTCCCAAAAATTCAGATTTTCATAACGTAGCATTTATTGCCCCCTGGGAGCTATATCTGTCTTCCAACGAATGGATGAAACAATTTCTTCAAACATGGGAGTATGATGTAGCCCAGGTTTATGTGCAGGTACAAAACAAATCGGACATTGAAAATGTCTCAAATAAAATTAAAAGCGTTATAAATAATCATACAAAAAGCGATAAGACTGCAAATGTAAGCGACATTACTCTCCATCCCATGAGCAGATGGCATTTGTATGAAGAATTTAAAAATGGAATTAATACAGGAGGAAGGATTCAATTTGTTTGGCTTTTTGGCATGATTGGTATCTCGGTATTATTATTGGCATGTATAAATTTCATGAATTTAAGTACAGTACGTTCTGAGCGCCGGACAAAAGAAGTAGGAATCCGTAAAGCTATAGGTTCATTGCGCAGTCAATTAATGTATCAATTCTACTGCGAATCATTTTTGGTAGTAATGATCTCGTTTATCATTTCTTTATCCCTCGTGTTTGCCGGTTTATCCTGGTTCAATATAATTGCAGATAAAAACATGGTTATACCCTGGGGAAATCCATATTTCTGGATCTTTTCTTTAGCGTTTATCCTGGCTACCGGGATCATAGCAGGAAGCTATCCGGCAATATACTTATCATCCTTTGGAGTAATAAAAGCGCTTAAAGGAGCTTTTCGCGTTGGCAGGATGGCGGCTTTACCACGATATGGTTTGGTGGTAATCCAATTTACTGTTTCGGTTATATTAACCATAGGAACTATTATTGTTTATCATCAAATTCAATATTCCAAAGATCGGCCGGCCGGCTACAATCAATATGGACTAATTTCAGTACATATGAGAACTGGTGAAATTCATGATCATTTTGATGTGATACGAAATAAATTAATTTCCCATGAGGCGATTATTGATATGAGCGAAGCTTCAGTGCCGGCAGGCACATATGGCGTGAATTTAGTGGGATTTGACTGGCGCGGTAAAGACCCGCATTTCTCAGATAATTTTGGTGCAATCTGGATATCACCTGAATACGGAAAAACGATAGGTTGGCAAATAATCGGGGGTCGCGACTTTTCAGCTGACAGGGGTGGCGACCAATCCGGAATTATTATCAATAAATCTGCGGCCGGATATATGGGGTTAAAAAACCCGGCAGGCGAAATTGTCAGGTATAAAGGAACAGATTGGACTATTGTAGGTGTTGTTAATGATATGGTTGTTGAATCTCCCTATCAATCTATCCGGCCTTCTATTTATATGCTTTCACCGAATGTATCCAATGTTGTCATATTTAAACTTAATCCATTAATAAATACCCAGGCTGCTTTGAATCAAATTCAATCGGCTTTTACAGAATATGCTCCCGGAACACCTTTTAATTACCAATTTTCGGATCAACAATATGCAGGTAAGTTCAATGCTGAGACCAGGATCGGCAAGCTGTCATCCATTTTTGCCGCTCTTGCCATATTTATCAGCTGCTTAGGGTTATTCGGTTTAGCATCATTTGTTGCCGAACAACGCACCAAAGAAATTGGTGTTCGGAAAGTGCTGGGCGCATCCATATTGAACTTATGGGGGCTATTGTCCAAAGAGTTCATAATACTTGTTATTATTTCTTTTATCATTGCGACGCCAATAGCCTATTATCTCATGCACAGCTGGTTGCAGAATTATCAGTATCGAACAGAACTATCATGGTGGATTTTTGCCGCTGCGGGAACAGGTGCATTGGTTATTACAATGCTTACAGTAAGCTTTCAATCAATAAAGGCGGCGTTAGCAAATCCCGTGAAGAGTTTACGTACCGAATAATCAGGTATAAACACTCCGGCTCCCTGCTAACGCCACCTAACTTAGCTCCCGCCCTTTACACGGCTCTGCTCTTCATCTGAGCTGCCCTTCTTCCGGTTATTCTGCTGGCCTTTTATCGGCTTGCCAAAACGGTAGGTAAAGGAAATGCTGCCTACTCTCGAATCGCGGCGGTTTTCAAAATGGGCCTGCGTTTGCTGGAAATTGATATTGCCCGTTACCCAGTTGGTATAAAAGATATCACGTATGCTGAGGCGGATACTGCCCTTGCTCTTCATTACCTGTTTGGCAACGCCGGCCGAAGCCTGTCCCAGCGCGCTTATCTCCACCTGTCCTTCCACACCCCTGCTCCTGTAAAAACCGCTCAGTTCCGCACTCCAGCCTTTATTGAAACGAAACTGGTTGTTTACATTGAACGTGATGTTGGAAGCGCTCACGTCTATCGGTTCGCCATACAGCGTACCTTTAAACTTGTTATAATTGTAATTGCCATACAAAGAAGCATTCCACCACTTCGCCGGCTTTAGCTGCGCGCTCACGCTCAAACCGGCATTTTGCCTGGCGCCCAGGTTGCCCCTGCGCACAATCGTAGCATAGCCGCTCTGCTCAAATGTTGTCGTGGAGAAATTAGTGGTACGGCTATAGTTCACCGTGGTCGTTAGAAACCCTTTATAAGTATGGCTCAACTCTATATTATTAGTATACTGGGGTTTGAGAAAGGGATTACCCGCCTCGTACGTATAGTTGTCGATAAAAAACAGGAAAGGGTTCAGGTCCTGGTAAGAAGGCCGGTCAATCCTGCGGCCAACCGATGCGCCGAACTGGTTATTTTTATTGGCCGTATAGCTCATGTATAAGGTAGGGAAAAAGTTATTGTACGTGCGCGTAAACGATGAGTCGGGTCTCTGCGGGTTGCCCAGCTGGTGGCCTTTATAATTGGTATTTTCAAAACGCAGGCCGGCCTGTATGCCGAACTTCTTTATTTGCTTGCTGAAGTTCACATAAGCGGCATTGATGTTTTCCTTGTACAGGAAATGATTGGTTTTATTGTAATCGGGCGTTTCGCTGCTACCGGCAACAGTAAAATAATTGGCGGCATTATCGGTATTCACATAGCTGGTTTTGAGACCGGCTTCCAGTTTGGCGCCTTTTTTAAGCGGATGGATATAATCCGTTTTAGCCGAGTAAATATCGATGTCCACGGGCAGGTTGCTGCGCAAATCTGTTCCGCCCTTGCTTATCCAGTCGGGATAATACGAGTTGTTGGTAAACCGTTGGTCGCTGGCGGAGCGATAGATGGAATAGTCCAGGTCGGCAGTCAGCTCACGCCCGGCAGAATCATATTCATGGCGGAAGTTGAGGTTAAGCGACCCGTTTTTCCAGTTCTGGTGGTTATGACCAATCGACTGCACGATGGAATCTACCTGTCCGCCGGCATTTTTCAGGTAAGAGGTATTATAATTGTTATCATTGGAAGGGTTCACAAACCCGGTTGTCAGAAAACCAAGCGTTGTCTTTTTATCCAGGAAATAATCCATGCCGAACTTCAGGTTATTGCTGCTGTTGTTCTTGGGCATAAAAGCCGACTGGTCAAACATCGCCTTCACGGTTTTGCCATCGGTGTTCAGGTATGAACGATGGATTATCAGTTCCTGGAACTGGTTGTTTTTATTATAGCCGTAATTCATGAAGGCATTGAACCGGCCATTGCGGTAGTTCATGTTCAGGCTTTCATTGGTTCTCCAGTATACGCCCTGCGAGTAACCGGCCGTAACGCTGCCGTTAAAGCCTTTCACCTTATTCTTCTTCGTTTTGATATTGATGATACCCGAATTACCGGCCGCATCATATTTAGCAGGCGGGTTGGTCATTATCTCTATCTGCTCAAGCTGGTTGGCGTTCATATTGCTCAGCAGGTTCACCAAATCGGCGCCGCTGAGATAGGAGGGCCTGCCATCCACGAATATTTGTACGCCCTGCTTGCCCTTCAGGCTTATTTTGCCATCCTTATCCACGGTGATGCCCGGCGACTTTTCCAGCACTTCCAGCGCCGTAGCGCCTACATTGGTTACCGCGGCATCTACATTTACCACCATACGGTCAATACGCTGCTCTATCAGGGGTTTGTGGGCGGTAACGGTTACTGCCGCCAGGTCTTTGGCCACGGGTATCAGCTCAATGGTTTCGAGGCGGACGGCCTGTTTTTCGGCCGAAAGCTCAAAAATGGGCGACCAGGCTTTTTTATGCCCTGTGGCGGTAATAGATACCAGCCACCGGCCGCTGGTAATGCCTTCAAATACAAAATCGCCGTCCTTATTGGCGGCCCCGATTTTGGCGACCGACGAGTCCTTTGCCTTCAGCAGGGTAATCGTGGCGGCGGCGATTGTTTTCTGGCTGCCATCTATTACATGGCCGCTTACAGTGCCCGGGGGCGTTTGCGCCTGGCTGACAAAAGAGAGGGTGATAAGACTCACAACCATCGGCAGCGTCATCATTTTCTTCATGTTGGTTACTTTATAGCGTTTAAGTAGTACTTTATGTCGATTATTACAGTCCAAAAGTAGGTACTTTGTAATGCAAGGAACAGTGCATTGTGCCGAATGGCCGATTTTACTGATCATTGGTAATTTTCACGACAGCGGTGTGACGTCCAAAGGGGAGGACGAGTTACAAAAAGGCCGTCTATTAGGACGAATGGCAATAAAAGGGAATAAATGGGAAGCGTAATCCGCCAGGCAGCATGCTGTAAAGAGCTGGCGCCTGGCTTTGTGAGGGGTTTAAAAGAGGATTCGTTCTACCCTTATTGAGTATAAAGAATGGTTATAGACTGGACAAACCAATATAAAACAGAGTATAAACGCAGCCAATTCCTGGGGTTTGTGTGCGTTTGGTGTGCGTTTGATGTGCGTTTGTCCTCTGGTTGCCTGCCACCAAGACACAACAAAGCCCGGTCAAGCTCTTAACAAGACCTTACGAATGGTGTAAATAAGAAAAAACGAAAGAAAACACCTATTCCCGCCTATTGCGGCAGCGAATTAGCCCTGGCGGCGGCCCGCCGCGGCAGGTAAATCATCAGGAACAGCCCCGTCAGCACCAGCAGTAAAGCGATAATCTCGGCCTGGGTAGGCTGAAAAGGCAGGCGCTCATACTTGGTATTGACCCTGATTTTTTCAATAAAGAAGCGCTCCAGGCCATTCACCAGCAGGTAAAGCCCAAACAGGGTGCCGGCTACTTTGAGGCGCTTGCGCAGCGACCAAAGCAGGAAAAACAGCAGCAGGCAGGCCACGGTTTCATAAATCGGCGTGGGATACACCGCGTCTTTGAGCATAAAGCAATATTCGCCCCAGTTGCAGTTAGGCATCATATTACCATCCTTATTCACATTATGCGGGTAATGATAGGCCCAGAGCCAGTCGGGCAGCCACCCAAAAGGCTTTGCCTTGAGGTTTACAATGCCCCAGTCGCCATCACCCGATACCTGGCAGCCGATACGTCCTACGGCATAGGCCAGCATCAGGCCAGGCGCCGCCGCATCATTGAGGTGCCAGAAGGCGATATTATGTTTTTTGGCATACCACCAGATGGCCAGTGCGGCGCAAATAAGGCCACCGTAAAAGGTCAGCCCGCTGGCGGAAAAGAGATTGCCGATAGGATCTTTTATAAAGCGGTCCCAGTTCTCCAGGTTATCAAACAGCTTGGCACCGATAAAACCAAATACCGCGGCAAAAATGACCATATCCCCTACCCGGTCATGCGGCCAGATGCGCAGGCTCCGCTCTTCGGGTTTGGCCAGCTTTTGCTTGTTCTTCTCCCGCCATTTGATACCGGCAAACAATAAGCCGAGCAGTATACCTGCCGGCCAGCTGCCTTCCCACGAAAAAATAAACTCCTGCGGGTCGGCTGCGGTAGGGCTGGTACTGATAAAAGCACCGAGGATCTTATAGCCCAGTACAAAACCCAGCAGGAAATTGATGATAAGCTCGCTGATCGATGCAGGGCTACCCACCATTATCTTTTGCTCCTGGTATTGCAGCAATCCCTGCTTACTCTTACGTTTCAGCTCGCTGGTCAATACCACCGCTGCCGTGATAAACGAAAGCGCCACAAAAAAACCAAACGTATGAATGAAACGCAGTCCGTTCAATTCAACACCAAACCAGTCGCGGAAGAGATAATACAGGTTGGGATACATTATATATTAGATTGCCGGTTGAAAACTTGGTACAAATGAATGTGCAATGATAGGGGAATTTCAGGTAAAAGGCAAAACAGGCAGCAAGGCATTAAGGCAACAAGTAAAAAGGCATGAGGGATGCCGCGTAAAGTAGCTGCACGCCCTCATGCCTTTATATGTTTATTCCTTAATGCATCGTTGCCTTACTGCACTTATGCCTTAGCGCTTCAATGCCTTTATGCTTTCCCGCTTAGCAATACTCTTCAAAAGCCGCCATCAGGTTTTGCGCAATCATTTGTGCGGGACGGCCTTCAATCTGGTGACGCTCGATAAAATGAACCAGCGCACCATCCTTAAACAACGCAATAGCGGGTGAGGAAGGAGGGTAAGGCAGCAGGTGCTCACGCAGCTTCTGAACAGCCGCAATATCAAAACCGGCAAAGCTGGTACTAAGATTATCAGGTTTCTTATTGGCATTGTGCACCGCCATCAGCACACCCGGGCGGGCGCTGCCGGCAGAACAACCGCATACCGAATTGATCATCACAAGGGTGGTGCCCTTTTGCGATAACTGCGTATCTACCGCCTCAGGCGTCAGCAATTCATTGAAACCATGTTCGGTAAGCTCCTCTTTCATCGGGAGAACTATCTGTTCTGGATACATAATCTATTCTGGTTTATTTAAGCAACGCAAAGCTATTAAAAAAGTTCATTTACAACCCGGATAATACCCAACAAGACAGTTCGTCAGTCTAAAATAGCCAAAACTGCCTTAACGTCATACTTGTAACTATAAAAAAAGCAAGTTCGTCAGGAAAAGTGCTCCAAAAACCGGGTGGTATGCCATTTGAAAAACAATCCGTGTTCACTTAATTCAAAACATCTAAAATAGAAATGACCATGACATTCGTAACATCCAATTACAAACCCGCCAGGACGCTCAACAACTTTTTTTCTGACATCCTGAACGATTTGCCCGCTTTTGCCGGCCAGACCTACAATGGTTTCCCCCAGGTAAACATCGCTGAAACCGCCGATGCCTGGCATCTTGAGCTGAATGCCCCTGGTCGCGGCAAAGAAGACTTTAAAGTAAATGTCGACAATGACCTGCTGACCGTGAGCTACGACAAGAAGGAAGACGTGAAGGCAGAAGGCATAAAAACCATCCGTCGGGAATTCAACGCCCAAAGCTTCAAACGCAGCTTTAACCTCGACAGCCAGGTAGATGCCGCCAACGTACAGGCTAAGTATGAAAACGGTTTATTGAAATTATTACTGCCCAAAAAAGCAGAAGCAAAGCAAGCCGCTAAAGATATCACCATCCAGTAAGGGAGTGGTAAGCGGTGAATTTTATTAGTGTTGATAAGCACTTGGTTTTGGTTTAAGCCCCGTTGTTTCCACAACGGGGTTTTTATTTTCAGGGATATTGTAATATTTTCCCTCGCGAAGCGACAGACTGATACGATTTCCACTTTGACCGAACAACAATTCATACAATCCATCGAAGCCCACCAGGGCGTCATTCACAAGGTCTGCCACCTTTATATGCGGCCGGGTGGGCACGACCGGGAAGATCTTTTCCAGGAGATACTGCTCAACGCATGGAAAGGCATTCATAACTTTAAAGGCGAAGCCCGGTTTTCTACCTGGCTGTATCGCGTGGCCCTCAATACCGCCATCAGCTTTTACCGTAAAGGGCAACGGCAGGTGGAAACCACCCCCTGGCCTCCTACCCTTTCACTACCCGACACCACCGATAACAACGAAGAGCTGGCTGCTATGTACCTTGCCATTGCCGGGCTTTCGCCCATCGACAAAGCCCTGGTCATGCTCTACCTGGAAGAATACAGCTATACGGAAATAGGCGATATCATGGGCATCACAGCCAATAACGTAGCGGTAAAAATGAACCGGATCAAAACAAGACTGCGCGAAAGCAGTAAAAAATATTTTCAACGCGAATAAGGGCGAATGGGAGCGAATAAGGGCGAATCTTTTATTCTTCCTTACCCGCTCCCATTAGCGCTGATTCGCTCTAATTCGCATCAATTAGTGTATATGGAACTGGACGATTTTAAAACATTGCTCAAAGCAAGCCTCGAACAGCAGGCGCCCGAACGGTCCGCCGTCCAGCTGGAGACGGCTATCCGGCATAAAACCCTTTCCATTCTGGGCAAGGTAAAACGCAGTATTGCCCGGGAGCTGGTGCTGGGCATTATACTGGTGGCCGCCGGCGGCTGGGTATGGCTGCGCTACCCCTCCTTCTCCACCCGTTGCTTCAGCGCGCTGATGGGGCTGCTCTGTATTTTTTTCATGGTATACCTGGGCCTGCTCTACCAAAAAATCAGCCGCTTCGAAAAAGCCGACCAGCCGGTAAAGGAACGGCTGCGGCAAATCATCGATATACTTCAACGCTTTACGCGCCTTTATTTCCGTTTCTCTATGAGCGTACTGCCTGTGGCTTTTGTGCTGGGCCTGGCTACCGGCTATGCAGACATCATGCACCAGCCTCTTTTGGCACAAAATTTTCACTGGACAAGGGGCCTTGCCGCCTATGTGGCGATGTTTGCGGCCTGGTCGCTTATAGCGTGGCTGTTTTCAAAGTGGTATATAAAGAAATTATACGGCAATTATTTAAACGATATTAGAAACCAGTTAGAAGACTTAGAAAATGGTTAATGTTTTGCGTGTACGTTATACGCTTTAACTAAAATAGAGTAATATTGCAGCGATTCTAATTTAATATAAACCAAGCACATGAGATTGGCTTTCCATTTCATCGTTTTGGCGTTATTGATTGTACCCGGGTTTACATTTGCACAACATGATACCGCGGCACCTTCCGGCCAGGTAATAGCAGTTCCGGCACCGCAGGCAGATTCCGTGTTGCGCATCATTAACCTCAACCCATACTTTACCATACATGTCGATTCTTCCCTGAATTACGACCTGCAGATCAATAAAGACTCCTCCAAATACTATTGGTATATACGCAATTCGCCCGTAGGGCTCCGCATCAATAAAGACAATGGCCGGCTTTCCTTTAAGGCGGAAAAATCCTATTTTCTGTCGGGCAAGCTCAAATACGATGTCAATTATAAGGTAGACGTCGGCGTGCAGAACCTGCGCGACCCCAGGGATCGGGCAGATACCTTTTTCAGCATCGTATTCTATAATACAGACATCGTTCAATCGAGGGTAAAACCCTCCGTGAGCAATACCCTTACCGTAGACGAGGGGGATACCGTGAGCTTCAAAATACAATGTGAAAACGGCAGTTTCCCCATTGAAGGCATTAGTTTTTATGCCAACATGCCGCTAAAAAATTCCACGCAGGTAAAGAAATGCGACGATGATTTTACCTGGAGCCCGGGTTTTGATTTTGTAAAAGACACCGATTCGGCCAAAATAAAAATCCTTGTCCTGAATTTTGTGGGCGTCAATAAATTCCAGATAAGAGATACCGCCATTGTCAGGATCATCGTGCGCGATGCGCTCAATTACCCGTTGTCGTTAAGGGAATATGACCAGGCGGTGCGTAATGTGAACAACTACAACCTCAGGCTGAAATTTACTTTTCTGCAGCTGGATAAAGGTGTAAAACGAACAAAGAACACGCGCACCTCCTTTGATATCACCAGCTCCTCTACCGCCCTTACCGGCAGTGTGCTGGCCTCTTCGGCCAACCCAAGCGCCAAGCAAACCGGCGCTATCCTGCCCAGCGTGGGCGTTACCCTGGTACCCATAAAAGAGGCCGTAGCCCCGCAGCGCATTACCGAGCAAAACCAGGCATCCATGATGCGCTCGTCTATCAAGCGGCTCGAGTTTATGGTGCAGGATAATGCGCTGATAGGCGATCGCGACCCCGATATCACCAAAAAGACCAATAAGCTAAAGGATGAGCTGAAGCAAATACAGGTGCAGCTGATAGATGTTCCCCTGGAGATAACCGGCAATATGACCGAAGAGGAGCTGAACAATTATTTCAACAGCCCCAAGGTGAATAAGAAATACCGGTTGAAGAAGTAGCTGCGAGCTATGAGCTGCGAGCTACGAGTCGTTTGCATCGAACAGGACTCGAAGCTCGCAGCTCATAGCTCACAGCTTCTCTCTCCTACATATATCCCAATATCTTCAGCATGCTCTGCGCCGTCTGCTCTTTCGCATATACCCAATCTATCAGCTTGCCGTTCTTATCATGCCCTACGATAATATGTTTGGGCGAAGGCACCAGGCAGTGCTTGATACCGCCATAGCCGCTAATCTGGTCCTGGTAGGCCCCGGTATGGAAGAACCCAACGTATAGGGGCTCGCTGTTGCCCGCTTTGGGCAGGAACACTTCGTTGATATGCTCTTCTGAATCGTAATAATCGTGGCTGTCGCAGGTAATACCACCCAGCACCACGCGCTGGTATTCCTCATTCCACTTATTAATCGGCAGCATCAGGAAGCGCTCGCCGATGCCCCAGGTATCGGGCAGGGTGGTGATAAAAGACGAATCGATCATATACCATATTTCACGATCGTTCTGCATCTTCTGGCCGATGACGCTGTAAATATGCGCCATGCTCTCTCCCACGGTATAGCTGCCAAATTCGGTAAAGATATGCGGCATGGGCACATTGCTTTTCTTGCAGCCCGCTTTAATATTACGCACAATTTCGTTGATCATAAACTGGTAGTCATACTCGAATCCCAGCGAATGCTTGATGGGGAAACCACCGCCGATATTGATGCTGTCCAGCTCCGGGCAAATCTTTTTAAGCTGGCAATAAAGATTGATCACCTTATTCAGCTCGCTCCAGTAATAGATGTCATCCTTGATACCCTTGTTCAGGAATATATGAAGCATCTTCAGCTGGAAGCGGTCTTCATTACCTTCGATCTTATCTACGTAAAACTCGAGAATATCCCGTGGCCGGAAGCCCAGCCGGGAAGTATAGAACGGAAACGTAGGCTCTTCTTCGGCGGCTATGCGGATGCCCAGCTTAAAGGGCACTTTAGCCGTTTTTTTGTATTGCTGCAGCTCTTCCTTATTGTCGAGAATGGGTATTACGTTCTTAAACCCGTTGTTAAGCAGGCCGGCAATACGGCTGGTATAGTTCTTTTGCTTGTAGCCGTTGCAAAGGATAAAAACGTCTTTATTGATCTTCTTATTGGCATACAGCTTTTTGATGATATCGATATCGTAAGCCCCGGAGGTTTCCAGGTGTATATCGTGCTTCAGCGCTTCTTCCACCACGAAAGAGAAATGCGAGCTTTTGGTACAATAGCAATAATTGTATTGCCCTTCGTACTTGTGCTTTTTCATTGCCGTCTCAAACATCTTCTTGGCCTTTTTTATCTGCATGCCTATCTTGGGAAGATAGGTAAGCTTCATCGGCGTACCATACTTATCAATCAGGGCTTTTATGTCCAGTCCGTTGAACTGAAGCTCCCCGTCGCTTACTGCAAGTCCTTCCTGGGGAAAATTGAATGTTTGGCTTACCAGGTCAAGATAGCTATTATTCATTTAGTGGCGTGGTCGTTGATGGTGATTGAATGCTTTTAAAAAACAGGTACAAATGTAGCAGTTTGTAAATAAAAAAACCGTTCCGCGTGGGGCGGAACGGTTTTTTTTCAGCTATGAGCTGTTAAATAATAATTACTTAACCGAAGCAACCAGGTTCTTAAAAGTCTCCGGGTTGTTCATAGCCAGGTCTGCCAGCACCTTGCGGTCAAGCTCGATACCTTTTTCGGTGAGCTTGTGGATGAACTGGGAATAGGTAAGACCCTCTGCCCTTACGGCGGCGTTGATACGCGCAATCCACAGGCGGCGGTATTCTCTTTTCTTCAGCTTACGGCCTACATAGCTGTAGGTCATCCCTTTTTCTACGATGTTCTTGGCTACGGTATATACGTTTTTACGCTTGCCGTAAAAGCCTTTGGCTTGTTTTAATATCTTTTTTCTGCGTGCTTTGGAAGCAACAGCATTGACTGAACGAGGCATATCTGAATGAGTTTAAGTTTTAAAAAGCTTCAAGCTGTTAGCTGCAAGCTTCAAGCCATTTGCCGCGCAATAGCGCTTGCAGCTTGTCGCTTGTGGCCTGTAGCTTATTTCAGGCGCAACAGGCGCTTTACAAAATCCAGGTTAGCCGGAGCTACCGTTCCCTTGTGGCGCATGACTCTTTTACGTTTGTTGGATTTCTTGGTGAGGATGTGGCGCTTGAACGCTTTCTGAAAAGTGATTTCTCCTGTGCCTGTTATTTTAAAACGTTTCTTGGCACTGGAGTTGGTTTTAACCTTGGGCATTGTAGTCCAGTTTATTGTTTTACCGTGACGGCGTTCCGCTCAGGCGGACACTTATGGGGCCGTTTTGGCAATTGTACTGCTTGTTCCCGGGTACAGTACAACCCTTTTTTTCGGGTGGCAAAGATAGGTAAAATGTATGAAAAACCACTATCTTCCTGTTCTAACCTTTAATTTCCAAACGCAAACGTATGCGTAGACGTTCATTCATGCAAAATACCGCCCTCGCCGCAGCTGCAGTGGGCATTTTACCCGCCGGAAGCCTTTCTGTGGATAAAAAAGTGCGCCTGGCGTTTATCGGGGTAGGTCTCCGGGGCCAGAACCACCTCAACAATGCACTGTTAAAGTCTGACACTGAAATAGTTGCCATTTGCGATGTAGACGACCGCATGCTCGAGATGGCTGCCGCGCGCCTCAAAAAAGCCGGTAAGCCCCTGCCCACGGTCTTTAAAGGCGACCCTTATGCCTACCGCCGCCTGCTGGAACAGAAAAATATCGACGCCGTCATCATCGCCACCCCCTGGGAATGGCATACGCAGATGATCATCGACAGCCTGCAGGCGGATATCAAATATATCGGTACCGAAGTCATCCTGGGCATCACCGCCGACGACCACTGGAAAGTGGTCCACGAGACCGAAAAGCAACAGGCCCACGTCACCATGCTGGAAAACGTGTGCTACCGCCGCGACGTCATGGCCGTGCTCAATATGGTGCGCCTGGGCGTATTTGGCGAGCTTATCCACCTGCAGGCGGGCTACCAGCACGATTTGCGGGGCGTAAAGTTCAACAACGGCATCGACGCCTATAACAGCGGCGTCGAGTTTGGCGAAAAAGCCTTCTCCGAAGCCCGCTGGCGCACCCTGCACTCCGTGCACCGCAACGGCGACCTCTACCCCACCCACGGCATCGGCCCCGTAGCGCAGATGCTGGACATTAACCGCGGCAACCGCTTTGTATCACTCAGCTCCTTTGCCACAAAAAGCCGGGGACTGCACAACTATATCGTTAAAAAAGGCGGTGAAAGCCATCCCAACGCACAGGTGCGTTTTCAGCTGGGCGATATCGTAACCACGCATATCAAATGCGCCAACGGCGAAACCATCCTGCTGCAGCACGATACCAACCTGCCCCGCCCCTATTCCCTGGGTTTCCGGGTACAGGGCACCAAAGGGATCTGGATGGATGTTAACAATGGCATCTATATCGAAGACAAAGCCGCCAAACCCCACCAATGGGACGATGCCAAAGCCTGGCTCGAAAAATACGACCATCCGCTCTGGGCCCGCTGGAGCAAAGACACGGAAGGCGCCGGGCACGGCGGTATGGATTTTTTCGTACTCCATGGTTTCATAGAAGCCGTCAAACGCCGCATACCCACGCCCATGGACGTATACGATGCCGCCGCCTGGAGCATCATTACACCGCTAAGTGAACAAAGCATCGAACTGGGCAACCAAACCGTCGATTTTCCGGATTTTACCGCCGGCCAATGGATGCACAGGAAGAATACCTTTGCACAGACAGATGAATATTAACAACAGCTAAAAAATGGATACAACGACTATACAACAGGGGGCCGCTCAATTCGGCGATGGCGCACCGGCCATCGAACAACTGGGTCACGGGCTCATTCACCGCAGCTACAAAGTGAGTTATCCCAATGGCAATGCGCTCCTGTTGCAATGCCTTAACCGGGCTATATTTCAGCACCCGGAAGACGTTATTTTCAATTACCGGCAGGTATATGATTTCCTCGAAAAACAGGCCGGCAGCATGAAAGTGCCGCCGCTGGCCCTTACCAAAAGCGGGAAAGATTTTTATACGGATGACAACGGTGATTACTGGCGGGCCACGCAGTTTGTGCCCGG
>Ga0307508_10002153_pt1 | contig 21092 bp, 26 predicted proteins | sample 9_EM_MG_FD_203089 | JGI IMG/M metagenome (GOLD analysis project Ga0307508, IMG submission 203089) | Populus trichocarpa ectomycorrhiza microbial communities from riparian zone in the Pacific Northwest, United States - 9_EM | ecosystem: Host-associated > Plants > Roots > Unclassified | place...
CCAAATGGCTTGGGACTGTCATTCGATAGAATGTCCTCAAGGTAAGTAGAGTTGATATTAATCTCACTCAAGGCCTCCTCAAGCGCGTGGAGATTAAATGACCATGCCGGTGTGTCTCCGGCCTCTGAGTCGGAGTCACTATCGGATTGACCAGGAGGGCCTGGGATTTCAGCTTCATCGGCTTCAGTGAGTGTGACGGCAGGCTTTGCAGTGAGCCGATCAACTGGGCGGTTCCGCTAGGGTAGAAGAACCCTTAAGTCGAGACCGTGAAATTTAATATTGTACTCTGTGCCTTACTATTTGGTTCTCCCGGAAGGATGCGCTTAGGCGCTTAGGCATGGTCATTGATTCTTAGTCTTTATTGGCTGATCTTCCATTGCTAGGAGAGCAATTAGAGAGATAATGACTTTTTCACAGTGTATAAATACCCTCCCAATTATTCACATGTTAATAACAAGTTAATAACGTGTGAAAAACTCGATGTTATTAACACGCTTGTTGTTCACGGAACCCTACGACAAAGTGCCGACATAAAACCACGATTGTTGCTCGAGAGTCGGGGACCGGCGCTCGCCACCACAACCCATGATTACGTAACTTCAGCCCAGTCCATATCCTTGGCTTCGCCAATGTCCCCTGTGTCCCCGCTCTGCTTAAGCTTGCTGCATCCCGGGATTACTATGACCCAAACTATTCGAGGCAATGCTAGCAACGAGCTGAAGGAATCTATCCTGCATATGCTGCACCTCCCCAACACTGCAAGCTGCTCCGCCAACCCCATCATGAGACGCATGGAACTCGCATCCATTGGCTTGTTTAGAGATCCCAACTCAAACAAGGAGGCAGTCGCAGTGAACGAAATCGAATAACGACGGAAGAATGTCCAAGCTAGCTGAGCCTCGACTGCCCCCTCCATCGGGCTGGACATGTCTAGCCACCCCTAGGCGCAACACGCCATCAACAGGCCTTAATAGAGTATCCGTGATAACGGATTTTACATGGAGAGTGCCCTGCCAGTAAGTGACGCTGCTTCCAGGCTTGACTCAACTGAAAGGGTTTATGTACTTGTCCTTGGCTATGACAGGCTGACCGAATCCTTAATCCAAAACAACCCCGCATGCGCTCGGTTACATTCTGCGAATCCTTCGCTCTCCTCCAGCACAATATCACTCGTAATTCCCGTTTGCGAAAGGGAGGACAAATGGCGATTCAACAGTATAAAGATGAGTCTGAATGTAATTTGCGCGACTTGGGGATATACTTTGTATTACAGCCGGTCCCATCGGCGCCTGCTCGTAATTATCGTATTATTGCATTTTTTTTCACTTCAGCATCTGCAACCTCGCAACCCATCCACTTGGGTTCTTTCCTTGCTCGTTACAGCGTGGCCCTCGGCGCCTGTCCGGTTGCTTTCCACGTTGTTTCCTGCTCAATCGTTGCTATTGATCCTGAACCCGGCATTGAAACTCCTTACTGCCACTGCCGGCACTACTGTTCAATTCGGCCTGGTGTATATCGTTTGGCTAGTTTGAATCCGATTGCAACTTGACCTTGCCTTGACCAGCAGCAGTATGGCCTCGATCCAACACATGCCCCCTCAGCCTTACCACCAACTATCTCACACGGCTAATAATCCTCCTCCGTCTCCACTTTAGCTAATCTCCCTCGCGGCAACGGCGGCATGTCTCGCTTGTTATTTTTCATGTGCCCGCCATCTGCAATTAACCCGCATCATCCAATGACAAGGCAATGCCGTCGATGTTCCGACATCCCAGAGGAAACAGATGCTGGTACGTATATAGACATGATCGTGATTCACAGCGAGGTACTAACGCTCCTAGCATGTGCTGGGGATTTGGTTGCACGGCTTTCCAGATCTCAAAACTGATCTATAAAAGTCTCCACTTCCTAAGCGGTATGTGGGCTCAACAAGATTCCAATTGATTTCGAGTCTGGAGCCGACGAGTTTATTGCCATACACAACAATGGGCCGTGTGCTCGGCCGCACTGGGTTCGCGTTAACCCTAAACATTCTATTCTGATCGGTGGCAGTTGGGGTTGCACAGCGACAACCGTGACGCATTGATGCTGACGATGACGAGTTGCCAAAAATAAATGAAGCCGACACCCAAGAAGCGCTCAGTATTACTCAAGTTGATTAACGAGGACCTCCGAGGGGTCCGAGGGGTCCGAGGGGAAGAGCAGCATCATTATGTAGACAATTATATTTACTCTCACTGATCATCTGAAGGCAGGCGAATGGGTGCTAACAGGATGAATGCGCAGAAATGGACTGCAGCTCCAACAACGAATATTGCCCTGGGGAATGTAGTAACCGTGGCCATGTACACTATGCCGTACAGGGTCGGCCCAATGACTTGCGTACTGAGTGCGCCCAGCATACCGATCGCGCCAAAAAGCTTTCCAGCATCTTTACCACCACTAGGCATCAAGTGAAGTGCTAAAGCTTGTGTCGCTGGATTGAACCCTGCACCACAGGAGCTCAACATGGAGGCGAAGTAAAATTGAGGGCCCGTTATCGATAGAGAAATCAGAATGAAAGCCGCGAGGTCTACGAGGACTGATACGCGCGCGACCTTAAGGTTGAAATGTGCCAAGCGATGTCCATGACGCTGAGCGACGTATTCCGAGTGGGAAGTTGTCGGGGACGCGTGCGTGTAACGCCGCGCCGATTGGCCTGGTCCTACTTGTTCGTCAGTGAGTTGAGTTTCATCCAGAAGAGGTTGGCCGGGGTGATTTGGTTCTCGGGAGAAATTTGGGTCGTGGAGTTGGCCTTTCTTCGGACCAAAAGTTCGAATGATCACTGTTCGGAAGGTTTGTCATTGATGGTGCACAAGCATGTACGGTCGACAACACAAATCTTACGAGGCAGAAAAACAGCAAGATGAATAGCACGAGTTACTCCTATCCCAGTCAGATAATAACCTAGCTGTGAATACGTGAAATTAAGCACATTGTCAACATAGTTGGACGTGTGGTTGCATTTCACGCACTGTTTCCGAGTTCCATCCAAATGCAGCTTCGGCATATTGAAATTTTAGGGAAACCATCCCAAGGATTGTGAACGATACGCCAGAAGACAAGCCAATGAACGTCATGTTCCAGTCGTCACCATGTCCCGACCCTCGAATATCTCGCCTGCGTGGCAGAAATGTTCTGAGAGGGATCAGGAAACCGAACAAATTCAACAAAGACCGCTTCGCGACTTTGCCCAACCCAGCAGGTGTCATACGCGTCTCATTGTTGGCGAGCTTGGCCGCTGCGTGACTACTGCTATTCGCGGCACGACTTTCAGGGGAGAGTGATTCTGGGACTATGAGCCATATAAGAGAAGCAGAGATCATGTGCCCTACTGCTGCGACATAGAAAACGGAAAGCATATCGTTCGTCGCTGTGATAAGAAGGCCACCGACTGAGTGGGAAAGTCAACCCATGGAATGATCAACCACTCGATGAAGAAACATGGGCAACGGTGCGTACTGGTTGGTCCAACGGCAATACCAGCGAACCACATCCCGTAAAATATTGAAAATAAACGGGCTCTGGACGAAAATTGCAATCCAGCAGCAGAAGACAACTCGAAGAATAAACACACCTGGATGATGGATCTGCACAATCGCTGCAATAAGACTGAGCGGCTGCTATGTTAACAACAATTCCACCAGCAAATCCTTGTCATCAAGACGCATCCCGTAAGCGTCTGACAGATATCCAAAAGAATAACACAATATCACGTTACCATATATCGCAGAGCAGAGGATGAACAAATTGTAACCGTTTGGGACCTTGTTCGCGCGCAAAGTAGTCATGATGAACACGATGTCCGTCAATAAAGCTGCTAGAGCTGAGATTCCTAACACAGGCCTCCGTCCTACACGATCGGAATACTGTGGATGAAACAAAGTCAAAAAATTGTGAGTCATAGGCTGTAATGGAATGCGGTTTCCTGAGGCGGCTCACACTGGCCCAGTAGCCGGTAGTAATAAGGCTAAGGATGCCCAAGGTGAGATTCACAGCAGTATTGAGTCCAGCGACAATTCGGCCAACTTCGGGATCTGAAGTGCACTTTGAGCTAGGACGTGGCATGCGGACAAGAGCGTTGTCAAGAGTGGTCAGGACAATGGCGACATGGGCGGGAAGTGTTGATTCAAGCGCTCTGGAAGAATTTGATGAAATCGCCCGAGAGTTCGCTGGCGACGGAAGCGCCGGATGGGTCTCGTGTGGTATGGGAAGGGCGAAGGGTTGATCTGGCTGGTATCGCTCACAAACAAGTCGTATGTACACCTCAGTTTTGGGTGCCAATGTCATGCTGCGGGTGAAAGTGCATCAAAATCTGGGTCACCATTGACAGCAGCAAAGAAGGACACCTGAGTATGATGGAGCTAAAGGCTGTGATGATCAATATCCACCAAGGGGATGGCTTTTGTGGACCGGTCATGCGACGACTCGCAGGACCTAGGGTTTCCGAGATCGAGCCATGGCCACCCTCAGACTCAGCGTCAGAAGAGGAACCCGTCATGCCTCCTGCTCTGCTATGTCTTTTGGGTTGAGGTAAGGCGAGAAAATCTGCAACATCAGCGCCAACTGGGCCGTCTGACGGCAGGAGCGTTTCGGCGGCTGTCGGGCCCAAGAGATTAGTACCACTCAGGGGAGACCGAGAATTGGGGCGCGTAGTGCTAGGCTCGAGAGCAGGCATGTCGGTCTCTGTCGAGGGTACCAAAGTTCAAGTTGGGACTTCCTCATCAAATCCAATAGTCCCAAATAAGCAAACAATGTATTCAGCGCCGGCCGCACGCCATGAGGCCGGCCCGAAGCTCTGATTCAGTCTTCTCCGAAAAAACCGTTGAGCCCCACATGGTTCATATCCGATTACCAGAATCATAATGCTCTTATATCAGTGATAAGATTAAGATGAGTGGTGGCTTCGTTACGTAATCGGAAATGGAAGGTTCATAACCGTGACCAGGACTGACCGCTCATGATACATATTGCCGGCTTTGTCCCTCATCTATCCCCCGCATCGTCGGGCCCCATCCCTGGGATTGTTGTGCCGCGAACTGTGAACGAAATTCGAGGCAATGCAATGTCAGCAAAGGAGTTGAAGAAGCCTCTCCTGCACCCTCCCCAACGCTAGGCTTCCAAAATGCCATCATGAAACGCGTAGGGCTCGTGTCCATAGACTTGTTTGGAGATTCCGACTCAAACAAGGAGGCAGCCATAGCGAGCGGGGAATGCGTCAATGTCCTAGCCAGAGCTTCATCTAGACGTGTGCAACCACTGCCAGGTTAAGATACCTCCAAGAAAAGCCTCCATTAGCGTAGATTTTGCTTGGAGGGTGCATTGCCTGTAAGTGACGCTTCAAAACTGAGCTCTATATAAAATCTCTCGCAACAACATTCCAATTGATTTCAAACCTACAGCTGGCGAGTATGTGGTGCGAAACCATGCACACTCAGCTATTCCTAGCGACCACAGCAATGCGCGGTGGGCTCTGCTACACTGGCGTTGTCCCCTATCATTCTGATCGGTGGCAGCGGGGTTGCGCGACAACAACACATTGATGTCAATGACGACGAGTTGCCAAAAACAAAAGATGCCGACACCAGAGAAACGCCTGGGAGTGCTGGTTTTTCAACATAGCAACTTAGCGCTGTGCCTCACGGCAAGGCGATGCGGCGCAACGCTCGTGATCTCATCAACTGCGACGGCCTCGGCATTAACTCTAGTTAGCGTGACTTACGAGAACAAGGTGGCCATTTGATATCTTGGCACCGCATTCAAAGTTATCTAGGCAACTGTCACCGTGTTTCGCCGATCACACCATTCCGTCAGCAACCGGTCGTGGTGCACCCCACAATCCTGGCCGGCGAGTCAACTTGAGTCACAGATGTTCATAAGGCTGGGGGTGGCTTCGTTCTCGCCACCATACCTGTCATTCTTCCTACCCCTTTCCTTTCTTTCCCCGTAATCTCGTAACACGATGCCCACTGGGGCCCGCCTGGTTTCTTTATGCGTTGCGTTGTTGGCTCGCGTGGCCGGTTCCGTCCTTATTGCCATCAATTCCAACAACACGAACATTCAATACACCCCAGCAGGTTCGTGGGAGGCTATCGGGGCTCCTGGCGCGTATGAAGGTTCAGCCATGTTCTTGTTGGCGAAGCATGAGCAAGGCATTGTTTCCTTCGCTTTCCCTCGTGCGTTCCGGCATAACTTATTAAATAATGAAAATCCCCCCAATTGACAACATTTCAGAGCCCGCGTGAGTTTCCGGAGCGCTCCTGCCTGTCTTCCCGGCAGCTCACCGGTATTACCAGCGTTTCATTCGAATTATATGGGTATCAAAGGAGCAATGGCGGAATATACTATATTTCCATAGACGGCGGTCCGACGGCCCAGATAGACGTGTTCAACAAGACCGCTACGGACAAAGATGCCCCAGTGCTACTGTACTCTACCACAAGCCTTTCGAATACAGTGCATAAAGTGAACATCACAAATCTGCTAGACACTAGGACCAACTCGTTCGGCCAGATGAACGTAGGACAAACTCACATACCCACAGTCCTCCCCTTTCTGATTGACACGCAGATAGATCACATAATCTTAGATGGTCTACCTCCAGCCAGTCCGGGATCCGTGACCTATGCTGTTGAAGCGAATAATCCAAACATCAACTACTCGCCGTCGGGCTCCTGGACGAACGTGAAAGCAGATGGAAGTTTTGACAGCCGTGCTATGTTCCTTGTTAGCGATTTTGCGGAGGGTGCGATAAACTACACCTTCTCTCGTGTGTACTTTCCACAATAATTCCTCGCTCACTCCTGACCCCTTTTGCCTTGCCGTAGATCCTGCGTGAGATAGTTTTTCACTGCCGCAACTTGTGCTATATTGACCGTTCGATGAAAGCACGACATTCGAGGTTCATGGTTATCAACGAAGCGATGGTGGCATGTTTTCCATATCCTTTGATGGTGGTTCACCTTCACAAATAGATGTGTATAACAAGACTGCTAAGGGAACGGATTCGCCGATGCTCCTGTTTGCCCAAACTGGTTTGTCCAATGACGTGCATACTGTGACCATCACGAACTTGCTTGATTCACGGGTTGGTGAATATGGTCAAATGAACGTGCGTCGGTTCATTCATGCAAAGTCACGCCTCGTAACCGTTTTGCAACGTAGTTGGACCATTTTGTTCTTACTGGGATTCCGCCAACCCCTCCATCCGTCACAGCTCCCACATTCCCAACCGATTCATTTATTGTAACACAAGGGTTAGAAGCAACTTACCATGTCAATGTCACACTCGGCGGAGATGCCAAGTCCAACGGAGGTGATGGTGTTCCGAGTAAAGTCCTCTTCGATACCGGAGGTGAGAAAATCCTATCATCGAAGCTCCTTGGGATTCACTTTTAACTATCACTCGCTTCATAATAGCTGGCGATGTGTGGGTTGTATGGAGTGGCTGCACCGAACAGCAATGTGGTACGCGATTCTTGATCATTTCGAATTGTTGCGTGATATGAATTAATTATGTCTCCCTTGCTTTGTCATTCAGCCGGTCATCATGACTACACGCCTTCGTCGCAGCATTTCTTCAACCTCTCCAAACAGGATACCGTATTCTATGGCTCAGGAGGGCCAGCAAACGAAATGAGCACATGGCGCATCAATGATACCGTCGCATTCGGAAATATCACTATCGACTCTACAACGTTCGGCGCAGCCTTTGCCATACCTAGTCAAGGGGAGGGTCTTGATGGAAACTTCGGGATGGCCAGATGTTAGTAAGACTATGTTCCTTTGCGAGGCATGCTGTTGACGCCATTGCTGGGCGAAAATTAGCTTACTGTGAGGGTGTGCTCTGCACCGGCTATGCGAATTTCATAGAGAATATGTTCGAGCAGGGAATTATTTCAGCCCCAGTCCTTGCGTTCTATCAAGTGAGCAATCCTGCATCTCCTCAAACTACTATTAATATTGTTGTTCAGCTGGCTGACGGGGACAACGTTCCTGGCGGCGTCGTTTCAGAGGTCGCTATCGGAGGGCTGGATCGCAATAAATACGTTGGCTCTATGGATTGGTACGATTCCACTCGTTGCAAACTATTCGAAAGCCACTGATTCCTGGCTTACAGGATTCCCTTGACGAATGACTCCATGTGGATTTCGCCTGGTAACACGCGCTACGCTAGTGCAGGCGACGGAACACCTACGCAAGATCTAACCTCTCAGTTCGCAAGAACACAGCTCACATTTGACACAGGTCAGTCGCAGCCGTCTGAAACATGCTGCATCAGTTCTTATCACGTTATGCTATATGCGCAGGCGATCCTGGCCTGCTTGGCCTCCCAACTGAGGATTGGAAAACGTTAATAGCAGCAATTGGAGCTAAGGGCCCGGACTCGGGGGGAAATTATCAGTTTCCCTGCAATAGTACCATGACATGGAATTTCCACGGCACACAGGGACGGAACTACACCTTTAATCTCGCTGACATTACTTCCGACGATGGTTCAGGTTTTTGTCAACCACTGGCAAATGATGCTGGAGACACGACAAACTGGTATGTTGGCATTGACAATTGAGCGGCGCATCTTGCTGATTTACACTGTGTTCACGCTCCAGGATCACCGGGGCACCTTTCTTTGATCACTATTACACAGCTTGGTATTTTGGTCAGCGTGGAGTGGGGAGCACCCTTGGTTTGGGGATCAAGAATTTGGACGCCAGTGCCGCTACCTCGATGCCAGTGATTGGTTCAGCGTAATCTGGTGATCATCGCCAATTCAGATTCCTCAGTCGCCGGCCTCGGCTTAACAAGCTTTTGGGGTATTTCTGCCGTCCCCGATAGGAATTCTCGAAATTTATTGTGGCCACTGTTGTCGAGAGAACCGGACTTGTTTCTCCTGAGTGGGACATAGCAAACTATTGGCTTTCTCAGACTGGTTCTTGCTCCCTCCTCAAACTGGAGCATGCTCTGAGGCTACGACCTTTCATCGGATTATTTCGCGCTCTATCCTCTTACCCCCATTCATCTCACAGCCAGTGACTAATGTTTGGTCGCATGTGCTTGGGCTTCAGTTGCATCTCTTTCCACAGCTTTAAATGATATGTATAAGATGTCTATCTACTTGTATTATGAATATTGCAACGTGTGAACCGTCCACTGAGAACCCAGCCGACCTACATTGGTGCGGACGGGAAACTGTTGACTGAAAGGTTTGAAGCGATAAAGTTGGCTGCTAACGAGTGCTAAGGGGCTCACGTCAGCCGTGCGCTGACATGGATAAGACATTCTGAACGTCTGCACGTACATCTGAGGCTTCCAGGCGAGGGATGAGTGCAATCTGGAATTGGGTCCAGAAATGAGTTCTTGAGATTGAGCAGACGACTGAATTGAAAACTCAGACATATTTCGCGATTTTCTCACTGCCAACGCATGATTCAGGAAAGTGAACGACATGAGCACAATCCAGTAACCCCCCTCTACGTCCCTATACAAGTTTCGCGTTTAAACGCGATGAAAAGCGCGACGCGTTCGGACCGCCAAACCGTCGTCTAAATTTACACTACGCCCATAGAACGATACGTGTCGCGCTTTTCATGGAATATTTCGCTTTTTTTTGGTGATTCATGTGGGAATGCGTTGTCTCATGCGTTTTAGGCATTTCAGAAGGGAAAATTGCATGCCTGCAACGCCAGGCAGCGACTGGAAGGTTGACTTGACTGCACAGCCACCACTTCGACGCATCTCAAACGACGCGAGGCTATAGTTCATTCCTGTGTGGAGTTACTGCCAGCACTCACACCTCGAGAGTGGGAATACACTCCTATTTTCGCCCAGTTTTTAATCAGTTTCTCAACTGTGAAGGTGTACTCCTCCAGTGTCTTGGATAATGAGCCTACAAATACAAACCGCACCTAGAACGGGGCCATTGACCTGGGGATAGTCGTATCCGGGGCCTCGTCGCCGTACCTTTTCGGTTTCGAGACCTTTCGTCCCCTCCGCATCGACCATGTCGATATTATATTCTTGTCGGGTGGTCATCTCCATCTCTGTCAGTTTGGTCCTAGAGAGCTCCTCCCGCCTTTTTATTCCCTCCCAAACAGGCTTTGCGGCTCTTCCTTCGCCTCAATGGAAGATCTTCTCCTGTCTTTTCGTTCGCTGAGGCTTTGTTGCTCTCAGATTCTCGTTCACTATGATGCTACCGAGTAAGTTTTACTGGCCCCTTCCGCTGGACTCAGTCCCGCCGTGTGCTGGTTTCCCGCGTGTTCCCGACACAGGGAAAACTAAATAGCAATTATCTATGCCCTCGCAATACGGGGACGAACCACATTATTCATTATTGCACTTCTCAATTCTAAATTGTTTGCACTCCTACTCACAGGGCCGAATCTCGAACGGGAGCAGCGTATTGGGAACTTTGCGATGCGCTCCGGTGATTTCATCCTCTTTCAGAGAAGATATGCATCACACTATAATCGGCGATATACTGGCGGGAAGAATGTGGACATGCTGAGGACGGGCACGCCTGTTAGGATCAAATATATTAACAATAATGCACTGGCGCCGGAATATCTCACTCGATTCTGGGCTAGTCTTACGGGGGCAAAGCCAGGCATTCGCCCTGTACCAGGCGACAGACAATTTCATCCATTTCCTGTTTGTCCTCCGCAATTTGCAGTTAAAACGGACTCCTTGGTTACACCTACCATACTTTCTTTTGGAAGTCCTTATGTACATTGCTACTAAGTTTGTTGTTACGTTCACATATCATGTTTCTACAAAGTGCACCGTTCTACAGGCCGGGCGGCTAGAATTGCACTCGATCGAATGAAGCAGCGCTTCCAGACACTCCAGCCCTCTCGGACTTTGAGAATTCTATCCCAAAATACGTTCGTAATGCCTCCACTCTATCATCCTCCTTCTCGAAGGTTTTTATTATGAATTTTTCGCCGTTTATGGTGCATTTGCATTCATTTGTCGTGAGCGCCGCAACGCCAACAATCTCGTCACCGGCGTCCGTATACGATTCAGCCGTTCTTCTACTGGTAAATCGCTCCAACGCAGTTCGGATGTCCGAGCCTTCCGAGAAGTTGGCCATCATGAGCACCACCTCATGAGCCATAATCATTCGCGCAGCCGCAATAGTATAATTGAAGAAAGAATTGCGCCGAAATGCCAAAGCGACGGCCAAGGATTCGTAGTCCGCGGGAATAAATTCAACTTCTGAGAAAGCGTACATGTCTTTCCACCCATCGTCATTGGCTGTTTCAGACTGGGTCGACGGGAGCGACGCCTGTTCGGCGGGCTTTGCTCGGAGTTGATAGATCCAGAGAAGCTGCGAATCGGAGCGGTTCACCAATGGCTCAATATATCCTCGCACCAAACGAGCCGAGGCAGGATAGATATTAGAGTGCTCCACGTGCTCGTTGAGAGGAAGAGGGAGTATTGGTCCGGGGGCTCCAAAGCCGACATCAACCATGTACTTCTTCCCCTCAATCGTCACAAAGTTGACCATGTGATCCCTGTCAGGTTCGAAACACCCCCAAAAGCAGAGGATTTTAAGATTCGCACGTGTTGGAAATGTCTCCTATTTGTCAACTTACCATCCTGTCCACCGTACGCGACCTTTGCACACACGGGCTGCGCCAGAGTACACCTCGTATCCCAGACTCCGTAAAATATTCCCAAAGAATGTGTTGTTCTCAAAACATTCGCCGCCACGGCCACCGCGGCCATCCAATCGTCCGCTCGCTCCGTGCCCAACAAACTTATCAAAGAGCTCGTCACCGCCAAGAAGAGATGCGACAGGCGTTGGAATCGGGTTGTAGAACTTGGAGAAATTCTCCCATGGTGCAGTAGCGAGCTGATATTGCTGTAATCGTGTCAGGAGGTCGAGGCCCGGGCTGGGGCTGCCAGTTCCCGGTGTTGGAACTAAATGTGACGGGAAGTGGATATGGGAGAAATACTGTTCGATTTGGGCGGCCGAATATACGTGACGCATCGCGGAAGGTGGTGAGGGGTGGTCCTCGCACCAGTACGGCCTGTCGAAAATACTTGCCAAAACCGATGGAATGCGTGGGATGGTCACCAATTGATGAACGGCGACACTGCACGTGACGCTGGGGGCCCAACTTGGAAAGTTGGCTGCCTTATGGTGCCCCACAGTCGCTCTGAATGCACACGGGACTGACCCGCGGGATGAATTCTCCCTTAGATTACCGAAGCTTTTATTGGGTACATTTTGTCGCTGCACAAACCCCCGCGACCCGACGCATGCCCCTGCGCGACGAAAACATTCCAAATCGCGGGACAGATCATTCACGATAAATTGGAACACCTAAATGTATGGCAGGGGGGGTCTTGATAATAGCCCTGTCGTTGGAAATATCCCACCCAATGGTACATTTCAAAATGAGATTGATATCAGCAAGAAAATATCGCGTCCGCCCCCCATCGGCGATCTGGAAATATATTCACCTGCCGCCGGCTTAAAATGTGGGCTCAATGGCGCGATTGATTCAAACGATTCAAACCCGATGATGCAGCGTCGGTAGCCGTACCAGTTTCTGCCAGTGCGGCGCGGTCACGGAAGGTCTCTAAGCTCCCGAGTAACACGCACCAGAACGGTTGCGGGCATCACGACCCGCGACTAGCCCTCCCTCAGTCCCAGAAACTCTGGAGTTTCTGGTACTGCTCATTGAACCAATTACATGCGGGGGGCCCGCGGAAGTCCCATTGCCCCAGATGTTGGACGATGCCTCCTGGCCTTGCCGTGCCGCCAGAATGTGCCTGTACTCGGCGGCTACTTCGCTTGTCGATGGCCAAATCGGGCGCGTGTGGAGAAGCGCTGTGGGGCTTGTCATCCCATAATCTTCGTTCACAGGATCCGGTGGAGCATATGTACCCATCTGCGATGGGCTTTGAACCACGAACGTGACATTAGGCATTGCACCGCTGAAATCAGTAGATGCTTCCATGGCGTCGTCGCCTTCGTTTACTGGATTTTGCGCGGTGAAAGCCTGGGGGGGCGTTTCGGATCAGATTGGTGTTAGGCAGCAGCTGGCTAGACAGCACCTGTTCCACGTCCCCATGCGTCATGATGGTTTCCGTATTGTCTGGAAGTGTTGGTCGAAGGTTGGAGGAGCCAGGCGCAGACATGAATCGTTCTGCTGGTCAGCAAGCGTACGGACTGATATTGGGGCGGTGAATGAACCCAGCTTTGGATAGTGTGCTTATATATCTCGCTCGACTCACTCCTAGCACGAGAAGCAGAGTCATCTGGGTGCTCTGAAGTCACCGATAAAGGAGGTGGTGAGATTGGGCGAAAATCGGAGCGGTCATCAACCGCAATTGCAGATTGAAATGAAAAGGACACATCGCCAGGGTGGAGATCTGAGGACTCAGGAACGGCGTTCTTAGAAAAATGAGGCGGTATCATTGAACTGCATGACGATGTGGCTCGGTGAAATAATGCTGGTTGAACCCGTGGCTCAGTGAGGTTATAGAAGCTCAAAACGCCTTTTTCACGCATCTCTGTCCTGTCCTGTATCCCCCTTTACTGCGAGGACAGGTGTGTGAAGGGGTCGAGCTTGAAATCGCGCGGGCAAATAATGCGATAGAGCCACCGGAGAATCGTGCTATTCCGCAAAGCGAACTTTCTATAGAGCGGAACTTTACGCGAATAAAGGGTTCATGTTGGCGTCGAGTTTGTGGGGTCACCAGGACAGAAATGCGAAGATACTCGTTTGACAGACTTTGCGCATTCACCCCCTGGTGCGAGCAGTGAAGGTCGTGCATGTGCCATTGTGCCAGATCGAGCCGGAACCGCAGAGACACATATGCGCCCAGACAACCCAAATAGGGCTTAAACTTGGCGGACTCTTTTATCCGCTGGCATGCAAAGGCATTGCAAGTTGGTGGGCTGCTGACAAAGCGACGCCATGGGCGCTTAAATACTGGCGCAAGCAGCGGGCAGAATTAGCGGTAGCAAGTTTTTAGGAGATTCGAAAAACTTGCTACCACTGAAGTCATCCCATGAGGGGTGCATTACATTTGTCACAATTTATCAATGCCGAAGTCAATCGTTACAAGACTACAATACAGTACAGTACTTGCGACATTGACACACAGATCACTTACTTACAACAAAATTGTGAACGGGACGTACTATGATCAAGTCCTGCCCGCTGAGTTGGCGCAGGAAGAGATTACCCCCGCCAGCTGAAATAATCTTCCTGCGGCGTTGGAGTCATACTAGACTGCCTTGACACCGTGATGTCTAAGTCTGGTCGGATACGCAACTTCGGCGACGATGGTTGGGAATGTCCTCTTAATGTTTCATCATCGGTGGTAAAGGAGGCATGAATATCCTCCTCTTCAAGCCACTCCTCTATTCCGTGAAGTCGCCGACCGACATTGAGGATCTCTTCCAGAGTCGCGACGAACTCTTCCAGTAATGCATTCTCCGCCAGAGCAAACGAAAGCAAGACTTCTTTGGACAACACACGGCGCACCCCGTAAGATCCCCCAGGGGTACACGCGGGGGATACAACATTCATAGAGTGCAATTCTTTTTCACGAATAAGTTCGTCGAGAGCATGTTGTGGAGACGGAAGAAACTGGGGAAGTGCCGATCCCGTGCGGAAGGTCGCCTCACAAGCGAATAACGAGATGCAAATGCAAGAGATCTGCGGAATATCAGTAAATTTACATATATCCCCAGGGATGTATTGAAGCATTCACCACTTCGCGACGGAACGACATGACGTCTTGTACAGTTTCTTTCCTGGGAATGTGGTCTCGGACGCGCCGGATGCCAACCATGATGTCAATAGCACGTTGAAGGGTGCGAGTGAGATGCCGGTATGTTTTCAGAGGTTTCTAGAGAAGTTGAAACTTGAGTAATCTTCACGGACGGTGAACACAAAGACCCTACTGGAAGGATGCTAATCTCCAGATGCATAATGTCGATAATTGCATCCATCCGGTATATGGTGTCTCTGATCTCGTTTTCCAGCTTCACGTTCTTCCGCGCAAAGGGATCTGGAGTGGCATGGCCTCGAGCAGGGTCCCATTGTCTAGGGGGGAACAAGCATTTTCCAGCTTTGAACGAGAGGATGGAGATACGTCACCCACCTAGAAAGAGAACGGGCGAGAGAAAGGTATAAATCGTTGAAACGACCAAGGGTTTTCGAAACTAGGTCAAGGAATATTCGTCGGCAGTGTCGGGGATATACGAAGTGATTCACAAGTCTGCAACGGCCATGAATTAGGTCATTTTCCGAGACGGGGAAAGAAGGTTGCATACACAGCGGCCAGCACACCGATTGTAATAGCAGTCGCGCGGTCTACAGCAACCACTGTGAACGCTACGGTAAGTATTGAAGCATCGAGTGTTGCATTGTGCGCCTCACCTGTGATGGAATGTTTCGTCGTGCGATGCAGGTTGGTAAATAGAACAGGCGGTATCGTAATGGAAGCGACGACCCCAATCGGGGGAACAGATGTTTTGATAATTAACCATGAAATTGGTATCTCGGCAAGCTGTGTAACGAAAGTAAATGGTAATGTTCACATAAACGTTCTGGATAACCCACAGTGATCATGAGGACAATTGTGTATGGATCTTGGCGGGATATCTTATACGCCTGAAACGAGTTTGCTCAGTTCGCAGGCTGGATTAATTGAGTCAAGAAGCCTGTACGCACTACAAACGCGTACAGGGCGCCAAACACGGTGCCCACGAATCTGAGACCACCCGTGCGTATGGTTGCGCCAGTATTTGTCTCGAGCACAAATATGTACGTGATGACGGCCCATTGGCCGTGAATAGCCTGGAACCATGTGCCTAACAGATTGTTTGAATCGACCGCATTCAGTCATCAACTGTGCAGAAAATGCGCTGACCTCCTTTGTGAGCAGGCAGGAAGGCCGGCAAAGATAGCAAAGCAATTCCTCCGGCATTCTTCAGGGCATGCTGTAAGTTTCGCGAGTGTTTCACGCTGTGGATGAATCTGGACAAGGCACGGCGAGGAACAATATACGACGCCCAAAGTTTCTTCAACCTGAATCTCCAGTTTGAATGAAACAAGATCCTCAGGGGGGTTAGGAACCCTTGGGACCTCTGGTGGTCCGGTGTCGGTTTTTTAGAAGTAGATGGAGGAGGGAGCTGACTCGGTATCAACTCTTCCTCCTCGACGACGCCCTCACGTTGCTCGGCAAGAGATGGCTCGTATGTAACATCAATTCCTAGGAATCATGGCTTTAGCTACGTGAAAAGACGCTCAGGCGCACCACAGTTTGGACGCACCAAACTGCTCTATATTGAAGTCGCCGGCTTCGTATCTCATTGTGGAGGTGTGTGAGGTGAACCATGATCTTGTCAGCTTGGGGAACCATACGCGACGCCTCTTTCGCATTAGAAGCCTTGTTATAATACGTTTGCCAACCCTCAGGGCAGTATTCAGATCTGCTGCGAGCTGTATTATGGAGGTCGCAGGGATTCATTATTACAACGAATGAGTATGCCCACCTGGAGAAGCGACACGGTGAACAACGAGATCACAAATACTTCCTTCGATACGTCGTCAATCTCGGTGCTGGATAATGATGACCTTGTTCTGCGGTCCGACGAATTATGGATTGTGCCCAACTGCACTTTCAAGAGCCTCACCGCCTGGGTGATATCGTCCTGGGCTTTGGGATAAGCAGCAAGCAATGTATCCCCGTCCAGTTTGCCATCAGGTGTAAAGGTAGAGGTTCTTGGGACGTCAAATGCATACGCAACTGTTTCCTCCAGTAACGAGAGCGCCTTTTCCAGTGTCGATGACATAATTCTACATGGCCCTTCGATCGCAGAGTAAATGGCAGTGCATGACGAGGAAGACCGGAGGCGATCAGGGATGGTAGTCCCCCCTGAATTTTACGACCCGTTCAGTTCTGGTAGACGTATCGTCGAAAAACGATGAACGCACACGACAATTCGGTCCGCAAGCGATCAATAATATGAATGAAAGGGCGGATTTCCTTGACGTGGAGGAAATTGTAGTGCATCTCTAGGAATGCTTGTGCAAACGCAAGGTGCAGTTCAGCTGTCGGGATAAGTTTTGGAGTAGTCTTGGGAAGCTGGAGGGGTTTTTTTTGCCCTACATTTGCATCAGGCTTGTCGTGCTTAGTATTGAATGCGTGATCAATGTTTCGCACGATGTGCTCTCTGAGCTCTCCCAATGCGTCGACTATGAGATGGGGATAAGCCTTGGACGAGTGCCGCAGAAAGAGAAGCGTCCCAAGGAGTGAAGCGATGGATGCTACGGTGGAGACCACCATGAAAGTAATCCAACTCTGTCTATCGACCTGCCAGTGAAAGCGATTAAAGTCATTGGAAAGTGCCTTAACGATCACAAGGAACGGGACCCATACGCGAGAAGCACCTAGATCAGATGTGAGCAAAAACACTGCGGTAATATTCGCCATTCGACTGGGGACTGTAAGGCGGGGCCATTTCCCTCTAAGGAAACCACCTGTGACATCATCAACCAATGCACCCCTAGAAGCTGTAGTAGAGTAACGATACCTGTAAAAGCCATGAATATAAGGAACAAGGCAGGTATCGCCCTCGCCACCGACGGAGACCCGTAACGGCGGACGGCGATCGCAGCAAAAACCTTTCCTACATTACAATACACTATGGACAACCAAATGGCTATCGAATTTACAACTGGAACTCGAGGTAAGCCTCTCGGAGAACAATCATTTTTCAGAGTGGTGACTCACTCGTTGCCTCAACATGTGTCCCGATACAGGGTCCCGGAGGGAACGCCAGTTCACGAAACGTCAGTACAAGAAAAGTGAAAGGACTGGAAGGCACTCCGGCGAGTCGCGCAAACACTGTTGATCAGAAGTAGTTTGTACAAATCCACGAACGCGAGGTATCTCACCCAGCTAAGTCTACATCTTTTATCCAGAGTGCGGTGACAACTGTGGCACAAATGAATGTGGTCACGATTCGGGCAAGTGCCAGGCGCGATTCATGGGACAATCGTTCCATTATTTTTTGGGTCGTCAGTGGACACCTCAGGTGGCGAGAGTATCGAAACCTATGGGAAGGTGGCAAGTGGCAGGCATGAAGATCGGGGCCTAGATCGGAAAATCTTTTGCAACAAACAATAGACAATAAACAATATATATTCGGCCGACCACATGAGCAAAATCCGACGGCCAATCAGATCATCAACGCTACGGCGAGTCAAGCAAGGCGAGGGGCAAGGCACGAGGCTGAACAATCCGCTGACCCTGACACCGACCCATCCGGCTCACAAACACCAGCGCCCAGCAGCAGAACACTACGCTACCTACCCGTCCCCTTTGGGGTAAAAGGTTTGACGACTTCGTTGAGACTGGCTTGGATCCGGACAGGTATCGCTATATCAGTCGTTCGTCGTTTCAAACCTTTCGTGATTTGAGCGTGGCCGTGACTTCGCCATCTGGTTCTATCTTGAGATTTTATCACGATTCAAGCGACATCTCCCAAGAAGACCACTACGCCCAATGGATTAAGGAGAAACAGGGGTTGTGTTAATACATGGATGTCTTTTCAGAACGACAGACTAAACAACTACCTAACTATTTTTTATGGTTTCATTGTTATTACTCCTGCATCTCTCATCTGACTTTAAACTAGCAATGGTTGACCTGGCCCCTGAAGTCCATACAGTTCGCAAGGGTATTCACCTAGCGATAGGCTGCAGATCATAGAAATGAGACTTGTATGTAGTGATCCACATGACTCGTACCTGCGAGCGACTGCGCCTTGAGAAGCCAAGTCCCCGTCGACACGCCCGATGCGTATACTTTCATCTCGAGACCACCCCTCGATTCTCGCTGTTAGACAGCGTGTTTTATATCATGCGGTGGGTATTTCTCATTCCCACCCGTTCACCTCCCATTGTTACTGCAGACCCCAAAGATCAATCAACCGTGACAGTATTTATGAGAAATTTGGCATTTTCTTTTGGACAGAGTGCGTGGCCAGAAGCCGGCGATAGGCTAGGTCAGGGAGAGGAGCTCTACGCCAATTGTATGGGTGATGATGTCTTGTATGGGAGCGGACACGACGCGCGGATATTCCAGACCAATTGTGCTGGGTCCAAATTAAAGCCTGAGCATCGCAGAAACGAACCAGAGCTGCAGTTGACCTCATGAGGCCCAAAAGCTCTCATTCCTTCTGTTCTGAGGCCGTCGGACGCACCGCTTCGTGTGAATCAGTGTTGCATCGACACGCGAGAAAGTGACGCCGTGCTAGGACAGATCCCAGGGCGCCGAGTCTCATAGTAAGGAATAGCTTTTCGGGGGTTGCAAGTTCGAACACGTCTCGGAGGAACAATCGTGGCCAATGATAGGCGCAGCGTCGATCCCTGTCCCCGAACGAGTCGTATAAGGGAATCATTCGCATGTGTGGGCGAGAGATGCAGCGCCAAGCGACATCAGCGCCAGCAGTGGCATAGCACAGAGGCTCGGGAAAAAATGGCCGCAGGCTGTGCGGCATAAACTATGGCTTTTGGGGCCAAATTTATGAGCTTTTGGAAGGTTTCAGCAGGTGTGTTCTGGTGCAGCAACTACGCACGTCCGAGTGCTTGACTAGTGCGAGATATGCGTGAGTTTCGTCATCGCCTCGCTTGAAAAGGTAATTATGACTGGTGGCAGTGCCGGTGTTCTTAATCGTTCTCGAGAGTTCGCTGTGACTGACTACCTCCTTCCATCCCTTTTCTTGCCAACACTGCACTCTTTCTGTGCATCTTAAAAGCACCTTTGAGTGTTCCCCGACACTACTACTGCATCATACCCCATCTCCTCCGTAACTATGGTTAGGGAAACGTGAGTTGCGGCCGCTGGCATTCTTCACTTTGGTTCAAATCGCGCTGATACATCTAAACTCGTAGCAAATACTATGATCTCCTCGAGGTCTCTCCAGATGCCGACGATTCTGAGCTGAAGAAAGCTTACAAGAAAAAGTGAGCAGGTTTTTGCGCTTTGGACGAAGCCGCCCTGCGGATCACTGAAGCTCTGTCTTTCGCTCGTAGGGCATTGCGCCTACACCCCGACAAAGGTGGTGATCCGGAACTTTTCAAAGAAGTCACACATGCCTATGAGATTCTTTCTGACTCGCAGAAGAGAAGCATGTATGTTTGATTTTCTCCTCTTTTTTGGAATTCATCTTGGCACCAGTTGCTGATTAAGACTATTCTCGTAACATTCAGATATGATCGTGCGGGAGAGGCTGGTCTCTCGGAGCAAGGTGGCATGGGTGGCGGCATGAACCCAGAAGATCTATTCTCACAGCTCTTCGGTGGTGGGGGTGGATTCTTTGGCGGTGGCGGGCGCCCACAAGGCCCGCGAAAGGGCAAAGACCTCGTTCACCGCATCGCTGTGTCACTCGAAGACTTGTACAAGGGCAAGACTACGAAGCTCGCGCTCAACAAGACTGTCATTTGCTCGAAGTGCGACGGGAAGGGCGGCAAGGCTGGCGCTGTAAGGCAGTGCCAGGCCTGCAGTGGTCGTGGTGTCAAAGTCATACTACGACAGCTCGGACCGATGCTCCAGCAGATCCAGCAACCATGCTCCGATTGCGACGGCAAAGGCGAAGTGATTAATCCGAAAGATCGGTGCAAACAATGCAATGGCAGGAAAGTCACGAACGAGCGCAAGTTGCTCGAAGTGTACATAGACAAGGGGATGAAAAACGGCCAAACCATCACTTTCCAACAAGCCGCCGATGAATCGCCAGGTGTCATAACTGGAGATGTTGTGATTGTCATCGAGGAGAAGCCTAACGAACATTTCCGGCGCGAAGGCAACGACCTGTTCACCGACATCGAAATCGATCTCTTAACGGCATTAGCTGGAGGTAGCTTCAGCATCATGCACCTTGATGATCATGCGTTACGCGTAGCGGTTCATCCTGGCGAAGTCACCAAGAATGGTCGGTGTCTCACGATATGGCTTTTTTATTTCACACGCCTCTTAGGCTAACCTGTTTCTGCAGGCCACCTCAAAGTTATTCATGG
>Ga0307508_10002154_pt1 | contig 21086 bp, 24 predicted proteins | sample 9_EM_MG_FD_203089 | JGI IMG/M metagenome (GOLD analysis project Ga0307508, IMG submission 203089) | Populus trichocarpa ectomycorrhiza microbial communities from riparian zone in the Pacific Northwest, United States - 9_EM | ecosystem: Host-associated > Plants > Roots > Unclassified | place...
CGTCAAAACGCATTCGTGCACAGAAATCGTCGCCTTCCACCGACAACACCGATCCTCCCTCTCCCGCCTCCAATCCCCTCTCTCCCGAGGAATCAACTCAGTCTGAGCCCAACGCTACTGCTCCGTCCGCAGCCGAAGACAAGCGCCGCCGAAATACTGCAGCAAGTGCTCGGTTCCGTCTAAAGAAGAAGGAGCGTGAGGCTGCCCTCGAGCGTCGTGCAAAAGAGCTCGAGGACCGCGTCGTTGAGCTGGAGCGCGAGTGCGAGGGTCTCCGTCGTGAGAACGGTTGGTTAAAGGGTCTTGTGGTCGGTGTCACCGGTGCTGGCGCTGCTCAGCACCACCAGTCATCCGCAAAATAAATCGAATCCATCTTTTAATTTCGTAGAGGCTGGCGGTATGTTTGCTCGCCACGTTCCCTCCCAAAAATTGATTCCCTGTCTCTCAGCCATTACTTTCTCCGAGGGTGTAGGGATTCTGCCGTGTCTTAGTATGCAGTTTATCGGTCAATCATGCATTTCCTGACTTGTCGGAGAGCGTTAGCTGATTCACTCGAAAGTGCCTGTATTATTAACATTAACCCGTGTAATTAGCTCATCGTTTGCTCCACCTGTGAGAGTCGCTCGGTCCGGTCTGTTGATGTGTTTCATCGCTTCAAAATGGATGCCGGTGCATGGAAACAGACGTCCCTGCACCCACGTAGTTCTACCGTGACCCATCCTTTGCTAACCATTGCTGGCGTGTTCTTGTCCAAGCTACTATCTCGGACCTTCAAGCCATGGTATGCATCAGGTTCAAGAACTGAGCAATGTGAGCCAGTCTCTGGCCTTCAAGTCCAAGTACCGCCGACATGTCTGTCAGTTGTCAATCCTGTCCTTGTTGTTATCCGGGCTGCCGACCTTCGTCGTCCAGTGCCCAAAGGTGCTGAGTTGCAGAACTGTTCAAGGAGTGAAGATAGAGCACCTTGCTAGTATTGATTTTCTCGTAGACTGATGTATATTACACGAATGATTACAGCTCGTCCACCGGTCGTGATCTCCGAGCGAGTTAAATTTGTGGTTTGGCGTCAGCCTCGTAGAACTTCATCAGATCCCGAACGTCGTCTCGACTGCCAAGGAATACCGGGCACCGCTCATGGATGTGCTTGGGAACAAGGTCGAGAATACGCTTCGTCCCCGTGGTGGCAAGACCCCCCGCCTGATTGCACGGCCATTAGGACATGATGGAACAGGCCGTCGCAGCTCCCATCACTCACCTGTTCCGTCAAGAATGCCATCGGGAACGCCTCGTACAGCATGCGAAGCTTTCCAGACTTGCTCTTCTTATCGTCTGGGTAACCAAAGATGCCCCCATAAAGCAGCGTTCGGTGCACATCCGCGACCATGGAACCAATGTACCGAGCGGAATACGGGGTCCCTGTTTTTGGGAACTTGATCGAGTTTAGATAGGCGTTGACCGGGGGATGGAAGTACATGGAGTTGCCTTCGTTGAACGAGTAAATCTTGCCTCGCGGCGGTATTTTTATCTGCGCGCCACGGTCATGCCTGGAAACGCGACGTGAAAGTCAAGCACGTACATCAGGATGAGTCAGGATAAATTCGCCCAACGCTGCATCCAGGGTGTATCCGTTGACACCTGACCCTGTGGAGAGGACGAGGTTGGCGGAGGAGCCATACCTAGCGTCTCGTCAGTGACCCGTCGTTGCTATCAGTAGAGTTACCTGCATGGTGTACCCAGCAGCAACCATCTCGCTTCCGGGCCTTAGTACGTCTTCGAGCGAACCCGACGAGTCCGGTCGCTGTAATTCGTTAGCTCATCGATTCTGGGTGAGGGCACGAGATGGCGCCTACCAGTGCGTAGATGCCAAAGATGGTCCCGATGTTAACACCAGCATCGATGTTGCTGCTACCGTCAAGGGGGTCAAAAACGACACAGAACTTGCCTCTGTAACGCTCTTCGATGATGATCGCGTTATCGAGCTCTTCGGAAACAAGAACAGCCGTTTTGCCAGAAGCACGGAGGGCATTGATCATGATATCGTTGGACAGGACGTCCAACTTCTTCTGTTCCTCCCCCTGGATATTGGTTTCTCCTGCAAGCCCAACGCTGGAACAGACGCAGTGAGAACACGACGACCAGGAAGTGGCTATCACGGCGTACATACAGGTTGATGAGGCGCGCTCTGCGGACGTTGGTAGCGATGAATTTGGACGTCACTTGGATGGCGGTGAGGAGCAACGTGAGATCACCAGTTGCGGCTGCGCCTAGACGCATCTGATCATGTAGGACGTGCCTCGGGGGACATGAGATGAGTCCGACTTTCGGATGAGTGTAGTGTATCCCTACCGGGTCAACGTGATGAGGTCAGTGCTAGGGAGCTCCTCGGTGGTGCTGGCCATTGTGCGTGGTTAATATCTATGTCAAAAGCGGGGCTGGCAAGTGCTTTTATTGTGGGGCGGATGAAAACGGGCGACTTTGGGACCTTGGGCCTCATGTGTCACGCGTGCCCCGGAACATAGCGCCGCTCCGGCCCCCTATACGACCGCAATATGAAGCAGCTGATTATGCGGAACCGTACATTAGCAACGTACACTAGCAAGTCGCAAAAACCGTGAAAAACAAACACGACGGGGCTCATCTCTTCCTCTTCACTCCCACAACTGAAGCTGGGTCTTTACCCTTCCGTGTCCGTAGCGGGATAGGAAACGTGTCACTGTCCTCGTCGTCTTCTTCCACGCACCCAATACTCTTCCCAACACCATCGCCCCTAGCGCCCCTTCTCTTGGCCCTACCATCTCCCCTGATCCCGCTCGTGCTCGGCATGATGCTCTCAGCTATGCCCTTCTCGTTCTCAGAACCTGCGCCCCATCCCTCACCGTCTTCTTCCTCAAACCCATCCTCCCCAACATCGTCTTCGTCATCTAGAGCTTGTGAAGATGCCTGCGCAATGGCAGCAGCAATCTCCGCGCTGATGCTTGCGACTCGGCTCTCGAGCTGCTCGTCCGGTCCGCTATATTCCGCTGATCGGGGCGCGATGTGATTGGCATTAACCGTCTGCGAGAAGAGAGCCGAGATCGTTCGGACCGACTCCTCCAGCTCAAGATCGGCCGTTTCATCGAATACTTTCTGTTTCTTAGCTTTAAAGCTGTACTTTCTAGAATGATGAATAAGAACGACGACTAAGAGGATTGTGCTGAATTCGGACACATACATTGTCGGATCAGGCTCCCATGTCGGATCGTGCGTTCGCATGTGCTGCGTGAGCGTCGTTCGGCGGGTAAACGTCTTTTCACATTCTGGGTCTTCGCACTTATACGGGCGCTTCCCTGTATGCGTGCGACGATGTCTCGCGAGGCTACTAGAGTCACCAAATGTCTTGCCGCATCCCGGGTATTCGCAAGAGTGTGGTTTCTCGCCAGTGTGTACTCGTTGATGTACGTGAAGAGCTGATCTCTGAACGTGACGTCGGAGGTGGTGCGATGACTATCAATAAAGAGGACAAACCTGAATAAATGTCTTTCCGCATCCTGCATGACCGCAAACAAACGGTCTTTCACCTGTGTGTATTCGCATATGTCGGGCCAGATCACTTCGCCGGGTGAAGGATTTGCGACATTGGGGGTCTTGGCAAGTATGTACGCTGGGTACTCTGTCCTTTTCGCTGTCAATGTCCTTCTCCTTTCTCTTCAACTTCTTGGGTTCCGCGACAGGTTGATGCGATGGGGACGACGTAGATGCGATAGGCTGAGCGACCGGACGAATCGGACTAGATGGGGATTTGGTACGGCTCCCGGGTGAACGAGGTGGGGTATGATCACTGCGTGACCGAGAAACAGGGGAGGTCGTTTCCGAAGATGAAGGAAGATGCCGACGGTCCGAGTCTGCTTCTGCTTCGAAATGAGAGGAGAGGTGGTTGAGGATGTCACTGATATCGTTGAACTCCCCTGAAACACCAGAATGGGGGTCTGATAAATGACCTTTGGTATGGGAGCGAAGACCAGGGGAATGCCTATTATCACTTTCCATGTCTCCCTCATTCTCTACATGGTCTCCCGAGGTCCCTTCAAGGTATGGCAAATCCAAGTCTTCGTGACTCCGTTCTTGGGTGCCATCGGCGGCATAGTTATCGATGTCATCTGCGGTAAGTGAACGAAATGCAGGCGTGGTACGTGTCGTAGGTTGCCCTCCCTCCAAGCTGATACCGTTTCCTTTCGAGGATTCCATGTGGCGCCCACTAGAAGCTGCGTGTGCGTGTGCGGCTTGCAGCATTGCTGCGATTCCACTCAGATTGAGCCCAATGCTCGACTCATCAGCATTGTGACTACCCCCGTGACCAGAGCCTCGCACATTGCAGTCGGATTGCTCTCGGCCGTCGTGTCCTACGAGTGCCTGTTCCTGTCGTTGTTGGGCGGCAGCACTTAACAGGGCGGCAGAGGCGGCAGAAGCATTCTGATGGAGGAGCGTTGCAATCTCACGTTCCAGCATCTCGACAGAAAAGTTCTCGGAGACAGAGGATGGTCCGAGCGAGAGGGGATGGTCGGGAGGTGAGGAACGAGAGTGATGTGCGGGGTCTGCGAAGGGGACATGCGGGGCATCGGACACGTCGATGGCGTCTTCGTCGTGAATGAGATCGTCTTCTGAGCCTAGAGGGTCATCGTGAACGACGTCTGAGAGGTTGAGGACAGCTTCGTGCTCGTCGTGCTCCATTCGGGTGATCTGTGATGTTTCAAACATGGTTGGAAGGTCGTACGGAAAGAAAGGGATGTGCAGAATCCAGATTTGAACTGTTACATATGCGTGTTCAAATACGACTGTGGGGTCGTACTCACCAAAATGCGTGCACGCCGTGCGTGGCGATGAGCGCGTCCACGTCGAGGTTGGTGGAGACGACGTCGCGGAATGGCCGTTTACCTCATTTCATGAGTCATGTGATGTTGCCCGATTAGGAAGACATCAACTGTACCTAGGCACTATCCAAATAAGGCAATGGGCTCTTGATGCGTGGTGAGGTGGACAGCATCTTACTCAGGCTGTTGTCCATGTCCACTCACCAGCGATGCCCCCAAAGACCACCACTAACCGTCCAAGGATACCAAAGACACGAGGCCACCACTGGTATTCTGTCTTCCTTTTCATCATGGGGACCTTGTTCCCGCCATTGGGTACGCACTCTTTCGTGTTTCGTGTGGACCAGACATTCAGCTGCGCTGCCTCCAGCCGTCGCAGCCAGATTCGGCATCGGAAAGGACTTTTGGCTCAACTTACTCTTGACGATCGCCGGTTATATCCCTGGTAGGTTCTGTGCCGTTTCCGTGTGTTGCCGCACCCTCATCATGTTCTCGTAGGTCACGTACACAACTTTTATATTCAGGTACGTCCACACTGATCGCCCTCATTCCACTGGTTCCTCACTTGCTTCTTAACAATAGAATGTTCGGAACAACAAGACACACCATAGGACCCCCAAGTGGGCCCTGCGTTACGGTCTCGTCGATGGCTCCACCATCAGGCGCCATGAACAACGTTCACAGTGGGCTGGCAAATACAATGATCGGAATCCCGACTCTGGCTACGATCAACAGCCCTTGGAAGACGGCCAAGTTGGACCCTCGCGGACTTCCACGCACGATTCTGCTAGTAACACTCCAAGAAACGCTGATGGGCTGTGGCGACCTGATGACGAATCATACTACAGCGCTGAGCGTGAGGGCAGCTCGCAACCCTCTGAATCGGGTGGACGCTGGCACTACCCGGCAAATTTCAGTGATTCCCTTCCTGGAGATGCCACCACCAAGAAGAAGAAGAAGAAAGACAGGTGGGCGAGGACGGAGGACGCATACACCGCATCAGGACAGAAGAAGAGGAAGAAGAAGTCTAAGAATCGATCAACAGTGGGAGGTGCAACAGACGTCGACTCAACATATTCACATCGCACCGAATCTACTGCGGAACCGAACCCCCCCCCGGAGGAAGCAACAAGGAGAGATTATGGAGAACGCGAGGAAGAGGGCGCCCGGGCGGGGGAAGGGAATGGGCATGGAATTGCATCTCAGGAGGTCAATTTCAGTCATGAGTTCTGATACGCTCTCCTGAGCGAAAGTAAATTACATTCACAAGTGCCCATTCTTATCATGTTTGTTCTGGATCGACCAGTCCCCGTAAATATACCTGATTGATCTCCTCAGAATTTGAAAAGTGCACGATCGGCCTCGGTGTAACCGGATTGCATGTGCGAGTTGGCGTTTACTGGCAGCTATCTTGACAACCTAGGAGAACAGCCAATGCGTGTCGAACTCTGGTAGCAGCGCAGACCGCTGAAGCGCATGATAGTCGAGTAAAATGCCGATTTGCCAGAGGCTGAACACGCGAGCACGTCCCGCAAAGTCGTCAGAGGCGCCATCGTGGTGGGGGGTATTGAAGACAGTCGGTCGTGAGGTGCATGGAGGGGACTGGCGGTGTAGCAGGTACCGAGCGCGATCGTGTTTCCCCCCTCGCGGTAGTCGTTGTAATATGCCTTGAGATGCTCCAGAAGCTGTGGGATGTCAGAAATGCACCTATTGTCTGTCCTTCGACATCGTTCGTCGCTGCCCGTTTCCAAGGCAATCGCCGGCCACATTTGTATGGCTCTTGGCCATCAACTTGTCGTTGGTGCCTTTTTGCCGTCCTGGCTTGCACCTTACACTCCATACACAACATTTGAGGGCTTAGGGAAAAGTTGTTTGCTGACTCGGACTGGGGGCTCGTCGTATTTACCAATGGCGTACTCCTGCTGCTGCTAATTAGCAAATTGCAACTCAGACTATGTTTCCAAGCTCAGGCTAGGTTACAAACTCAGGCTATGGTAATACTGTAATAGCCTACAGCCTTGTAAGGTGTTGTAACACTTGAATTTATCTTTCAAAATGTGATTGTAGCGAGTGCCGGAAGTGCCGGGAATTGCTGTAGTCTCCTCGAGGCACGTAGGTCACAGCTGCGGCGGAGTTCCAACGGGTCATGATTGATGGTGGCAACCCAAAAAGGCTTTTTTGGTATGAACTTCCACCAATGAGATTGCCATGATCCACCACACCTGAGGCCCGATCTCGCATAATTCTGAAACTCCAGCCAGCCTTCAACATTCATTTCAGCTGTTTGGTCGATGAATCGTCCCTGCGGATTGCGGTGCTCCAATGATGCGGTGTCGCGAAGGTGGACAGAATAAAGCGGGCTGTTGCCCATGCCCACTCACCAACAATACCCCCAATGCCGAGGCTACCAAAGCTACAACGCCACCACTGGTATTCCGTCATCCTTTTCGTCGTAGGGTCCTTTTTCTCGCCATTGGGTCCGCACTTCTTTGTGTTTCGTATGGACCAGACACTCAGCTGTGTTACCTCCAGCCGTCGCAGCCAGATTCGGCATCGGAACGGACTTTTGGCTCAATTTACTCTTGACGATCATCGGTTATATCCCTGGTAGGTTCTGTGCCGCTTCCGTGTGTCGCCGCATCTTCAACGTGTGCTTGTAGGCCAGGTGCACCTTTTCTTCATACAAGTATGCCCATAATGATCGCCCTCATGGCACCGGTTTCTCACTTGCTCCACCATAACAGGGTATTCGGAACAACAAGACGCGCGATAGGACCCCCGAGTGGGCCTTGCGTTACGGTCTTGTCGATGGCTCCACCATCAGGCGCCATGAACAACGTTCACAGTGGGCTGGCAAATACAATGATCGGAATCTCGACTCTGACTACGATCAAAACCCCATGGAAGGCAGCCAGGTTAGACCCTCGTGGATTTCTACACGCGATTCTGCAGATAACACTTCAAGAAATGGTGATAGACTGTGGCGACCTGAAGACGAATCATACTATAGCGCTTTGCGTGAGGGAAGCTTACATCCGTCTGAATCGGGTGGACGCTGGCACTACCCCGGGCCAACCAATTTCAGTGATCCCCTTCCTGGGGATGCTACCACTAAGAAGAAGAAGAAAGACAGGTGGGCGAGGACAGAGGACGCATACGCCGCATCAGGACAGAAGAAGAGGAAGAAGAAGTCTGAGAGTCGATCAACCGTGGGAGACGCAGCAGGTGTCGACTCAGCATATTTTCATCCCATCGAATCTGCTGCGGAACTTGAGCCCGCTGAGGAGGCAACAGAGAGAGCCTATGGAGGGTGCGAAGAAGGAAACGCTGGTGCGGGGGAAGGAAACGGGCACGGAATTACATCTCGGGAGATCGATTTCAATCATAAATTCTGACGGACATACTTCTCCTGAACGTTGAAAGTAAATTACATTCACAAGTGCCCATTCTCATTACTAGAGTCGTCGGTGACGACTTACACCACGGACGCATCAATATTTGGGGCTGGCCAAAATGTGGTAATTAAGGCGAGGCTAGGCTTGAAATAAAACCGAAGGTTCACATTTCGTACACCATTTAGACCTCTAAAATATTGATCCATCCGTGGTGTTAACACCTTGCTTGCCTACTACATAGTACACGCTACACCCCGCAGTCACACGATTCAAGGCAAGGGACGCGGCTAGCTCCGGATTGAGATTTGCCGCAGTGGCTCAAATATCATAGGGCGTTTACTGGTCGCTACCTTTTTACACGATTATCAGCATTGGCACTAAATCGACTAAGGTACAAGTATGCACAACACAACAGACTCTTCTTTGCACAAGTGCCACTGTCGAGACTATCTGCCTGTGCCACAAGTGCAGGGTCAAAGTGATGTCAAGACATCGACTCATTCTCGACTTGGTGTCGAGAATAAGCACATGTTACCGCTGGCAGCCCAACAAGTTCCCTCAAACAAACAAAAATACGTACGGCAGTGTTGCCCGTATACTATTTGAAGTTTGTGCACACATTCTAACTGCTACGAAATTTCTTATTCACACCGACATTCGGGGAGCAGTCATCACGTTCGCCCGTATTTCGAGTCTCAGCCAGCAAATTATCAATTAGAAAAACTTCAAGTTTTCCTACCGCACAAACACCAACTCATACTCTAAGTACGGTCTTCGCATTTCGGATGTCATATTCACCCGTGTTAAATTCTGCAAAACGCGTCGTGACACTAGCGACGCAATTCCGTTTCAACAACCGGCAGCAGACTCACTGCATAAATACCACACGCTCGTTTCGGACCAGCCTGTTTCCCATTGCGACCGTACTACTCCGATGGTGTCCGCGTTCAAGGCGTTCGCCCTGTTGCTTGGCGCGGCATCAGCTACTTGCGGCAATGCTCAGGTGTTGGTCAACTTCCAAGTCGCCGAACCTCCGCCTGTATCCCGCGATGCCCAGACGTGCACAATAATGATTCTTGAGTGAGTACCAGGAGTAGGGAACGAATATGCGTGGTTGATGTAACAAAACGCCAACACAGGCGCACGTTTGGAAATTCTTACGGGGAGTAAGTAAAGGCTCCATGGATCTTTGGAGGGCTTATGAGTCTGTCATCCTACATTAGCCCTGAGATCGTCCAGTATTCGTGAGTTATTGGGGTTCCGTCTGGTAGTATAAACTAAGAACTGACCAGTCCACCCACTGACTGTGGTGAGCCTGGTTCATGGGCTGCAGTGACCCTGAACTTTACCGTGACGTCCAACGGAACTCAGTATGATCGCCTCGGGGTTTTCACTTTCCAAAACACAGAAAGTACGTATGACCATCTATGCGGTCTTTGGTTATTATTAAACACGAATTCAGTTTGGCGGACTTCGACTCCCGAACCCACACATGACGGGATCTTCTGGACGTACATCAAGGATGTCACTCGTTATATTCCACTATTCGCTAAGCCTGGGGCTTTCATCCTGGAATTGGACAATATTTTGGCAACTAGGTTGAATGGACAGTATGCTAGTGTGTACTTCGATATTCTCCGAGTATCTGTTTTTATCCTACAGCCATTTGTCAACAGCAACACTCTATGCAACTTTTTATACAGCTTCACCGGAGTATCCAACGGCAGGACAATCCAACCTCATTGTTCCGCTCTCCATTATGTCAAGGAACTCAGCCAATGACGCTTCAGTCCCGCCTGCATTCTCTGTGGGTCATATTTTCCTTACTGTGGTGTTATGATGTTAATCTCCGTGTCAGCTGGACGTCACGCTTCCTCACAATACAGTGCAGATTTACGCCGAACTTTATGCATCGGGCAACAGGAATGAAGAATTCTGGGTAGGCCATCTCTTTCCCGTCGCAAGTTTCTCGGGCGCTGAGCCGTTGAATGCGCAGTACTACAACACTGCAGACGAGTACCTTGGTAATCTCCCCGCTAATACAACGTACGGGGGCGGACCGTTCCGCGAGGTGCGCTTACTGGTCGACGGCCAGGTCGCTGGCGTCGCATTCCCTTACGCTGTCATCTTCACTGGGGGAATCAATCCCTCTGTCTGGAGGTGGGGATTCCTGCGCAGGAAACGTTCTTCATTCATTTACCATGTCTCCTAGACCTATCACTTCATATGGCGCTCTCGACCTCCCGACCTACTTCCTAGACTTGACACCCTTTGCCCCCATTTTTGCTGATGGCCTTCCTCACAATGTCACTCTTGACGTGGCTTCCGCGGAGGTGGATCATATGCTGAACCAGAACTGGTACGTTTCTGGGCTACTCCAGGTCGTCACAGATCCTTCTGGGAAACCGACCACTGGCGGGATTACACGCTATGATGTCCAGCCGTATGCAGCGACGGAGACCTCGGCCAGTATCGGTGGAACGGACGTCAACATCACGGTCAGGGCTCAACGCTCACTGTACATTGAAGCGGTTGTCATCAGCGGAAGTGGGCAGGAAACCTCTGTGGTATTCCAACAGTACCTCGACTATACCAATACGCAGTACTACCTCGATGACGCGAAGACCCAGGTAAGTGGCCAGAGGTGAACCGGTTTTCTTTCGCGAGCAATTGAACCTGCGTTTCATCTAGAACGTCGCCCAAGTCTCCTCGGGATCCGTCTTGTCCCTTCATAATGGTGCTCCGACTGTGATAGACAACTTTGAGTATCCGCTGTACATCAACATGTCCTATTTGGAAATTACGAACACTTCGCAGACATGTATGGGCCTTTTCCTTTCCTGGCCGTTGATATACTGATGCAGTGTGCTAGTCTATACCACGTTTGACCATTCATACCACAGACAGGTTGTTCCCGCTCCATTCATTCTAGGGACGACGATTATGGAACGCCAACAGACAGGTGTGCTCGCCGCTGCCTTCTAAACGGGTGCATGTCTCACACAGCGAGTACAGCCGGATATTTCGCGATAGCTACCCCACGCAACGCAGGGAATGGCACAAGCAACAACACATTCATTTACACCGACACCAAAGGCAACACCTATGACAGACAAGTGGACGCAGCTTACAACGTGATCGTCTATGACCAACAGAGCGGGTCGCTAGCCACGAGTACCGTTGCCTCGCCAACACCATGGTCAACTAATGCTCACAGTGCTCCTGTTGTCAGCCTACCCGGAGGCAAGCAGTTGAAATTTGTTGGTTAGACACAGTTATTTTCAATCGACATCGACCAACAGACTGTCATATGAACACGCATGGTATATATGGACATGTACAGCTGTGTGACACACCAAGTCAATCAACCAGCTCATGCAATGCCTCTCCCTCCTTTTTTTATTTACCGCTAACCTATACCACCTTTGGGCCGTGACTATGCACATGTTGAAGCGCGAACCACTCCGTGTTGAGACGACACTTCCATTCCGAGAACGAATGAAGTATCTAGGAAGAGCTCAGGGTCGTGGTGCGGGTCGCATCCGTTGAGAACGCTTGCAAAAGGTCGACGATTAGAAAAGGCCGACAACCCGTCCGGTTTCCGGGTCAAGACCGACTTCCCAGAATCCTAGAGGTTAGAGGGTTCCCGTGAGATAACGAACGTGAGAACTGTTTGTTTCTTATCGCTCACCTGGGCGTGTGGCCAGACCTGGCATCGTCTGCATGTCTCCGAGGATGGGGTAAAGGAAGCCAGCACCAGCAGATAGGCGGACTTCGCGGATCGGAACAGTGAAGCCAGTCGGGGCATTTTTCAATGCTGGATTGTGGGAGAACGAGTATTGCGTCTTGGCCATGCAAACTGAAGGTGCTTCGATCAGATAGGTGGGAGACGAAGGGAGACGACGCACTAGGAAGATTGCTATAGCCCTGGCGGGTATATGTGTCCAATTGCTTGCGAGCCAGTTCGCTCAGTTCGATGGCATCCGCACGATATATCTCTTTGCAGATGATGTCAATCTTCTTGTCGATGGGGAGATCGAGGTCGTAAAGGAACTTGAAGTTGGACTCTCCCTCGCAAGCCGTGATGACTGCTTCAGCGAGAGCACGAGCGCCAGCACCACCCTCAGCCCAATGGCTGCTGACTACTGCTGCATCAGCGCCAGCAGCGAGTGCTTCCTGACGGACAAGCTCAAGCTCGGCGTCGGTATCAGAGCTGCAGGAAACCATATCATTTGTGAGAAACCGAGAAGTGGGAGGTACATACGAGAAGCGATTGATACCAACAATAACCTTGAGACCGAATTTGCGGGCATTCTGAATGTGCCGGGCGAGGTTCTGACAGCCTTTCTGGAGGATAACAAGATCTTCCTTGGTGTAGGTATCAGCGAGGGGCTTGCCAGGGGTCACGTCAGGTCCTCCACCGTGCATCTTCAGTGCTCGAGTCGTCGCCACGAGCACAGTGGCATCGGGCTTGAGACCGGAGACACGGCACTTGATGTTGCAGAACTTTTCCATGCCCATATCGGCACCAAAGCCACCCTCGGTAAGAACGTAACCAACACGGTCAGAAGAGTCACCCGGTTCCGTCCCCGCGAGTTTGAGAGCGACACGGTCGGCAAGGATAGACGAGTTTCCGTGTGCGATGTTGGCGAAAGGACCAGCATGGACGAAGACAGGAGTGCCTTCAAGCGTCTGCATGATGTTAGGCTTGACGGTGTCCTTCATCAATACTGCGAGGGCACCTCCGACACCAAGGTCATCAGCTGTGATAGCGTCACCACGTTTGCTCGTTGCAACGACCATCGCGCCGAGCCTTTCTCGCATGTCTTTGAGATCTGTCGTCAGCGCCAACACTGCCATGCATTCACTTGCAACGGCGATGTCAAAACCGGCCTCCCGCTCATGGCCCTGCTCGGTGTGGTTACGGCCAATGGTGACTTTACGCAGGAAACGATCATTGGTATCGAGCACACGGTTCCAAGTTATCGTCTGAGGGTCAATGTCGAGACGAGCGAAACGATTGATTTCCTCGGGCGTAAGCTCGTTAGGGTCGGTCTTGCTTATACCAAGTTTCTGTAGACGTTTGAACATAAGAGGAGCAAACTCGCGTTTTCCTTTTTTGGTGGGTACAAGCCGGCTGTACAGAGCTTTGTCGAGCTGAGTGGCCTCGTGGAATATACGTGCATCGAGAGCAGCAGCTAAATGGTCATTAGAATTCCTTCCACTTGGAATGAACAGTACGAACCGAGCAAATTGTTGGCAGCGGTCACTGCGTGGATATCACCGGTCAAGTGCAGATTGAACTGCAGGACATGTTAGCGGCCCACTAGCGGTCAATATCCGATCGATCTTACTTCATCCATAGGAATAACCTGACTGTAACCCCCACCGGCAGCACCACCCTTGATACCAAAGGTAGGACCTTGACTGGGTTGACGGACGCAAGCAAATGCAGGACGACCAAGGTGTGCACCCAAAGCTTGTGCGAGGCCAATGGTTGTGGTTGACTTTCCCTCACCAAGTGGTGTAGGAGTGATGCTAATCTATCATCGACACCTAGCTCTGTACACCTTGGAAGTACACTCACCCTGAAATGACAATATACTTGCCATCTTTGCGGTGTGCCAAACGATCCAAGATGCTGAGCTCGACCTTGGCTTTGTATTTACCGTAACTTTCCAACTCATCAGGAAGTAGACCAATCTCGCGTGCAAGGTCAGTGACTGGTTTCGGTGTGTGTGCCATGGCGATCTCGATGTCACTTGGGACCTTGGCCTTGATGTCGAGGGGGAGTGGTGTAACCTTGCGAGTACGAGCCTGTTCAAAGCGACGAACAGCGGACAACAAGACATTCTCCATCAATAGAGCGACAGTCATTGGACCAACACCTCCCGGGACGGGGGTAATCTGGGAAGCATGAAGGGCTGCTTCGGCATACTCTACATCGCCGACAAGACGTTGACCCGATTTCTTGGTCGGATCTAGGAAGATCACGAGTGAGCTTTAGACCGAGGGAGGTCAGAGGGTCAAAGATACCTGGGATAGAATTGATGCCGACGTCGATGACAACTGCACCAGGTTTGATCCACGAGCCTTTGACGAACTCAGGTTGTCCGATAGCGACGACAAGAATGTCCGCTTGCTTTATCTGAGCGGGGTTTGTGGTGAGAAGTATCCAGTGATGGGAAGGAAAGTACTCACGAGTTGTTCGAGATTCTTGGTATGGCTGTGACACTGGGTGACCGTCGCGTCCTTGTTCCTCAAGAGGGCAGAGACAGGGTTTCCAACGATATCACTTCGACCGAGAACGACGGCATTGGCTCCGGAGACAGGGACAGCGGTCGACTCGAGAAGGCGGATGACTGCGGCAGGAGTGCAGGGGGTGAACAAAGGAGACGCCGCGCGAGAAGAAAGGTGACCAATATTATAGGCGTGGAAGCTGGTAGAGATAAGCGCGCTTCCGAAGCTGATCGAGAAGGGAACATTACCCATCAACATCCTTTTCGGGGGAAATGGACTCGGTAACTGTGCGGACGCCATTGGGGCTAACGTGGGGACCAAGGGGAAGCTGTACAAGGATGCCGCTTATCGAATCATCGTCGTTGAGTCGTTTCACGACGGCGACGATCTCCTGGACGGAGGCAGCTTCCGGGAGGGTGATATGCTGGAAATGGATGCCGACCTCCTCGGAGGCCTTGGCCTTCATGCGGATATAGACGGTGGAATCTGAGCGTTCTCCAGCCTGGACGACAGCGAGCCGGGGCTGGAAGCGGGGGAACTGCTGCTTGAAGGCGGCGATCTTGTCCGCGACGGACTGACGGATCGACCTGGCAAAGGAATGAGGATGACGCGACGGAGGAGAAAGAAGAGGTACTTTGCGACGAGAGTGCCGTCGATGACGCGAGCCTGGGAGGAGGACATGGTGGTGGTACGGAAGACAGAACGACGAAGAGCGAAAACAAACGCGCTCTGCATGTCAACTCGGGAACTCAGGGTCTTATATATTTCATACATTTCATTTACGAGAACGACATGTATGCACTCACGATCACGTGTTGATAACTGCAAAAATTATGAAAATTTCCAAATGTACTAGCCTTGTGACGATGACGATGAACGGGTCGTTTGCACGACGGGTCTTCTCTGCATCCACCGCCGCCCTCTCGTCCAGGGCCATCCGTCGCTCAGCACATCCCCCACGACCTCTCCCAACCCGGTCCTACTCGGACCAAAAATCGCAGCCAGAGGGCCCTGCTGAACCCACACCAGAGCTAGACGTTTCCGCCGAGTCCCAAGCCCTCGAAAATCTCCAGAAAAAAGAGGCAGAGGTCCATGATCTCACCGTCAGTCTCCCTCTTTCTTCTGCACACTGTCGCTCACCCCGTTCCCGCAGAGTCGACTTCGGTACCTCCAGGCCGACTTTTTGAACCTCCAACGCAACGCTGCTCGTGAAAAGGAGCAGCAGCGTGACTTTGCGATCATCCGTTTCGCAGGCGACCTCCTCGAGACAGTCGACGTCCTTGCTCTTGCCCTCAAATCCGTTCCCCCTGCTGCTGTTCATCCCGAATCTCCCTCCTCGAACACCCCGCCTTCTTCCGATGCCCTGTCCACCCCCCCGCTAAAGTCCGCTCAGGAATATCTCACAGAGCTACACCAAGGTGTGGAAATGACCCACCGTCTCCTCCTCTCCACCCTGTTCAAGTACCATGTCAAATCATTCGATCCCACGGGGGAAAAGTTTGATCCCAACCGACACGAGGCCTTGTATCAGGCCCCCATACCGGGCAAAGAACCTGGGACTGTCCTCGAGTGCCAGAAGACGGGCTATATGATCAAGGACCGCCTCCTGCGCGCGGCTCAGGTCGGTGTCGTCCAGGACGCGTCAGCGTCATGACATCCATGTATTTGGACCGTCCAGCATACGGATTAGTAGACATTTGGGTATGTTACCACTCTAGACACAGTGTAGAGCTGAACGGGATATGTGCATCACCACGTAGACATAATCTAGCACGCATAATTAACGAATCTCTACTCCAAATCGATCACGCAGACTCGACGTGACCTGGGCGTGCAGCGTATTTGTCTCGTCATTTGTCAACGACCTAAGATGGTTCAATACCTGCCCTCGAAAAGGGATTGATGCCGTACCTGTCCATTGAGCGGTAATTTATTCGGTAACAGACGCTCTTCCGAGACGTTTTTGGATGAGTAAAGCTATCCGTCTGTTGCCTGTCAGATTACGAATAAAGGACGTTCAGGGCACCCTGACCATCTTGACATCTTCCACGATATCGCCTGCCATGTCTCTGACGAGATCGCAAAAATCGTTGTCGTGGAAATCCATGTTTTCTGGTAGCCAGAAGCTGACATCCTTGAAGCAGGCGGGGTGTTTCGAATATGGCTGGAACGTGGTAATTTCACCTTGCTTGAATTGTGTGAGGAACCGGGTGTCTTGAGACCAGAATAGGCGAATGTCGGGGATGGAGTAGAGAATCATGGCCATGCGCTCAAGTCCCAGGCCGAACGCCCAGCCAAGCTTGTTTCGAACATCTGGGGATGGATCAGGTTGGTGTGCGGGTGTTGACAGGAAAGCACTCGCTCGCATTGTCTAGTGTTGGCTGATAGATGACACCGCACCCGAGAATCTCGAGCCATTTTCCACGGAAGAAGACCTCGACTTCGAAGCTTGGCGTCGTCCAAGGAAAGGTTGCCTCGATCCACCTTACTCTGAGCGGGTTTTGAGGGGTCGCACCGACACGGTCGCCAAAGAGGGTTAGTAAGAGACTGTTGAGGGACAGTTTCAGGTTCTTAGCGATGAGCTCGGTGTGTTTTGGATCATGTGCGGGCTGGCAAGGGTTGGTGGGCGAGAGGTGAGGGACGTCTTCGATGATGATGTTGGAACGCTGGAGGTGGGCTTGGAGCAAGGCATTGTCGTCCTTGATTTCTTTCATGCCGTTCGGGTCCGCGGAAACGATGCGGGCGCCCTCTGTCTGGTGGAAGACAGGATAATGGGAGCCGTCGATCTCGTCGCGCCTGTAGACGTCGGCGGTGAGGAGCCATTTGGTCTCGCCCCTTTCAAACACCTCGACTTCGTGGGCGGAGGTATGGGTGCGGAGCATGAGGTCCTTGTTGACGTAGTAGCTGTCCGTGACGGAGCGGCCGGGATGGTCTGGGGGGAAGGAGAGGAGGTCAAAGTTTTGGTAGGGGGTGACGAGGGGGGAGAGGGAGGAGAGATGGGCGTAGGACGGGAAGTGGGACTCGACGAGGGCGCGGAGGGTGCTGAGCGGGTGGGCGGGCTGGGTGTGCAGCCTGAGGGGGAGCTTTGAGAGGATCGTCGGGGACACATTCGTCGACCCGTCGGCGGGGTACTCCCGCCCGAGCACACGCACCGTCGACGGCGCGGTGCTTGCATACGACCGGAATGCGCGGGCAACTCGGGCGCGCATCTCGGCGACGACGGCGACAGCGACCGCGTTTGTTTGCGCGTGTTTGTGCGCCAGACATAAAGGGCGTCACGTGAGGGCTATCTCCGTCTGTATGTCGTCCAAGAACGCCGCAGGAGAGCAGGTACCGTCGCCCCTCCACGCTCGCCGTCTTGCCTCTGACAGCGACAGCCATCGTCCTCGTCCAGCACACAGAGGCGCAAGTTCTCCTCGAAACGTCCCCTCGTCCCGTCGGACGACGACGACGACGACGCGCCCGTAACCGCCCAGAGAGCGAAGCGCGCCCGCACAGCCGACATCGAGGCACCGCCCTCTGTCGCCACCACTCCGTACGACGATGACGACATGGATATAGACATCGACACTCTCCGCGACTCCGCACAGTGCTTTCTCAGTGCCGCCGACGACAGTCGCTTCCTTCCAGACGATGCTCCCTCGCCGCCGCACAGGGCGACGTCCAAGAAGCGCAAGAAGTCGGGAGTTATTTCTGCATCCACCAAGAAGAAGTATCAGGTAGTGTATTCAGACGACGAGGCGAGCGACAGCCACTGTGAACGTGGCTCTGTCGAGGACGACCTCAGTGACCTCGCGTCTCCCCTCTCCGAGGCTCCCGAGGACGACTTTGAGCTGGACACTCCGCCTAAACGTGGCGCTTTGAAAGCGAAACCCGGTGCGGCCAAGGGCAAGGTAGGAAAAGCAAAGCTGGGCCAGCTCAGGGGGGTAAAGGCAAAGTTCCCCAAGGACAAGGACAGGGAGATCATCATGAAAGACGAGCGCAGGTTGGCCGTTCCCCCCGCCACAACCTCCCGAGCGTCCAGCGCTGCGGCTCAGAGCCAACCCTCGGATATGTTTTCCAACGACGACCTCGCACCCCCCTCCGCAGTGGATTCTCTCCCGGATGCATCACAGCCCGCTAAAGACCCCCTCAGTCACACCATCCCGAAGAAGCGCAAACTTCCGCCAATCAAGAAAACCAAGACAACGACCGGCGCGACGGGCACGCCCACGCCCACGACGACGACGCAAAAACCTGCGCCGCCTGTTCAGGAGCTAGCGAAACCTTCGTTGCCGACCTCGGAACAACGAAAACAGGCATTGACAGGCGTGCGTGACGTTGACTTGGCCGACTCCAGGGTCTATGCGGAGCTTTTCAAGGGTGTAAGTCTGATTCTCGGCGAGGCTTCTGGGGCTCATCCGGTTTGTCAGGCGGGTGGAAATACTCCAAAGTCTGGTTTGAAAAACGCTGAAGAGCGACGGAAAGAGCTGGACAAGATGAGAGACGAGGCGCGAGCCAGACGTGCCGAGGAAGCGGTGAGCTCTGCGGGGGACAGTCTGGCTGTCGTTTCTGACGAGGCTCGTCTGCAGAAATTTACGTTTGACCTGCAGTCTCAAGCTGACAAGATTGCGCATTTCGAGCAACGGTTGCGGGCAGAGAGCAGTACAGTGCTTCACCCGAATTTCCTCGCGGCGAAACTCAGAGACGAATGGGAGTTGGAACGGCGTCATAGACGAGCGTCGCCCAAAGAAGAGGGAGAGGCATGATGTGTTGGTACCGTTTGCTGTCGTCGCAGTGTGGCTTGTACTGTACTGATGATCTACAAGTATCTACTCTGACGACGCAAGGTGTTGTGTTGCACTCGACGACTCGGTCGCACTGGAGCATAAACGAAGTATTTGATCGACACATGTATCAAACCATTTCTTATCAGCCCTTTTTTTGGTCGGTGGGGAAGTGGCCGCGGCGGTGGTGGGGAGGAAGACGGGCAATTGTGACTGGAGTGAGGTGGCGATCTTGGCGAGCTCGAGGATCTGTGTGCGCACATTGGCTGGGTCGTGTGGGGTGTAGAGGGCGGCGACGAGATCGTCGGATGTGGCGAGGAGCAGATTGGATTGGAGGAGGAGGGTGTCGAACGCAGAGAGTGGGGCAGAGGAGGGATGTGCGAGGAGATCGAGAAAGATGCGCTTGTGGAGAAGGGTGGTGAGGCGCAAGAGCTGATGGATCTGGGAGAGGGCTCAAGAGGATGTATTGGGAGGCGGACAGGGTACAGTACATTCTTTGCGCGGGCAAGCTCGTGTGTGTCCATCGCTGCGGTGTGCCCGAGGCCGATCTCGTCCCAGCCGTCGTCGAGTTCGTCGGGAGGGTCGCCGGATTCTGCGTCTTTGATCATGCGGGCGATTTCCTGGAGATTGTCCTCGAGGGACTCTCTGTCCGACTCCCAGGCGCGGTAGACGGCTCCCTGGTTGTCCCGCGGGATTCCGGCCGGGCTCCGTGCGTTTGCGATGAGGTCGAGGAGCGTGGCGGTCCTGACGAGATACTCTTGGCCGGGGCTGTCGAGGAATGAGTGGACGAGGGCGCGGAGGGCATCGATGATGTCCCTGACGCGGGCCGTGACGTGCTTGGTGAGGGCCGCGCCGTGGAGGTCGTCGTGGAGGAGGCGGGCACAGTGGGCGAGCGCGGGGACGTGCTGGGCGAGATCGCGGAGCACGGGGGCGGCTGCGGCGTGGGAGGGCGCGGGGGGCCGGAGCGCGAGGGCGAGCTTGGTGGCGAGAAAGTCGATGAGCTGGAGGAGGGCGTCGACATCGGCGCGGACGGCGTGGAGCGGCGCGGAGTCGGGCACGGGGGCGGCGAGGGCGGCGAGGGCGTCGGTGCAGGACCGGGACACGAGCGAGAGCGACATGGTGCTGATTATGTCAGCGGGGTCTCGTCTTGTGTTCTCGCGCTGTGCAGGCTGGCCATGTTCAAGCTCGGGCTCGGTGCCATCCGCGCATGCAGGCGCACATCCCTCCTCGCCCTCTCCCCCGGGCCCCGCCCCCGCCCCGCCCCCCGCCCGCCCGCGTTCCATCGCACCGTCTCCTTTTTTCCCTGGTCCACCTCGACACCCCCGCCGTCCCTCGACACCGCCGCAGAGATAGCCGCGCTCGAAGCACACGCCAACGCCAGCCCAAACGACCTCCCAAAGCAGCTCGCCTTTTTCAATGCCTTGCTCGCCACCCGCACAAAGCAAGGCTACGACACCCTCATCGACCGCTGGGAGCTCTCCGAACGCGTAAGTCTTCTCTTGTCCCGCTCTCGTCTCGCCCACCGTCCCCGCAGAACCCCTCCCCCCTCGTCCACTCCGACGAGGCCTTTAAAATATACCTCGACGCACTCGCCAGCTCCGGCCGCGAGCCATCCATAGATCTTGCCGTCCACAGGCGACAGTCGCTCCTCGACTCCCTCCCCCCCTTGCCCGATACCACCCCTTCAAACGACCCAGACCCTCCCCCGCCGTCTTCCCCGCAGTCGCGCAGCGAGAAAATAGCCGCGGACTTGCTTGCTAGTCGGGCCAATCCCTCCCCGTCCACGACACAAGACCCACCCCCGCCCAATCCCGCAATCGCAAACCTCGCCGCTGCCCTCA
>Ga0307508_10002155_pt1 | contig 21078 bp, 23 predicted proteins | sample 9_EM_MG_FD_203089 | JGI IMG/M metagenome (GOLD analysis project Ga0307508, IMG submission 203089) | Populus trichocarpa ectomycorrhiza microbial communities from riparian zone in the Pacific Northwest, United States - 9_EM | ecosystem: Host-associated > Plants > Roots > Unclassified | place...
CCGATAGCGTCGGCATACCGGCCTCCGGTGGAATAGCCACGGAGACCGATATAATGGGGCGTCCCGCGCCGGGACGTTCGCTCTACACTGAATATACTGTATACCGATACACACATATCTTGATAGCCGCTCCGTCGTTCCGCCCCCCCAGCTCGGAGACGGAGCAGTCTCTTATACCTCCGGAGGGCTGTGCCGCCGCAGACGGGGAATGTTCCGAGCCATCCGCAACGAGCCCCTGTCCTGCGTGCCCTCGCCCGCTGTTCCGACATCGATCGTGAGGGCATCGAGTGCCCGGACGTGATTGGCAGACTTCCGCCCCATCCATATCCTGCACCGCCACACGTGCGGCAATTCACGTGCTACGACAGCGACGACGCAGATACATACACATGTATTTCCCGCATCGCGAAAGAGAACTCGATCGGCCGGGAGGACTCGGATGCGGCTCGGACGTGCCCCGCGGTTTTTTTTTTGGTTTTTTTTTTGTGCTGACCCAGCGCAGAGCAGAGTATACAGGTAACTCTCTACAATGTATGTATCTATTCTATCTACATACGGTGGACGTGCACGTGAGGAGCCGGAGACTTCGCCGGCCGGGCTAAACACGACAGATACTTCATATGTATGTATGTATCTATGTACGCTTGCGAAGCGAAACACCGTGCGGGGGTGGGGTCGGGTATGAGGGGATCTGGTGGAGTGCTTCCGCAGGTTAGGCATGTACAGGCGAGCCCGTCGCATGGCCCGCGAATCAGAACGTCAAGAAATCTTCACGGAGATGGAAGGGGAGCTCCCCCCGACCGGACGCCACGGCTGCGCAGCTGCTGGCCGCCGCGCCCGCCTGCTTGCCCCACGTGAAGCCCGGCTCTGCCTGCGTGCGCTATTCTGGAACAGGCCGATGACCGGATCGGCGTCACGACATGGAGCATTCCCTCTGCCTGGTAGCGAGGCGTATCTACATACATACTCTACATACATATCTAGCTGGTGGAGGTGTGTTTCAGCCCGCTAGTCATCGTTTGAGCACGCGCACGTGGGGGGTTTGTGCCGAGGCACTCACGTTCGCCTGTGACACTATGGCGCTCGCGCGGGCACTCTGCATGTATACATAGTATGTACGGTCTCGTTTCGACACAGGGCCTAACGTCGGAGGCTAGGCGTCCCCCCCCCCCCAGCCCTGGGCCACGGACTCGACACCTGACAACTGCGGATCGCGCCGTATGGCGGTTGGACGCTGGACGCTGGACGCCGGAGGAGATTCGTCCGTGGTTTTCCCGGCGGCGAGATGCCGCGCTTGCCGCCGACAGGTGTATGTAGAACGGCAAGTGCCGCCGCTCCCGGCACGGAGATGGGGGGGGGGTTTCGGAGCGATGGTTGTGGCTGTGGCTGGATGGATCTGGATATCGACGGAGTTGGCCTTCGTCCCGACGGCGGAGAATTGGCGCTCCTGCCGCACCCCGCGTCCGGTATCTACCGTGCGTATGTGCGTATGTGCGTACGCGCGCGGACTGGATCCAGTCCACAGCATCCAGCTCGGTGCATAGATATCTCATACATACCATAGATACTGTACACATCCACATGGCACCCGCATTGTACATATCCACCCAGTCGGCCGTTGGTTTTGCATAGATATGGTTTCGTTTCGGCACGGTTCGTCTGTGACGCCGCCTTGCCACTCACGAGCTGGCATTGCCATGCGCTCACACATATGTCGATATATGCAGATATATATCAGGGCAAGGAACGCCCCGGGTCGCCTGCGCCCACACGTACTGTACGGCGTGTCATCGCGCGATTATGTAGATGCACGGCCGTGATTATGCGGATATGTAGTCCCTCGGACACGCGAGTTGACGCACTGGACGGGGGGACCGGGGGGGGATCGCATCCCCGGGTTTCTTTCTCCGTTCTGTTTTGCTTTACCATCTACACTCTGGATGTATATGCGTACAGTGCTTAGATACCGCCCGTTTCATCGAAATTCGACATCGAGATGGGGAGACAAACAAGACCGAGTCCGATAGCTATGTACCCTCGCATAGGTACCATGTGTTGTTTTTGTTTTTTGCCCGGATGCGAGCACGCTCCCCTCCCTGCATCCCGCATCGTGAGCTGCTGCTCCCACGGATCACGAGCGAGAGGGAGAGAGATTCCAACACCATCCGAGATGTGGCTCCCGAAGCGCTGTCATCACCGGAGCGATATGTACATACATACATACCGCACAGAGAATCGAACGGGGAGGGGGGGCCACACACAAGCGAAGAGACGGGAAATGCCTCAGGGAGAGGTCGCTCGAGTCTCTGTGAGGAGCAGGAAAATAGTATTTCCACTTCTTGGTCCTTTTGGCCGCGGGATGCACGTTCGCGGAAAAAACGGCTGGCTTATCGATTGGTGGGAAAACGAGCGCGGGGCGGCCCCCCACAAGAGAACGCCGGGGGGGGGGGCCGGGGAAATACGGGGAAAGTTCGGTACTCTTGGTATCGAGTGATATCTGGTGTCCTGATATACGGTGAAGAAACTTCACATGTTATCCAAGAAGTTTTTGTTTGTATCGATGCAGATAATAATGGGCCACCTTTCGCGGACACTTCCTCTCCCACCATCTCTATCTAAAGCAATCTAAGCCTTGCGCTATAGAGTTTTTTTTTTTTTTATATATCGCTGCATACATCCCTTCTTTAGCCGTTATCCCGGTTCTGCCGTGACCTCATTTTTGTTTGGAACTCTGGCTTCCGTCAACGGACACGACGAAAGTGGTGGCTGCGTATGTAGGGCGAACGGTGAATGGTGGGGGTGTCGAGCCGGGGTTGGGGGTTGGCACATGAAAGTCTCTGGCCCCCCAGGTCAAAATTTCCGCAAAGTTACACTGCTAACCCTCACTCGCCATAAGAGAGCCTCACACCAAAAAAACGCTGGGACCCGGGATTTTTTTCTCCTGTAGAGTGAATCCTCTTATAAGGCGTTCCCCTATATGGAGCGTCGAGCTGTAGAGCGAATAGTGCCGCCGACAGTGGCTGCGATCACCTCGATCGCAGCGGTCGCAAGGCGTTGGGTTGGTCCTACCAGGTTGTTCTTTTTTATGGAGAAGTGTGCATATGTAGATCCGTGTGTGGATAAATATCTGGTTGCTGCCCTGCATACCAGTCGGAAATCTTCCGGGACAGGCGGCTGTTTCGAAGGGAAGGAGGGTGCGTGAATTTCGTCTTTGTTCTTTGTTTTCAGCCGTTTGCCTTTCCTTTCTTCGTTGGGCGTCTCGGAGTTGGGGGATGAAGGGGGAGAGGGAAGGAAGGAGGAAGGGGGAGAGGGAAGGAAGAATACGGGCAGTCCGCCCGCTCAAGGGCGGAGCGTGAGAGGAGGTTTTTCGCGGCAGCATGTGGAGTCGGTGTTGCCGTGGGATTCCTCCGTGCAGCCGTGGACAAAAGCTGCAATTGCACAGTGCGGTGATGCATGTGAACGTGTGATGACTGGCGCCGCTTCTTGCGCGGCCGCAGGACTGGCGGACTGGCGGGCTGGCGGACTGGCGGGCTGGCGGGCTGGCGGGCTGGCGGCCATTGGGCCGCGGGGAGACGGGCTCCGGCATTGCTGTCTCCCGTCGGGCGTGTGCGGAAGCTCGAGGGAGCGATGCAGGCACCGCCGTCAGGTGGATCTGGCGGAGGCGTATTTGTGCATCTCCCTTCCGGATACGACGATATCTGCATCGATGTGTGTGTTGCTGCTTCCCATGCGATGTGCGATGTGCGATCCATTCTGGGCGGTGGCGATCCGAACATCCGCTCTATGCACATACTCGACGTGAGTGCGGATGCCGGCTTCTGCAAATATCCAAGAGCGAAGGAGCGCTGCGGAGAAGCCGCGCTGGAAGCAGGTGGTACGGGGGTGGTGTCTGCCGCCCGGGAAGCTCTCCGTGTCCCTTGGTCCAGGTGGGCAGCGTCCTCCTCTCCGACCACCCACTCTCCCTCCGTCGGATGGAGTCTGGAGGGGAGGCGACGTGGAGGAAAACTCCTGGCCCTCTGGGGCGAGCTGGCGTCTGGTCGACTGGCGGAGTTTTCCGGGTTGCTGCAGCGGGCCGGGTGTCTCCGGGGACCAAGACGGCGTACGTAATCCGCGCCCGGCCGGCCGGCAGGCGGAAGACGGAGAAACCGCCCGCCGTTTGGGTTCCAGGTTGGGTTTGATCCGAGTGTCTGTCTGTCTGGTTTTTGGTGTCTGCCACCTCTCCTTTCGTGTCCGGCGGCCGCCAGTACTTGCTCGTGTAAAAGGAAGGTCCGACGTGATTCCGCGCACAGCATGTGTTTTCTCTTCTTCTCGGTCACGAGCAGCGCAGAGTAATTCCCCAAGCGGAGTGCTAACTGGGCATGCAGGTGTACATAACTAAACCGAACCATGTCGATGTCAGCCACCCACATGTGTTCGTTTCGCACCAGCCGACACACACTGCTGGCTGTCGTCGGTGAAACTCGCGGAGGTTCTCCAGGCCTCTGTGCGCCGCAGCTGTCTGCAGACAAGTCATGGGGCCATCACGAGGGAGCCGGCGGAGTGCCCTGCAGTTCCCCGTCCGGGAGGCTGGCCGCAATATGGGCGACGGCCAGCAGTTCTGCGCTGCTGCTGCTGCTGCTGCGCTGCCACCGGACTCCACAGCACCCGCATCGCGCGGTCTGGCCGGTGCGATCCGTCCACGGGTCTCTCTCTCTCTCTGGGCCACGGGAAACGCCGCTCCTCGTCTGCCCCAGCCGGTTCGGACGGGCAACACGAACCGAGTTGCTGAGGGGCTCAGGGATGCGCGGCGCTGCGATGCGCGGCGCTGCGATGCGATGCGGCGCACTGCGAGCGATAGATTGCATCTCAGAATCACGTCCAGCCTTTTGCGCCATTTTGCAGAGGCCGCGCCGGTCGGGCAGGGCGCGGCCTCCTCGGCGCCCTCGTGCGTGTGTCTAGATATGATACATCGACAGCACGCAGAAACTGCGCTAGGGCGCCGGCGGTGGCGACTGTGCCCCAGTTCCCCAGTTCCTGCTCCGCTTATATTGCTCCCGGTCGCCCGCTGCTGCATGTCGTCAGCGCCCACTCGTCGTCGTCCGCCCGGCCCAAACCGCTTCTTCTTCTCCCTCTGCCCCGGATCCCCTCCGCCTCCATCACACTTTCTAGCGCCTGCAGAGTTCCGTTGGCTGCCGTGACATCGCACTGCCCCCCCCATCGGACGCTGACGACGAAGCCTGCCGGATCCAGAGCAACAGCCATCGCCATCCACAGCCATGGCTCCGTCCGAGACGCCAGCAGCACCGGCCAACGACAACAGCACCGCCGCTGCCGCCGCCGCCGCCGCTGCCGCCACCGTTGCCGCTGCGCCTGCCGCCACGACTCCTCCGCCACAGATAGCGGGCCAGAAGAGAAGTGCTCCTCCGTCGAGCGCCACCAGCAGCGGCGCGCCCTTCAGGACCGTCAAGCGGCGGGCCTCGAAGGCCTGCCAGTGCTGTCGGGCCAGAAAGGTGCGCTGCAACGTGGTCGAGCACGGTGCGCCGTGCACCAACTGCAGACTGGACGAGGTCGAGTGCATTGTCACCGAGAGCAAGCGGAGAAAGTAGGCAGCCTATCCATCCTTCGGACCTTCTTGCTATTTTGCTATTTTTTTCTTCTTTTTTTTCTTTTTTCTCTTTTTTTCTTCTTTTTTTTCTTTTTTCTCTTTTTTTTTCTTTTTTCTCGTTCCTTTTCTTGTGCTCTCCTCTTCTTCTTTCCTCTTCCCCGGATCGATCGTCTAACCACGACGTCATTGCAGGAAGAACTGGGGCCTGAAGCTGGATGCCGCGCACAGCCACGTCCACGCCAACCCGGAGGTGGCCGATGTCCACAATCACGATCGAAGACCCTCTGCTTCGCCATCGGCGGCGTCGATCGACGGTCACTCGGACAAGGAGACTCCCGCTGGGCACGTGCCGCACGCCATCTGTACGCGCGGAGGACCCGATTCCTTTTCTTTCTTTTGCCCTCCGCTTTTTCCGCATCCGGTGTGCTGACTTTGACCTGCCCCGAACAGACCAGACCAACAGCCTCCGCCGCGCGTCGTTCGCTTCCTCCCACGGCTCGGTGCCCTCCCTGACGAACTCGCTTTCGACGAATTCCTCCGCTGCCTCTTCGTTCCCCCACAGAACCTCGCCCGGCGGTTTCCCCAGCTTCGAGCTTCCTGGCTTCATCAAGCCTACGCCTTCGCGCATCCCCGCCGAAGATCTCGAGTACCTGTGGAGGAAAGGCGCTCTGACACTGCCGGAGGAACCGCTCCGCTCCGTCTTGCTGAGGGCGCACTTTGACTTTGTGCATCCTTACATGCCCCTCTTGGACAGGTCGCAGTTCCTGCGGACCGCCAGAAGCGAGGACGGCAGTCATGGCAGGACCGGCCTGCTGCTCTTCCAGGCCGTGATGTTTTCTGGCACCGCGTTCGTGTCGATGGAGCACCTGCGAGCCGCCGGATACGCGTCGCGCAAAGCCGCCAGGAAGGCGTTCTTCACCAAGACCAGACTACTCTACGATTTCGACCACGAGCAGGACCGCATGCTCCTCGTCCAGGCCCTTCTGCTCATGTCCTACTGGTACGAAACCCCGGACGACCAGAAGGACACCTGGCACTGGATGGGCGTCGCCATCTCGCTCTCCCACACGATCGGCCTTCACCGTGACCCGGCCAAGTCGAACATGGACCCGAAGCGGCAGAAGCTGTGGAAACGCATCTGGTGGAGCTGCTACATGAGGGACAGACTGGTCGCGCTCGGCATGCGCAGGCCGACCCGGATAAAGACCGAAGACTGCGACGTGCCGATGCTCACGATCGAGGACTTCGAGATCGACATCGGCTTCGACGAGAGCGAGGCATTCTTCTGGACCACCGAGCGGCGCGCACGGGAAGAGAAGGACGCGGAGCGTCAGAAGCAATTGGCAGTGCTGTGCATCGAGAAGGCGAAGCTCTGCGTTTGCATCAGCCACGTGCTCACCGCGCAGTACTCGGTTCTGAACACCAATCACGGCTCCCTAGCGGCCGACGGCAGCACGCGGACGACGATGATGCTGCTGCCGAAAAAGTCGGACCCCGGATGCGAGGAGGTCAAATCTTGCGACGTCGAACTTGACGCTTGGATTAGTGAGCTGCCACTCGAGGCGGTTTACGGCACTCCTTGCCTCTCGGGGGCTGACCCCGTGTTGGTCCTGCACAAAGCGTTGCTGCATCTGATCTATAAGTCCGCCACCCTGATCGGCGAATCACATTCACTTGTATTTCCCGCTAACATTATCCGCAGCACCACGGTGAGCGCTTTGCACAGGCCACAAGTCCTGCCGTCAACGCCGAGAAACCCGCCGATAAAGAAGTCGGAACTGCAGGAGATTTCGCGGAAGAAAGTTCGGCAGGCTGCCTCCGAGATTACCCGGCTTGCCGACGATCTCATCGAGTTCGACTTGGTGAGGTTCCTGCCTACTACAGGGTATGTTCCGACTCCCCGCCGATGACCGCTCGCTGTTGACTCATCGCTTTTTTCCCCCCCAGTGTCACTGTCATTCTTCCGGCAGTCATCATCCACCTCCTGGACATCAAGTCCTCCAACCCGGTGACTCGGGAGCTGTCGCTGGAAGGCTTTGCTCTCTGCATGCAGGTGCTGCAGCGTTTGCGACAGACTTACTCCGCCGCGGATTACGCCACCGGCTTCCTGGAAGCGGCAATCAAGAAGGCCGGCATCCCCGTCGAGAACCTACGGAAGCACGCGAGCCGGCGCAGGGCGCGCTACCAGCAGAACCAATTCGGACTGCAAATCCCGTCCTCGCCCGACGACTTCGGGTCCATCAACCAGGCCATCTCGATCCCCACCACCACGCCACCGCCCAACGCCGCGTTGACCCCCCCGCCGGACATGGAATCCGTGGACATGGGCATGACCCAGTCCCAGACCACCAACATGCTCGACGAGTCGGATCTGCAGCTGAAGCTCGAGAGTTTCCTGCAGAGACCACCATCGCCGCGCCACGACAAAGAACCCATGTCGCCGTTCTCGCTGCAGAAGCAGCTCTTTGGAATCATGGACTCCCCGGGCATTCCAGACTTTTCGATGCCCGACACAGATGGGCACAACAACCACCTCGATGCCTTCCTGGGAGGCAACAGCGACTGCGATCCCTTCCTGGGACACGAGGGCATGCCCGGCATGTTCTCGATAAATGGAAACAACAACAGCAGCAACCCGTCGAAGGCGTTCGAGCTCGGATCCGCGTGGACCGAGAACAGACTGGAGGACATGAGCAAGATCTTGGATGGAGTGGATCTCTCGTTCGACGACGTGATCCAGGTCTTGGAGACCGAGATCAACTAGTTGAGCTTTGAGGACGGATACTCTTTGGAGTTATTTCTTTTGGTCTCACATTATGTTTATATGGGAGGGGGATTTTTGTGGAATTTTTTTTTTCCGGATATGGCTTGGGGTTTCTGGGTATTGGTTTTTTTTTCTCGTTCGTTTACCCTTCATGCGATCCGATGACGCGTTCTAAATGATGTGTTGATTGATGGGATGGAGTTCCGGAGGTTTTTTTTTGGGGGGGGGGGAGGTTTCTATTCTTTTCTTAATTTCTTGAGAGGAGATGATGGGGCCGGACTGGAATAGGGATATCTGCGGAGGGAATAGGACGGGAAGGTATTACCTGCACTGTCGGCCGTCTGTCGGATCGTGACGAAATCCGGATCGGACAGCGACGCGGGGTAACTAGGGCTCGGATCTCCCCACATCGTGGCCCAGCCCGCGCCATGTACGTGGGGGGGGGGGATGGCTGCGGTACATACGGAGTCACTCACCCCCCGTCTCAGGCAGAACGTGTGTAGATATGTGGGCATGGCTGTAGATAGATATGGTAGAAGTGGATATGCGGGGCCCATCCGATCAAACCCCCCCCCCCCCCTCCATCCATTAAAACCGGCAAATCACGATAGCTAAGTTGGTCAGCGGCAGTGTACATAGTCTACGGGCAGCCCCGTAGCGGACACGACGGATCAAAATCCCTCAAACAAAAAATGTGGGAATATCAGATACTAGTTAGCGCGACGCACGGCGTATGTATGTATGTATGTATGTATGTATGTACCTACTCCGCCTACATACCAAAATCCTTCCAATCGCCACATTTGTACTCTATTGACGGCAGTTTAAATTAAATATGAGAGATAGCATGGAGAAACCGGCACCACAGGTACATATCACCCGAGGAAGGAATCGCGTCGTCGTGGAATTCATTGTCACGTGATCCGCAGTCATCTTTCCTCTCACCTAAGGACCAAAAAAAAAAAAAATATCCACGAGTTCGCGGAGACGGGGAAACGTGCACGAGATTCGGAAACAACACGGACCTGGTAAATTTTCTCTGCTCTAGTTACTATATGAAAAATCTGCTAATCTACCTAGTTCCCCGCCGCCCGTACCTATCTACCAACTAGACAACCAAACATTTCGTACAATCTCCCAGCGAACCAGCGTTCATTCCGTACGGAGCCAGCTCGAACAACTTTTCCCCGACCAGATCCCGATGGATATATATCCACCTACCCGGCACCATGTTTTGGTGTGATAGGTGAGGGAGCGCTGGAGGAAGATGTCGTCAACCCGGGAGAGGAACCACGGGCTCGGCGGGGAATGAGGCGGCGGCGGCCTTAGTTGCAGGCAACGCGATTTGTGAAAGCGGCGGGTTTTTCTGGGCGACCTGCGGCCTGTCTCCTGTACATACATTAGCTTTTAATGAGGATTTCTCTCTCCTTCTGGTGTCACTCACTCTCGCTTTCCAAAGGTGGTATTTCGGGACGATTTTGAGGCGCGCGGCGCGACGGGGGGGGCGTTAAAGAGGAAAGAAAGTACCCGAATACCCGAGTCGCATCAGATGGGTCAGTTAACCGATTACCAAATCATAAAAAGGACACCAAATCGAGGCACCGTCTCGGAGGCCGACGACGACAGGTAAGCGTCGCTGCACGCCGCGGCCCTGAACGAGCACAAGGCGCTGGCCGGCTGCTCGTGGATCGAGGAGCCGACGTCTCGGCGGCCGACAGCGACGGGTGGACGCCACTGCACGAGGAGGCTCGGAGCGGACATGAGGCAGTGGCTCGGCTGCTCGTGGATCGAGGCGCCGACGTCTCGGCGGCCGACAGCGACGGGTCGACGCCGCTGCACGCCACGGCCGGGAACGGGCACGAGGCACTGGCCTGGCAGCCCATAGACCGAAGCGCCGTCTCGGCGGACGACGGCGACGGGTCGACACTGCACGCCGCGGACCGGCCCTGAAGCGAAGCTACTTGGAGGAGTGAGCCGCCAGGCCAGTGCCTCGTGCCCGCTCAGGGCGGCGGCGTGCAGTGGCGTCATCCCGTTGCTGTCGTCCGTCAAGACGTTGGCGCCTCGATCCTCGAGAAGCCGGACCAACGCCTCGTGCCCGTTCGGGGTCGCAGTGTGCAGAGGCGTCCTACCCGCCGCCGTCGTCCGCCGAGACGTCGGCGCCTTGATCCGCGAGCAGCCGAGCCAGCACCTCATGCCCATTCATGGCCGCCTCGTGCAGCGGCGTCCTGCCCGCCGCCGTCGGTCGCAGAGACGTCGGCGCCTCGATCCTTAAGGAACCGAGCCAGAGCCTCGGGACTGTTCTCGGCCGCAGCGTACAGCGGCGTCCACCTGTTTCCGTTGGCCGCGGAGACGCCAAGCAGATGCTGAGAAATGTCCGGATCTCCAAACCTGGACGCATAGAACAGCAATCTGTAGACTCGGAAAAAAAGGCGGTGGGGGACTTAAATTTTATACAGGACATCCATCCAAATTAGGATTTGGATATGCTGGTAAGCTTTCGCCCTGATCCAAACGCACACACAGTGGAAAGACGGCCCCTACCCTCTTTCCGGAGAGCTTGCCACCTAAGCCAAAATACTGCCGATACAGTAAGAGGTGGCGATCGCGGTAGCATCCTTCTCGTGTTTCAAGGGCTGTCATAGTCTGTCCGGGACCTCGAAGAGCAAGCCAACCAAAGGCATATTGCGATTTTGGTCAGAATCGACCTTGAGTTTCTGGGTCTCTAGTATTCTTCCACCGAAAGGTGAGGAAACTGGAAAAAATTCAGCCGTTCGTCCAAAATGAGGGGGTTTTGGTAAGATTCCAACAAACCGGTCACCTACCAGCCGTGAAATGCTGAAAAATTCCCCTGAGCCGTTTCGACCGTAACAGCACTGGACCCATCGGAAGGCATTCGGTGCAAGTTGGGAAGCGCGGCGACCCTGCATATGAATGCGGTTTTATATTTCGCCGTATACGTCTATTAAGGTTTCTCGAAGGACCTTCCGGCCGTCCCTTGCACCGTCCGTGTGGACCATGTCGCAGAGCAAGGTAATCTGAAGAGCAGCAATTGCGTCAGCTGTGGCGCTTTTCTGTCAGGAGTTCGGGGGAGCTTACATTCCTTTGCATCGATCACAAAGAAGTTGGTATCCTTGAGCGCATTTGGGACATTGCCGTGGAGCAGCTGCTTCCGTTTGATCGAGCCCTGTGCTTTCTCCTCACAACCCGGTTGGTATCATTGACATTGTCATCAGGTTCCAGATCAATTATAGGAGCTGTACGATGTCGGCACCCATTCGCCCAGGGTCAACCGCGAAGAGAGTTGCCTCTCTTCCTCCCGAACCTTGTAAACATCGAGGACCGGCGACAGGAGCTTGACTTCGGATAGAGTCGGCGCAAGCTGCTGAATAAGGGTGCGCCGAATACTCTCGGGATCTCCGCGACTTCCCCCGGCTCGATCGCAGTAGAAGAACAAGCTTGGAGTCGGCCGTTGGATTGGGAAGGAACCAGTCGCCTGTGATGCAATCTATGTTTTGCCGATTCCAGCTAGACGAACCGATCAGAAGAGCGCACCTTCCGGTTGAGGATTACGGTGACTTACGGCTACCCCGCAACAGCAACAGCATCGAGTCGGTTAATACTCTCCAAGTGCGGTACTTCTCCCTCTTCAAGATCCGCTCTCCTGTGCCGGCTGGACGGTCATCCCTGATGCGCTTGTGGTGATTTGTGTACGGGACCGTGGATATCCACTCCAGGATCTCGGTAGGAGTGACGGGCTGATTGTTGATGTTTATCAGTCAGCGCTTTGGTTACGATTTGCGGTTGGGCTGGTGAAGAGGAGTTGGAGAATAGGGATGGATGTTCGTCCGACTGAAAGAAACGAGTACCTACCGGAATGTAAATCACTCCGCGGTCTGGCGATATTGCTGCAAGAGGTCCAGTTGGCCGATAGTTGTTCAGTTCTCGCAAGGAGTGCGTGGTAGAGGAGAGCATGGGAAACATACATTCGTCCCCGCGTACTCCTCGTACATATACCTTGTCTTGTTGCCCCGCTTTGACTGTTCCCCGCCGCAAAAACACACATGGCGTGCGATAAGCCTAAGCGCAAAAAAAAAAAAAAAAGTTCCAGTCATTCCGGCCTTTATTGGATGGTAGGGCCAGGGATAGGTGAGCAACGTGCCACGGAAGCACCTGGGTTGTCGCAGTAGGGATGTTTCTTCTAGAGTAGAGTAGATCACTGAACCAAGAAAAAATTTCAGCAGCCGCAATTTGAATTGCATTCGGCTTGGCACCGACCGAAGATTGCTTGGCTCCTTGCGTTCGGAACCCAAACATCGGTGCGGAAACGAAACATTCGTTGGGGGACTAGCGACTGAGTCGCCAGCTATGATTCCTCTTTATGTACAAAGTAGGTACATATCCCCCTCATAGCTAACATTTCAATGGCTTTTTGTTTATTTATTTATTTTTGTTTTTTAATGAATAACATGTGCAGCTTGGCTGAAGTTCCGGAACAGCCCTAGTGCTGCAGCTCCCGGCTCCTCCTGCCCCGTTCGGCAAGCCCCAGCCTTCAGCACCAAGGTTGACTCTATCTACGGATCATTTTTAGGACGCAACCAGGAGGCCTAGATAGTGCCTTTCCTTTGTCATTTCCTATGTACTTTGCGGGGCAGGCCTGGGCGGAGGGCAAAAAGGGAGCTCGCACCGTGCCACCACACGCGGACTGCAGCGGGGACCCGGACTGTACATATCCCTCGTCATGATCTACCTAGGTCGCATACGAGTAATGAATAAACAAAAAAAAAAAAGAGGCCTAGATAGTCAGAGTGTGCTGCGATTACCAGAGCACTGCATTTTGGCGCAAACAACACCGAGTTTCAAAAATCAAAATTTTCACGGATGCACAGGCCCCAATCAAAAGGATGCAACCCTTGAGGTTGGCCCTGGACAGTCGACGGATTCCGGCAGAAATTGACTGTTCCATGGAGATTCGATGGTGTTCTGCCCATGAGGGAATTGCAGGCAACGAGGACGCAGATCAGTTTGTAGTGGAGGGATTTCGCAGTTGTGGCGGGGGGGATGAAATGGGGGTGAGTTTAGCGCGCCGGGGCACAGAAGGAAAAAAGGGATTTCGCAATTTGGGGTGGGGGACCGGAGGAAGTATCTAGACTAGATATTACTCTCGATTACAGTGAAAACCTTGATGCCCACCTGGTCAGTGAACATCTACACTCTCAATGTCCGTCGTGAGCACTCAACGTCGGAACCAGTGGCTCGCATTAACTGATATCCTCGCTGCGAGCGGGTGCGTTCTCTACCACCGGTCACAGAAACAGGACTCCCTTCCCTCCACGGGGCGATGTCGCTCTGGCATGTTAACCTTAACTTCTCGCTGGTACATGCTGCGTTGTCAAGTGCTGTGGTCTCCGCCAGGAATTCTAGTGAGCTTCCTCATCGGCCTTAGAGCGGGCACCAAAAGTAGTCGTCCTCCATATACATATGGGGGGTTGCAACCATATTCTGGGCTGGGGATCGTGAGTTTAACCAGTTGCCATAGCAATACCCCCGAAGTCATCCAGAACGACCCCTAGCGCCTTGCGAAATCCCTCAAGTGGGCAAAAATTGCTGCAGGCCAATGGTGTTGAATGACTCACCACCGACCGAGACGTATGCCTTTTGTCTCCCCGGCACACCTCCAGACAGTAGCAGGGAAGAAGCAAAGAGTTGGGCTCCACGGATAACTAGGTAGCCCGATCTACAATGTCAAGTGCCGTCAGTGCAAACGCAAAGAAAAGTACTGCGTCTCGGTGCTACCAACTGAAGACCAGACCCGCGCTCACCGATCAGTATTTGAAATGCATTGGCAACCGAGGAAATGATACGTGTTGGTGGTGCCACAACCCGGACTTACTCAAACACGGTAACATTTGTTCAATGCGCTGCGTGGGGGGTGCAGCGAAAGGTACTATGGAGGGAAGTGAGATCGCAGACGGGAGTGCAGATCTGTTTGCAGACGAACGCTGCACCGAGACGATACCCAAGAACTGATATAGGACGGAAGGCCAGAGAAGCGGAATGCGAGAGAGTGAAGTGACGGCTTTGCAGAGGAGGAAGAATCGGCGGAGGTGGAAGGAGAGTTCAGTGTTGTCAACCCAGCCAGCCGGCCCCTAGGCCAAACCGCGGGCCGGCTATGCAGTCCTGTTCCAGCCGGGCTTCTGTTGAGTAGAGCCCAGGCCAGCCCGTCCCAGCTCCCAAATGACGATGACGGAGGGCCTGATAGGTTACTACAGGTGCCTGGTAATTTAGCCGCAACATTCTTGGGCATGTTTCTACTTGGAAAAATTTTCATTCGCTATTTGCCAGAAAGGCCAGCCATCTCCATCTCACAATCACCGATCTTTTTTTAACCGCTGAACAGCCGGACAGCAGCTGAAAGAGAAGACGAAAACGGTATCTAAAACCGGATGGCTGATTAAAGGTTACGCAACCCCATAGCTAGCCACCACACCTCAAGCGCCACACCTTTCCAGGCCCTATTAGGCTACATACCAGTTTCAAAAATCTCAAAGCTTGTTTACAGCAGGCCAGCTGGGCCTGGGACCAACCATATCAATCCGGGGCAAAGCCGCCCGGGCCGGAAGAGTGGAGGTGGAGGTAGATGGCGGTAGGATTGCTGTCGATTGGACCAGTCGGGGAGCCGCACAGCTCAGGTGCGGGTTGATTTTGCAGTTGGCGTTCGCCGTAGGCTGAAGCCCTCTTCCGCTTCTCCGTCAACTCGGCGGTCCAAGCAGCTCCTCCACCTCGAGGATCCGGGCGAGATGTGGGTTATGCTGGAAAATCAGCTCAACAAAAGCTACTCCCGGAGCCAACGCTCCATCCACGCGAGTGACCTCCACACCTTCAAGCCTCGTCCAGGCGAACGTATCAGAGTCTGCTACGAGCCTGCGGCAGTACCCAATGTCCTATCGACAGAACCAAGGAAGCGATATCAAGCACTGTCCTACTCCGCATCTCTTCGATAATGCAGGATCGGTACATAGTCAGCCAAACCACACAAAAGACGCGAGAAGATGGACACCATCTCCGCCCAAGACGCCGTCGATGAGCTCTGCGAGTACGAACGAAACCACCTGGCCAATTGCCAAGTACTCTACTCCAGTGGCAGTGGAAAGGAGCTCTCCTGCAAGTACTGCAAAAGAAGGGCCACCTCACTGCCAACTGTCGCAAGAAACAGGGGCGAGACTCCCGGGAGCCCTCCGGTGCCGGGAGGTCTTCCAACGCCAGTAACCCCTCGCCGCCAGTAAGGGCAGTGGGCAGACCACGGGGAAGAAATGCTTTCGCGACAATACCGAGTGCTGGCGCTGCTGGGAGACTGGTCACACGGAGAGGAACCGTGCAGTCGAGAAAAGAGCGGATGAGTTCAAGGCCGCCCGGAACCAGAAGCGGTGGAAGTGCCATGATGGAAAATGGCTGATCCCTACTCAGTGAGCAGGGCAGAGAGTAGGTTCGTCGCCCCAGATCGCCCGCCGGATGCTCGTCGGCTTGCGACTCGCACCGTGTGAGTATGTACACCCGACACCAAGTCCGCGTCCGATGCGCCGGATTCCGAGCCAGCGCGGCCAATCTTCGTGAGCGGCTCCCTGAGGCTCAACAAGAAACTCTACGGCCTCAAGAAAGCACCCTTCCTATGGCACGCCACCATCAACGAATTCCTCCTGTCAATTGGCTGCAACCCGTGCGCACGTTGAGGAGAACGTGTACCTTCGCTCCGACGTCTGTCTCCTCCTTTTCGTCAACGACACGACGATCCTCTACCCACCGTCAGCCCCGAAGCCGCGGCAGAACTCAAGGCGGCTCTGAAGGAGTACAGGATGACGGATCTCGGGAAAGCTGAGCATGTCCTGGGCTTGGGTGCGAGATTACCCTTGGACAGACCAAGTACATCCAAACCATCCTCAAACCCCGGTTCCCACTCCTCACCACAACAAAACGACTCTCGAAGCCAAATACGTCGCTAGCTCTGAAACCACTCGAGCAGCCCAGTGGCTTGCCAAGCTCCATATGGACACCGCCGGGAAACCCGGACCTCCTCTCCCTTGTCTGCACCGACTCCAATTGGCACATTGGAGAATATCCAGGCGGATGGACATGGGAAATGGAGGAGCAAGCACATCGATGTGAAGTTCCACCACTGCCGAGACTTTCACGCCACTCGAGAACTGGGATTCTCCCACGCCTCCACCAACGACAACTCGCAGACATCACGACGAAGGCGCCGAGACCGGAGAAGCGTAGGCTTTCCATTACAAGCCATTGTGCTACAGCGTTGACTTGGTTGTTGTTCTGGGGGGACTCTGTGCTGCTCTGAGTCTTTGTTTACTCGAGTTGAGCTGGTATCTTTTGTCTACTAGCAATTGGCTTTTTCTCACTGTGAAAGTTTTGATGAGGCTAGCGGAGATTTGTTTTTATGCGTTTGGCTTTACTATCTTGCTGTTCTTTGTTGCTGCTCTGTCTTCGACGGCACGCAGCAAGAGGGGAAGCGTCATGATATGTCACTCGGGCGGTCCGAGCTCGCTAGCTTCCAGTGGACTAGCCACCGGGACCTATAAAGGGGGCGCCGCTCTTCAGGAAGTTTGCTCTTACGGAATATAGATACTATAATGTACCTCCATCTCCACCTACTTTGGCACTATGCACTTTGTTTTTGTCACCGCGGGGGGCTCCGGGTGGACCCGTGGGGACACCGGGTGCCGCGAGGTGTGTGTATGTGTGTGTGAGGGAGAGAGCGTGTCGACATGTTCCGCCCTACTCTGCTCTGCTCCTCGACGGCCACTAGAGCCCTCTTGCTTCCACTCCCACTCCTCGTTGATCCATCAGTGAGATTGTGCCTCCCCGCAGTAGCCGTGTTGCTGTGGATGTGTGTGTAGCGGGGGGGCAACTGTATGGGGGTGGGTGGTGTGTCGGGCCGTGGGGAGCTTCCGCCTCGGAGGATCAAATCCAGCTTTACAGTCCGCGCCAGTTCTCCGAGGACACTGTGAGCGGTCCTCACCACGTGTGTCGTTCGGCCGTCGACGTTGTTTCCACCGAGTGATCTCTCAGCACGCGGAGTTCCACGATTTGTCAGCGCGCGGCAGAACCAAGGCTTTTTTTTCTTCTTTTCTCCGCGTGTGCGACGACTGTTGTCGTGTTCGGCTTTGCCGCTTTGGCCGGAGGTTGGCCGTGCAATTCGGCGACAGGTGGATCGTTCCCGCGTCGATACCCATGGTGAACATCTCGGTATACCGTAGATACCGGGCCGAAAAACCCGTGCGGATTCCAAACGTGTGGTGCTGAGAGGCCCGTCTGCTCTCGTCCGAGCCAGCACAGCGGAGAAAACGGCGCACCCGTCACTGGAGCCGTTCGGCGCAGGTGGACTCTCCCAGCTCGCAGTGGAGACCAAGCCCGGGACGGAGACGGGATGGAGACGCTTACTAAACCAGCACACTAGGGGGACGCCGGAGCCGAAGGGTCTTCCCGTATCCACATCCCACCCCCCCCATCAGACGGGGAGCGCGAAAGAAAAAAAAAGCAAACAAAAAAACGCGTTGGATGGTGTTGGATTACGTGAGCCCGCTCGCACGATACGGGAGGGGGGTTTCTTTTTTCTCCGCTGGATAGGAAAACGTGCGAGTACGACAACATATCCCTCGTTTCGTCTGCTCGTATCTCCACGAATGGACGGACGGAGAAGTTGGAACTGCCGCGGTTATCTGGAAAGAGAAGCCTCGCCGACGTCCCGTGTTTGCAGTAAACACACAGCGCTACCACGGGTGTATGCAGATACTGCGCGCAGAAGATGTCCGCCGCCGGCCGTCATCGTCAGCGTGGAAACAAACGAGACGAGTCAACTGTGGTGTCGCCGGCCGTCACTCGGCCGCCTCTATCGTGGACACAAACGTCTCTCTGGTTGTTGCGATAGTGACCTTTTGCAGGTACATACCATTATTAAACAAAGTTTCCATGGTATCTAACAGCAGGATCTGAGCAGACTAGGCCAAAAAGAAACAGCCAAGAGTGACTAATCCTCGTGCGGGTCTCCGTGCGAGGGCGCACGGATCGCCATGTGTGCGCACCTGTATCTAAATGTTTTGTAAACAGGACGGGAGCGCCTTCTGCCGGCCACCACCGCTACCATCGCCGCCACCAAGATGGCCAGTTACCCATGTAGCTGCGCTTCTATCTGTCCATGTGGGCCTACGCGGGTGCTGAAGACATACCGCTATCGACAGCGAGAGGTTCGAGTGCAGCCCCGACGAAAAGTGCGGTCTCGACGATTACGAATGACGAATAATGGAGTCCAGAGTGATTTTATTTCCGCTTCACTATCCCACGCGGTTGGTTTTGCTGGCCGCGCCGCGGGTGCTGCGGACCCCAAGGCCTCGCAGACTCTGAGACGGGTTGTTTGCTGCCGGCGCTGCTGGGGAATTTTTTTCTTTTACATATACATATCCACCGCGTGGTCCTAATTCTTCACCCCCCTGCTAGCGGATTCCCCCTACATAATTGCGAAAGGTCGCTATTGTTGTTGCTGCAGAGCGGCACCAAGAGGGAGAAAAGAGATCGATTCTAGATGACGACCAAACAAAGAAGGAAAAGCGCGTCCAGTTCTCCGACAAACCAAGAAGGAGAGCCGGCGCCGCAGTCACGTGATTTTGTGGGCAAACAAAGCTTCCGCAAACCCCCCACGCGCCAACTCTATATACGAGCAGTGGATAAACTGTTTAAACAACGGAACCCGTGCCGGGGGAGGGCTACTATCGCGACTGCAGCCGTACATATGAACTATGCATTCACAGCTATCTACCTAGATAGCCAACCACAACCGCCTGCAGGCAGACTAGGGAGTATATCCTTGGGCTCCAACAACGGCGGACGAGAAGAGCGCGAATTTCGCTGGAAGTCCTTTTGAGTTTCTTCCATGTTTCCCGCCACATACATTCTGCAGCTGTCGGGTGATCACGGACCAGACCTCCGGCGAGGTCACTGGTGTCCGGCCAGTGTGCTTGCGGGTAACTCTCCAGGTTGTATGCAGGCACCTGGTTGGCTCTAGAGAACATACCAACCCCGCGATCGCCAAGACGCCCCGCCGGACTCACTCAATCTGACTCGCGCCGAGCCAGGGACCTGCACTGCACCTGGATCGAGCTGGAGCGGGGTCTCGTCCGACGCGGTGCCATTACTGCTTGCGCCGAGGGAGCGAAGCCCTGCGGCGGACTCTTCAGGAACACAGGTAGAGCATTCCCGCCGCAGAAATCACGCCGATCCAGCCCCTCCCCGTGCCTTTCCGCGGCGGCGACGCACTCGCGGGCCTCCGGCCTCCGCCCTCCGCCCTCCAGCGTCCCTGGCATCGAGCTCAGCCGGAACAGTTCGGCAGACGCTCGTGGCCCCGGCCAGCACACACTCAGCTCGGCTCGCGGAGAGCGTGGGAGTGGATATCAGGGCACGCGCCCCCGCCGAGATGGATTGCCGCTGGAAGGGAAGGGAAGGCGGGGGTTGGTGATGGACAGACAGTGGACCAGACGCACTGTTTCAGCTGCGCGCATAAACGAATGCGACCCAGTCACGATGGCTTCTGATCTGCTCGCGGGATCGCCTGTCCCCCTCCCCCCGCCGGGCCGGGTGCCCACCACCGGAGTCACCGAGGGAGCGACAGGCTGACGATCGATCCTGCTGTATGTACGATGCACGTCAGCCCTGCAGTTGCACCCTTCTTTCCAGCCTTCTAGAAGGGGTGCGAAGGAAAAACAAAATAGATAGTGTGCAACGGCTGGGAGAAACCCCCGAAAAAGAAAGAAACACTCTTTCCGTTCCGTTTTGGCGGGATGTTGCACCCGCAAAAGAAAAAGCAAATGCACAGCAGGGAAACTCGGCGCTCGCTCGCTCCGTCCGTCAGCGCTAGCCTTCCCCCACCCCCCTCCAGTTGGTTTGTTGCAAGAATCCGTCAAAAACACGATGTTGTGCGGCGATGGCGGAGGCGGAGGCGCAGGCGGAGACGAACGGCGGGCTGGTGAACGGGGAACGAGTCGGTCTTGGTGTTTGCCGGGCGTCGAACCACGCACGATCACTCGCCGCCGACGACCGCGTCGAAACAGGCTCTGTTCGTGTGCCTTTTTTTTTCAGTGGTCGCAGGAAAGATGTCGGGGGGGGGGGGGCAAAACGCCCGTCCGTCCATCCGTCCATCCGCCCGCCCGCCGGCCCGCCCGCACTCTACATGCTGCACGCGTGCCCGTCGACCGATACATGGACGTGTCCTGGCCGCCAATATCGACGCATCCACCCCTCCCCCAATTTCATTTCGTTTCGCTTTTTCTGCGTGCAACCCTTGCACGGACAGTGTTCCTGCCGAGCCGCCCGCGAACCGACCAAGTCTCGGCGTGAGGCGGGCGCCGCTGGTTCGCCAGACATGGGGCGGGCGGCGGGGCGGGCGTGGGGCGTGGGGCGTGGGGCGTGTAGATAGTGGCCGCATATAGATATAGATTTTAGATATATATACATCGGCTGCTGTCCGGGGGCTGGCGCACTGCCGCGTGTGGCTGCTACCGTGGCGGTGCTCCATCGGTTCCGGCGGAAGGCGTGCGCCAGATGCAGAAGCGTCGATCGGCATCGGATGCTGGCGTGGGATCGACGGCACCACGAGTGGGTCTGCTGGATATCTGCCCACGAGTCGCATGACCGGCCGGAACGAACCCCGAGCCCCGGACCGAAGCGCGAT
>Ga0307508_10002156_pt1 | contig 21075 bp, 33 predicted proteins | sample 9_EM_MG_FD_203089 | JGI IMG/M metagenome (GOLD analysis project Ga0307508, IMG submission 203089) | Populus trichocarpa ectomycorrhiza microbial communities from riparian zone in the Pacific Northwest, United States - 9_EM | ecosystem: Host-associated > Plants > Roots > Unclassified | place...
AAAAACATAGGAAATTCGTGACCGTCCCCTACTCCGCCTCCTCCGATGCCATGAAGGGTGGGGTGGGGAGAAAGAGGGGTGGCTCCTCCACCTCCATCCCCAATGTCTCCGCCTCCACCCTCCTCTCTTCTTCCTGCTCCGCTCTCTCCCGGAGCTCCCACGGCGTCATATTTTGATATGGGGTAGTCGTGTAATGTCACATGTATTCGTCTATCGATAGGTAGGAATTCCGTTGCTTAATCTTTTCACCCAGACAGGAGGACCACTCTCTATATATACAGGCACATCCAACCCATCAGCCATCACCGGCTGGCAGGGGTGGGAAGATCCCCGGTCCTGTCAGATGGCAGCATAGAGGAGGAGGTGCTGGAGGCAGCAGGCTTGCTCAGGGAAACAATGACCAAAACGCTAGACGAGCATGCCAGGAAGAAGCGCTGGTGTTCACGGTCAAAGCCCTGGTGGTGCGAGGAATTGAAGGAGCTGAGGAAGGACCTGGGAAGAGCGAGGAGGAAATGGAGGGTGGCCGGAACCTCACGGGTGAAAGCGGCAAGACGGGAATTCCGGAGAGCAGTGAGGAGGGCGAAGAGGGACTGCTGGAACCGGTTTCTGCAGGAGGCAGATGGCAATAAGGTGTGGATGGCGGCGGCGTATACGACCCCCCGCATTGACAAGACGGGCCAGGCACTGGTCCGCGAGGACGGGACCGTCGCGGAGGGGCGCTGCGATCGTGAACGGGCGATCCTGCAGGCACACTTCCCACAGGGGCCTCCGGGGCACTTTGAGCCGGCACAGGGGGGCAAGGCCTTCGAGAGGGTTGGCGCCACGCTGGTCGGGACCCTCCTGAAAGCGGCAGCCAGCACCTCAGCCCCGGGAGACGACCGGATCTCGGCGGGGATTGTCAAGGTGTTCTGGCAGTGGGACGAGCAGCGTATCACCCAGCTGGTCCGGGCTTTGCATCCGACTGGGAGTCCACCTGGGAATCTGGAAAACGGCGAGAGGCGAGGTCATTCCCAAGCCGGGGAAGCCCGACAACTCAAAAGTGCGGGCGTACCGGGTGATATCACTACTCGATGTCATCAGCAAGCTGCTGGAACGGACGGCCGCCCACCTTATCGCCGACCACCTCGAGCGGAAGCGAGGGCTCCACGAAGGCCAGTTCGGATGCCGGAAACAGCGGTCCTGTGTCGACGCGGTCGCGATCTTGATGAACCGGACGCAGAAGGCATGGGCAGGGAAGAAAGTAGCTGGAGCCCTCTTCATAGATGTCAAGTCGGCGTTCAACAATGTGGACAAGACGATCCTAGGCCAGCGCATGGAGGACATGGGACTGGAGGCAGACCTCATCCGATGGACGTTGAGCTTCATGTCAGACCGGCAGGTCAAACTGGTCCTGGACGGAGAGACCGGAGAGGAAAACCCGGTGGATACCGGGGTCCCCCAGGGCTCCCCGGCAGCCCCCATCCTCTTCGTCACGTATCTTTCGGGTATATTCGAGGTGGTGGAACAGGCAGCTCCGGGCATCAGCGGGCTATCCTTCGTGGACGACATCGGATGGCTGGCAGAAGGGAAAGGGGAGGAAGAGGTGGCAGCCAAGTTATCAGAGGCAGCAGCGGCGGCTATGGAATGGGGTAGGAACAAGGAGTGGCCTTTGATCAGGGGAAGACGGAGGCCGCCATGTTCTGGAGGAAGAGGAAAGGCACAGAGGCTAAGGCCACGGTGATTGTGGGAGATGAGGAAGTTCCGTTCAACAAGGAAGCGACGAGGTGGCTGGGGGTGTGGCTGGATTCGCAACTCACGTTGAAGGAACATCACGCCATCAGGCTGAAGAGCGGACGGAACGCGATGACCCGCTTGCGACGGCTCACAGGGTGTATGGGCCTCTCCGCGGTGAATTGCAGATGAATCATGATGGCGTGTGTCCAGTCCGTCGCCATGTTTGGAGCAGAGCTTTGGTGGAAGCGAGGAAATGTCCGCGGTACGACAGGGCGAGCAGAGGAGCTGCAGCTGCTCGTCAACCAACAAGCGCGGGCAGTAACTGGAGCCTTCCGGACAACCAACCTGGGAGCGCTGTCAATGGAGTCTGGGCTGAGACCTGCGGCGAACCAGCTGGAGAACAGGCAGCAGCGGTTTGGGCTCCGGCTGCTGTCCCTTCCTCAAGGCGAGAGGGCCAGGGACGTAGTCGGCGCAGGCACGGAGATTGGAAAGAGGCTGGGGGCAGCCTTGTGCTACAGCTGGACCGAGACAGAGAAGACAATTTTGCCAGAGGAGCCGGAGCTCCTGGAGGCGGCGCTGATCCAGGAGGAGCGGGAGGAGGCGAAGAAGGAGGCGGAGAAGGAGCGGCCGGGACTCGTCATGTTCACCGACGGGTCACGGTAGGAGGAGGGCGCGGTTGGGTACGCAGTGGCATGGAAGGACGGCCATACCTGGAAGGGCATTAAGACCCACATGAGGTACAACCAGGAGGCATTCGATGCGGAATGCGTGGCTCTAGCACGAGCGCTAGAAACTGCAGCACGAAGAAGCCCACTCCCAGACTACGTCACCATCTTCACCGATGCACAGGCAGCAATCAGGCGTATGGCATCCGACGAACCGGGACCGGGACACATTGCTGCGCTCCGAAGGGCGGCGCCGGGCATCGCCATCGAGATCAGATGGTGCCCCGCACACGAGGGCGTGGACGGAAATGAGAAAGCGGACGAGTGGGCCAAACTCGCAGCAGGTGAGCCGGACACTCCTGGAGTAGAAGGGTGGACTTACTCGGATCGGCTGGAGGAGCGCGCGACACCGCTCCCCAGATCCCTCGCCAACATCAAGCGGGAGATCACCGAGAAGAAGTGGGATGAGGCACGGAAGTGGGCGGGAGGCCGGACCTCCAAGAAGAAGTACAAAATGCCGAAGAGCCAAAAGCCCGACGGTACGGTTGCTGGGAGCGCCAAGAGGCTGGCCTCGAGGTTCTATCAGCTGAAGATGGGGCACTGCCTCACTGGCGAGTACCTGCACTGGTCGAAATCCCACCCAACGCCGCGGTGCTGGTGGTGCCGGTGCCCCAAGCAGACAAGGGACCACCTCCTCAAGAGGTGCGCGAGATGGAAGGAGGAGCAGAAGGTGTTATGGCAGAAGGTAGAAGAGGAGACGGGGAGAGGGAGGGAGCGGTGGAAAGCTCACGAACTCTTCGCGGAAGAGGGGCAGTGCTCCCAGGCGATACTGGACTTCCTGTCCTCGACGGACGTTGGAAAGACAGTGCCACCTGGGGCGAAGGACGGGGATGGGGGCAGCGAGGTGTCGGAGGGTGAGCTCCAGGAGCGAGCGGAGCTAGAAGATGAGAAGCGGACGGAGGAGCTTGGGGCGGAGAACGAGACGGGGGCTGGGGAAGGAACACCGCTGTTCTTACCCACCCCGTCCTTCATGGCATCGGTGGAGTAGGGGAGGAGGGGGCGCGCGTTTCCTTTGTAATTTACTTGGTGTGCTATCACGACTTCGCGGGACAGGCCTGGGCGGAGGGCAATGGGAGCCTGCACCGTGCCGCTATACGCGGACTGCGGCGGGGAAACGGACTGTATATATGGGCCATGCCCCTCGTCATGATCTACCTAGATCGCATACGAGTACTGAATAAACAAAAAAAAAAAACCGGCCCCTCTCGATCCTTTGGTGGCAACTTGCCACCGTTGGGCCTAGATGTCGCCGGTCGCCATTGGCCACCCGCGCCACCTAATGCCTTCCGCGCATCTGCTCGCAGCGGTCTAGGCAGGCCTCGGCCACGGGCCTCGTTGGGCGATTGATATATCTAACAGGTAAAGACACCGACGGCGACCACGATCCCGTGGGTTTTTTTTTGTTTATTCATTACTCGCATGAGACCTATCTAGATCATGGCGAGGATATGTACAGTCCGTTTCCTGTCCGCTGTCCGCGCAGTGGCAGCTCGTTGCAAGAACCTCGTTTGCCCTCCGCCCAGGCCTACCCCGTGAGCGTGTGGTGCGCACCAAGGAAATTACAAAAGAAAGGACGAAAGGAGAAGGGCGAGCGTGTAGGACAAAGGAAAAGGGACGAAGGAAAAAAACACCGCCTACGCCGCCTACGCCGACCCAGCGGAGGCCATGAAGTCGGGTGTGGGCAGGAACAGCGGTGGTTCCCCCCCAGCGCCCAGCTCCTCGGCCCCTACTCCCCGCTCCTCCAGCCACTCCCGCACCCCCAGCTCGGATACCGCGCTCACGGCGTCATCCTCCTCAACCCCCGGCACCTGCCTGCCGACGTCCGTGGTCGAGAGGAAGTCCAGCACCGCCCGGCTGCACTTCCCGTTGGCCAGTAGGTCCTGCACCTTCCACTGATCCTTGCACCTCCCAGTCTCCTTCTTCGCCTCCGCTGACAGGATATTCTGCTGCGGCTTCCACTCGGGGCACTCCTTGAGGAGGTGGTCCCGGGTCTGCGTTCGGTACCGGCACCACCAGCATTGTGGGGTGGCTCGGTTCTTCATCCAGTGGAGGCACTGCCCCGTTCGGTAGTGCCCCGTCTTCGGCTGGTAGAACCGCGAGGCAAGCCTCTTGGAGCTCCCAGCTACCGCACCATCGGGCTTCTGGCTGTCCGGCAGGCGGTACTTCTTCTTGGAGGTTCGACCCCCAGCCCACTGACGCGCCTCCGCCCGCTCCTTCTCCGAGATCTCCCGCGTGAGGTTGGCGAGGGGCCGTGGCAGTGGCGCCCTCCCCCGCACCTCAGTTCGTGCTGGGAAGTTTGGCCACTCTTCCCCGCGGGTGCCTGCCTTCTCTGCCGCTATCTTTGCCCACTCATCCGCCTTTTCGTTGCCCTCGACTGCCTTGTGCGCCGGGCACCACCGCACTTCAATGACGATCCCCGGCCTGGACTGACGCAGCGCGGCGATGTGTTTCCGCGCCTGGAGGGCGTACTGTTGCCCGGAGCCAGGTTCGTTCGATGCCGTTCGTCTGATGGCTGCCCGTGCATCCGAGAAGATGGTGACTCGTTCCGGGGTCTCATTCCTCCGCGACGCCAGCTCCATGGCACGGGCGAGCGCAGCACACTTGGCATCATAGCCTTCCTGGTTGTTTCCCATGTGCACTTTGACCCCCGCCCAGGTTTGGCACTTCTTCCACACCAGCGAGTACCATCAAGCCGTGACCCGTCCGTAAACATGGTAAGGCCCGGTCGGGTCCCCTCCGCCGCCGCTTTCGCCTAAAGCTTCCTCCTCCTGCAGTAGATCCGCATCGAGGGTTTTCGGCTCCTCGAGAAACACTGTCTTCTCTGTCTGCCCGCCGTGTGCGAGGGCGTTCTTGAGCCGCCGCCCGATTCCGGTGGGGGCTTTTACCACCCCCCGTGCCTGATCCCTTCCGGCAGGCTCAGTATCCGTAGCCCAAACCGCAGTGGTCTATCCGCCAGCTGCACTGTTGCTGGCAAAACGGAGGCAGCGCTGTTCCACAAGAGACGGTCAGCACCTACGGCAACAGTGGCAGTCGGCACCAACAAAGTCCCGTTCAACAGGGAGGCGACCAGGTGGCTGGGAATCTGGCTCGATGCCCAGCTCTCACAGAAGGAACATCACGCAACCCGAATGAAGGAAGGCGGGAAGGCAATGACAAGACTCCAGCGGTTCATGGGGCAGATGGGACTCACGCCAGACAATTGCAGGAAAGCCATGACAGCATGTGTCCAGTCAGCCGCCATGTTCGGTGCAGAGCTGTGGTGGATGGGAGACCTCGCGGGAGGCACCATCGGCCGGGCGAAGGAACTCCAGCTGCTGGCCAACCGGGAGGCACGGGCGACAACAGGCTGCTTCAAGACAACCAACCTGGGAGCCCTGTCAATGGAGTCGGGCCTCAGGGCATAGTCAAGGCTACTCCGTTCTCGGCCGCCCATTCAATCGAGGCCGCCGCTGCCGCCGAGAGCTTTGCTGCCACTGCCCTGCTGTCTGCGCCTTCCGCCCACCAGCTGATGTCATCCACGAAGGACAGGCTCCGAATGCCTGGTACCTCAGCCTCTACCTTGTCGAAGATTTCTGCTAGGTAGGTGGTGAAGAGGATTGGCACCACTGGGGACCCTTGGGGGATTACCGTGTCCACTGGATTTGCCTTTCCCGTCTTACCGTCCAGCACGAGTTTCACCTGGCATCTGACATGAAGCTGCCGGTACAACGGATGAGGTCTGGCTCGATACCCAGCGCCTGCATGCGCTTGCCCAAATGCGTTTTGTTGACTTGTTAAATGCCGAATTGACGCCCACGAACAGTGCCCCTACCATCTTCTTGGATGCCCACGTCTGCTGGGTATGGTTGATCAAGACTGCTATTGTATCCACGTAGGATCGCCGCTTGCGGTAACTGTACTGGCCCTCATGGAGGGCGCGCTTGCGTTCTAGGTGGTCGCCGATGAGATGGGCTGCCGTTCGCTCCACCAGTTTTCCGATGACGTCCAGGAGTGAGATCACCCTGTATGCTCTCACCTTGGCGTAGTCTGGCTTCCCCGGCCTCGGGATAACTACCCCCTTTGCCGTCTTCCATACCTTTGGGCGGTAGCCAGTCCAGATGCACGCTCGTACCAGTTGAGTAATCCGCTGACGGTCCCACTGCCAGAAGACTTTCACGATGTCCGCCATGTTGGAATATAGGGATCGATAGAGATGAAGGCAGTGAACTGATTGATTGATACAACTTCGAAGGAGGAACACTCTCTATATATACAACGGGCCTGAGGGACTCGCCAGGGGGAAAGACGGAAGACTGTCCCCTGAGCCGGTGCTCGGGAGACTCGGGCAGCTGTCATCTCCGGATGTGCCGCCTCCGGTCCGTCATCTCCGGACGCCGTCTCCGGTCCGTCATCTCCGGACGCCCATTATTCTGACACGCCATTATCCTGTCATCGCCTGGCGCTGCTGTGTTGGCTGCCTTGGCCAGTAGGGACCCAACCAAGTGAGCGTCGACCCGGTGAAACACCCGTCCGCCCGCCGCTGGCTCATATGTGCCTGGCGGTCTTTTTGGGAAGTGCGCTTTCAGAAGCGCTACCTGGCTCTCGTCCTGACTCTCCGCCACATTGCCCTCTTCATCTACCAGCGCCTGTCCAGTCCGGTCGAGTTTGGTGCGGTATAGTTTGCAGCCATCCACACCTCTCCCCCCTTCGCCTCCTGGAGGAACCTGTTCCAGCATTCCTTTTTGGCCTTTCGGATGGCCCGCCGCAGGTTGCGCCGGGCATCCCGCGCTCTCCCTATGCCTGCCAGCCGTCGTCTCTCCATCCCTAGCTCCCTTCGCTGCTCCGCCAGGTCTTCTGTCCACCACGGCTTCGACCTGCTGCACCATCTCTTCCTTCGGGCGTGCTCGTCTAGTGTTCCCACCATGGCCTCCCGCAGTGCCACTGCTGCTTCCTCTACCTGCTAAGCCGAGCTGGTGTCGTCCAGTGCTGCCGTTTTGTTCCCCGCTCTCAGGAAGCACTGCTGGGCCGCCGCTTTCTTCTCCTGCGCAGCTTTCTGCTCCTCGTCGCTCTTTCCAGTGCAATCCCAGCCGCTAATGTCCCACCCTGTGGTCTCTTTGCATCTGCCTCGGCTGCCAGGTATCCCTCCCAGTATCTCCCACACAATAACCTCATGGTCCGAGCCAGTCGCCTCTTCGCTGTCGATGCTCCAGTTGAGCTCCAGACCGGGTGGGGTGAGCGTGAGGTCAATGATCGAGTGATTGTCGCCGCCCACCCGCGTGGCCTCCTCGGAGTTCCACACTATCAATGAGTGGTCGGTAATGAGGTTCTCCCAGAATGGCGCAAGTCGTCTCGATGACGCCCTCGCCTTCCACATCTGGCACCACGATCGCGGGTGGGATACAACGATTGAGATTTGGATGGAGAGGATGGTGTTAAGACGCCGCCAGCTCGTTAGTCGGCGAGTAATAGGCCGGGAGGACGAAATCAATGAGGAGGATGGCACGAACGACGCCGGCGAAGAGTCTGATGGAGCGTGGTAGCGTCGAGTATGAGATCAGGGGGCTGGGTAGGGAGCTAGGCGCCGGCGGCGACTCAAATGATGTGTAAGTCGGGGCAAGTATGCTGTAGATGAGAGGTATGGAGTGTAGCATGCCAGCGCCGAGAACCTTGCCAAAAGTTCAACCCCCTCCTCACGCTTAGGCATTTTTCTTACTCCTCTTCCTCTCTTCCTTACTCCTCTACCCGTTCACCTGCCTCCATTGCTATTCCGCACAGCCCCCGCATCCACAATTTGTACGTAAAGCCAATATAATCTATCATGCGTTGGTAGCGATCTGTAGTTGCTTACCCTCACAAACCTCTGCTGGTAGTAGTAATGAATCGTCGCCAACCTCACTCTCCCCGGGGCACTGCCATTCCGGGCAGTACCTCCACTTGAAGAAGTACCGATCCACCCCGCAGTGCTGGTGGTGCCGATTCCAGATTCCGTCTCGGGAGCACCTCTTCAGGAACGCCCAACAGAAGAACCTGTGGGGAGGGCCGGGAGCGGGAAGAGGAAAGAGAGGCGGAGGCGAAGGAGTGGGTGCTGCGGAGGAGCTGGGTGCCGCAGGGGAGCTGGGTGTCTGGAGGAGATGCCACTATTCCAGCGCACCCCCTCTTTCATGGCATCCGTAGCCGGGGAGTAGGGGACGGGAGCGCTCCTTTGTTGATTTCTTTTGTTCTGCACGCCCGCACCGCTTATCCCCCCCCGCAACCCCCCCGGCGCGCACCACCTCGCCTTGGGTTAGGCCTGGGCGGATGGCAAAGGTGAGTTTGCAACGTGCGGCCACAGCTCGGACAGTGGACAGGAAACAGAGTGTGCATATTCTCGCCATGATCTAGTGCGGTCGTATGTGAGAGTTTCAGTACCGCTTCCCTTCAATCCCTGAGCTCGAGCACATATAAGGCTTGCCATGTCACGCACGACACGACTGTGTCGACCCTAAGCCTGGTGTCACACTAAGCACAAATGCAGGCCCCTACGCAGAAATCGGACTACATAGGACGCGAAGGATTTGTACGAGAAGTGGAGTCAGTAATGGCGGTGCAGTGACGCGCAATAGTGGCCCAGAGCCGGGAGGAGGGGAGTAAACAAGATACAGCTTTTTTGTTTATCCGTACTCGAGTGTCAGAATAATGGGCGTCCGGAGATGACGGATCGGAGACGGTGTCCGGAGATGACAGCAGCCCGAGTCTCCCGAAACCGGCTCGGGGGACAGTCTTCCGTCTTTACCCCCTTGCGAGCCCCTCGGCTCCGTTGTATATAGAGGGAGTGTTCCCCTTCTAAGTTGTATCAATCCATTAGTTCACCATCTTCATCTCTATTGATCCCTATATTCCAACAGGAATGTTTCCTCGCAGACCGCTTTAAAGACGAGAAAATTCTATCGAGGTTGGTCCCTCGCCTCACGCTCCCACTCGCTTGCTGTTGGCTCTCCCACGCCTTGCTCGACCCCGCTCACTTGCTACCGGCGCTCCGGTGCCCTGGGCTGTCCGAAAGGGTGCGAAATGAGCCCAACCAATCCACCCCCTTTTATTCCGATCCTTGCACTTGGCTTCCTTCTCTCTCTCCTCAAGCTTCAACTCCGAAGCATCACTCATCGCATCCCCATCACCGCGCTCCATCGCCACCACATCCATACATGAAAAAAGCCGAGGATCGCCGACTTACAGCGCTCATCCGCAGAGAGACTCCAGATCTTGTGCCGATGTTTACTTCTCCTTGTCAGTTTCCTGAATTCAGCCCAGACAATCTTCAGCTGGCGCTTCCAGTGTGGGTAGCACTTCAAATGGTACTTCCGAGTCTTGGTCCGGTATTAACACCCTAGCATTAGGTTGTCAGTTCTCAATAGAGGTATCGCCGTCCAAGGCAGAGCCCGGTTTTCAGCTAGTGAAACCAGCCAACCATCCTCTTCGAACAACTGTCGCTCCTCGTCCGGCATCCTGTTCTTCTGCACTGCGATCCGACCCTACATCTAGTGCTGGTCTTCACCCCGCTTCTTTTCCACGATCCCATTCTTCCGATGTGCCGCTGACCTGGGAAAGCGCATTTACCGTCTTCCGCATCGGTCAGAGTATCCCTGAAATTCAACTCCGCGGGACCCACATTCCGGACTACTCCGCTGCAAGCTTGGCCCACTCACCAACTTTCGCTTCCCCTGGGCTGCCCTTCGGGGGGGAAGCATCAGATTTCTGGGGCAACAACTGGACTAACCCTCCGAACCGCCGCGCCTTGCCCTCTTTCCTGACTCGAATACATCCGAACAAAGCCAGGCCCCTCGAAAGCGATCCGCTTAATGGCAGACTGTGCGCGGGAGTTGCAGTAGCGTGGGTAGGAACGGGAGTAGGAGACGGAGGTGCTGAGTGCTGTGGTGGATCGGCGGGCCGGGAAGGTTCCACCGGCGATGCTACCTACGAGCTCCTTTATGTCATTCACAGACGAGGGATAGGGAATAAGCTGATGTTCTCTTTCATTTTTTGTTTTCTTTGCTCACGATCTCCATTGTGTTTTTTTCCTTAGTGGTCACAGGCTGCAGAGATATTCTTTCTCGGGACAGTCCTGGGTGGAGGGCAAAGGGGAGCTTGTAAGGTGCCGGCTTGCGCGGACAGCGAGCGGAACCCCAGTATAAATGAACGCCTCCGTAGGATAGGTAGGCAGAATAAGTTATCATTAAACAAAAAAAAAACATTCACGACGATTCTAAACCAACCACGGCCTCTGCCATGAAGGTGTAGAATGGTCTACCTGCAGCAAGATAAACAGCGGCGGGTATGCTGCTCAGATACAGTAGAAGGCTGCTGTTCGAAATGTTAGTCGGAGTCTTAATTTCGCAAAAGTGCTCACTACATGTCACTCATCTCGGGGAAATCAATTCGTGCGAATCGAGCGTAAATTCTCTCCGCCGGCGCATGCTCGAACCTCCGCCTGTCCGAGAGTTGAGCGGTTGAGCGGCTTACTCACCTACGAGAAGCACAGGATCAGAGTAGTTTTACTGCACCGGCTTGGGCGATGAGTGCTCCTCCCGCGTCAATCTGCAAAGTCTTGAAAAGTCATCACAAACCGACTTTGACGGCAATTAAGATCGATGCACGTCCTCTAACGTGAGGCCTCAGGATTGCACACCTGCAGGAGGATGTGGAGCAGGAAGAACATCCTCTTCATATCTGACGGTCCTCGGGAACTTCTCAGTAGAAAGGAAGGAGGACTGTCCCCGAGCCGGTGTTCTGTCACTCGTGCTGCCGGCGCCGCCAGACAGCCATTTCCTGAGGCCAACCGCCCAAGCATCCCACCGTAGTGACAAATCGCCGACATCTAGAGCGGTGCCGACCCGTCCCACGGGTGGGGCGGGCTAGTATCGTGCGTTGCGAACAGAGGCTTCCGACAATAAGGTGGAATTAGCGCAAGGCTACCATGAATACGATGCGTATGGAGCCCTACGAGGTTTCCCAGCATCTGTGGTGCCCGAAAGAGCATCGAGAAGCACCGAAAATTCCTCTCTTGCCGAAGTAATGCGCTTCCGGGGGTGACGGTTCGGAGATGACACGCCCGGAGATTACAGCTGCCTGAGTCTCCGTGCAGCGGCGCAGGAGTCCCCCTTCCATCCTTTCCCGCTGGTGAGTCGCTGAAGCCCGTTCTATCTAAAGAGAAGTGTCTGCCATAAGCTATTTATCATCAATCAATTCCCTATTCTCATCTCTATCAATCCCTATATTCCAACTTCTCTCTTTCAGGGGCGATGGTAGTCCGCAATAAAGTCTGGAGACGACACTTCCGAAGATGACAGCTGCTCGAGACTCCGATCACGGGGTCTAGGGATAGTTTCCATTCTTTCCGGCGACAGCTCAACAAGGCCCGTTGGATATAGAGAGATTGTTCTTCCTTCGACTTTCTAACTTCAATCCGATTCAGTATCTTCATCTCTATCGACACCTATATCTTAACATTCTCTTTTGTCTCCATAGATACAAATGATATCCTAAATACGTCGGTTTTGCTGCCTTCCGGAGACTTCAATGAACTGTTGCTAATAGTCCGACCCCGGTGGGGCACGAATGGCGGCATTCTCATTCACTTGTCCCTTCCCCCTAAGACTCTGCCCACAGACTCCCACCTAGCCGCCACCCAGTGATGCTGGACATCACCCACCCCTATTCCTCTAATTACTGAACACGCCGCACTCGTTCCTCCAATATTCTTACGGTCCCTAATAGCTTAATTGTCAGATTCGGATCGGCTTCCCACCCCTTCTCCGAGACATTGTCACTCCACTGCAGCCACCTACATACACGAAATTACATGCAGGACCGTACGAAACCTATCTCTGCGGCCAGCAACAGTGCAACTTCTCCGCCAACTAACTATCTCGCGTCGCGCCTCTCTATACCCACTAGCCCTCACTCATCCTCCTGTGCTGAAGTTCATCACCGAGACCGTATCTTCGACACTGCAACTTCTCGAACCGACACTCGCGGCGGCGCGAATACCGGTAGTTCCGCGAGGGGAGAAATGGGCCCAGAAAAGGAAGGAAGAGGTGGATGGATGGGATCCTTTGTGGGATCCGTACGGTCGACGAGGTCGCTACAGCACCGCGATCGGGTTGAGGAGGCTGGCATGCCAACAAACTCGCCTGGCGGCAACGGACTTTCTGCTTGGATCTCGCCGGCCCAAATCCGTACTGGGAAGAACATCACTCCAGGAGGGAAACACGGTGGAGTGTCAAACCATGATGGGATCAGTTCACATTCCTCTTCTTCGAGTGGGGAAGTGGTATCGCCTCCGATTAGGCCGCCTTCCCCGCGACGGAGGGCGTCGAGTGGGAGCAGATTCAGCGAGGGCCTGCCGCAGCCAAAGAAACCATCCATTGCATTGCAGTGGATCAGGAAGAAGGTCCGGGGGAAAAGTGACACCGAAACTGGTGACCATGGATCGCGCAGGACAAGATCGCCCGAGGAGAAACAGCCTGCACTGACTGCTCGTAAATCCAAGAAACATCTGCACACGACGACGATCCTACCACATGAAAGTGCGGAGTCCTCGAAGACGAGCGGCAACATTCAGGAGTATGGGGCGAGGACACCCCTGCCAGCCCTTAACGATCCACCCCCACCTGCTCGTTCACTGCTATCCCCTGTGGATTCGTCCCTCGCCACCACCAGCAGCAAGGGTGGTCGCAGGTCTCGCGTACGTCACTTAAGCATAGACGTTGACCGCTTAGTCACGGCGGCTACTCCCACTCGCAGGGCACTCTCCAATACATTATCCTTCGAATCCACGACACCTCCGTACCGCTCCCAATCCGCTCCACCGCCGAATGCCCTGTGGGAGCTCGAATTTCTACCGTCCGAAGCAACGGTCGTTCAAACGCCTCGCGAATACCCCGTCTACCGACCTCAGCGTTTGGGCGTTCAGGCGATGCAACCCGCAAACGAAATGAAACGCTTCAGTCTAACAGACATGGCCCAACCGCAGCCACCACTCACCCCCGTGGGGGAACACGACACCCACCTAGACCTAGAAGAGGAGCAGGAGGTGTCCTCGGAGCCAGGCATTTCACTCATTGGGCATGTCACGCAGGCTGACTACGACGCCATCGCGCCATTCGTAGGGCAAGACCGACTATGCAAAGAAGACAACACTCCCGAGTTCGCTGGAAAAAAATCTGCAGTATATGAAGGATTTCGGCGCGCTTCCATGCAGGCAAAGAGCGTGGTACACCGAAAACAAACACCGGCCGTCCAGTCGATTACGGAGTCCGATATCCCTGAGCGAACCCCTTCCCGTCTAGGTGCGGTCTTCCAATGGGCCCGCCGTACGCCTACGCCGGATGTCGCTGTCCCCACCGACGCTACCTTCTCCTCCCGCGCGATTCGCCACGGCCTGGGCGCCTCCGACGCCAAGCCTGTCAAACCCGTCGAAGTTCTCATCGCCGAGGAGAAGCGGAGGAAACGGGACAGCGGCGTGATCGGACTGTGCCCCATCGATGATTATGCCGAGAGCACGGATAGCAGCCTCACGTACAGCAGTGCGTTACGAGAGATTGCTGGGCTGACGAAACATCCCACCGGGAGGAAGAATCGTGCGCAAGCCGGCGATCGAGGGACGAGTTCCGATGTGGAAGAGCAGGCAACGCCCATTTCGCCTAACGGCCCGACCAAAGCGGTAATTCCCGGTGATCTACTGCACAACGAGAGCAATGAGGGCGGCGTTTAGCGTGAGAATCTGGAGTGAGTTGTCGCCCCTCATGGCTCTGCACCACCTAATACTCACCAGTCCGCAGAATAGGTGAGTGTATGCGGTGACTAGTGTTTTTTCAATCCCGAGTGGTGCCGAGGCGTTTGGAGTTCATTCTAGCTGCGTGCTTTCATTATTGTGACCCATCGCTGGCCGCTGCTGGGGAGGACTGTATGGTTGGTTGTTTGCCGCGTGTACACTAGGGCGTGGTGATGGGCGCACTGGTGACGCCATGAGGATACATGGCGTAAAACGCATTGCACGGAGTATGAGGAAGGTGAGGGAAGTTTGGAATTGATTATGCAAGCAAGTTTTTATGTTTGCGGTCGTGATAAACCAAGATGGAACATGACTACAGTGCAACGGTGATCAAACCCTAATGATATCACTCCGCATGCGATCCTTTCACTGCGTCACCCTGGTTGCCCTTCTTCCCCTTCTTCCTCGTCCTGCCATTGCTCCCTTGCGCTCCCTTCTTTCATTTCTGTCTGAGGTCGTCCATGTTGCCGTACTCCTCCTGCGCGAGTGGATCCGCCTCCTTGCGCTGCTTAGCCTACGTTCATTTTCTTCGCATGTCAGCCTGCTCGGCGTCCATTTTTTCCTTTTCTATCCCGCTCTGCTTGGCCTGCGTCGACTTCGGTCCGGCTGAAATGCGGGGCTCGCAAGAGAGATTTCAACTGGACGCTCAGGCGCCTCTACGGTTGTGGCGTTTACCACCTTGGAGAACCGTCCCTTCAAGGTTTTTTTTCTTGTTTATTCATTACTCGCGTGCGTCCTATCTAGATCATGGCGAGGATAGGTACAGTCCGTTTCCGGTCCACTGTCCGCACAATGCCAGCTCATTACAAGCATCCCTTTTGCCCTCCGCCCAGGCCTGTCCCGAGAACGTGTGGTGCGCCCCAAAGAAATCACAAAAGAAAAGAACAAAAGAGAAGAGCGAGCGTGTATGACAAAGGAAGGGACGAAGGAGACAACACCGCTTCCGTGCCTACGCCGTTCCTGCGGATGCCATGAAGTCGGGTGTGGGCAGGAACAACGGCGGTTCTCCCCCAGCGCCCAGCTCCTCGGCCCCCGCTCCCTGCTCCTCCAGCCACTCCCGCGCCTACAGCTCCGACACCGCGCTCACAGCGTCGTCCTCTGCCACAGCCGGCACCCGCCTTCCCACGTCCGTAGAGGAGAGGAAGTCAAGTACTGCCCGGCTGCACCTCCCATCGGCCAGAAGGTCCCGCACGTTCCACCGGTCCTTCCACCGTCCGGTCTCCTTCTTCACCTCTGCCCACAGGATCTTCTGCTACGGCTTCCATTCTGGACACTCCTTGAAGAGGCGGTCCCGGGTCTGCGTTCGGTACGGGCACCACCAGCATTGCGGGGTAGGATGGCTCTCCGTCCAGTTGAGATACTGCCCAGTCAGGGAGTGCCCCGTCTTGAGCTGGTAGAACCGCGAGGCGAGCCTCTTGGCTCCCAGCTACCGTGCCATCGGGCCACAGGCTCTCAGGCAACTGGTACTTCTTCTTGGTGGTTCGGACCCCCGCTCATTGGCGTGCCTCCACCCACTTCTTCTCCGAGATTTCCCGCTTGAGGTTGGCGAGAGATTGTGCGGGAGGAGCCGCCGGCACTTCTGTCCGGCCTGAGGCGCTCAGCCATTCCACCCTGCGGGTGTTAGGCTCCCCTGCTGCAATCTTCGCCCACTGGTCGGCCTTCTCATTGCCAGCGGCTCCCTTGTGAGCTGGGCACCATCGGATTTCAATGACGATGCCCGGTCTCGCCCTGCGCAGCATGGCGATGTGCTTCCGCGCCTGGAGGGCGTACCGTTGTCCTTAGCCAGGTTCGTCCGACGCCATCCGCCGGATGGCTGCCTGTGCATCTGAAAAGATAGTAACCTGTTCCGGGGTCGCGTTCCTTTGCGCTGCCAGCTCCAGCGCGTGGGCAAGGGCAGGGCACTCTGCATCATAGGCCTCTTGGTTGCGGCCCATGTGCGCTTTGGCGCCCGCCCAGGTTAGGCCTAACTTCCACACCACCGAGTATCCGGTAACCTCACCGCCCAGTTTGTACCCGTCCGTGAACATGGTCGGTCCGGGTCGGGTTTTCTTTGCCTTCGCTTTTGCGTCGGCTTCCTCCTCTTGCAGTAGCTCCGCGTCGAGGGTTGCCGGCTCCTCGAGTAGTAGTGTGATTTCTGTCTGTCCTCCATATGCGAGGGCGTTTTTAAGCCGCCGCCCGATTTCGGTGGGGGCTCCCACCACTCCCCCGTCCCTTCAAGGTGTGTTACTTCCACCTTTCTTCGCTTGCCACGGGCTTCCAGATGATGTCGCGCTCCATTGCGGCGCTCGAGATCCTGTCTACCGTGTTGCTCGTTGCAGCCGACTACACGCGTGAGGTTTGGTCGTCGCCGCCTCTTAGTTTGAAAGCAAAACCGTTTCTGCGGAAAGAGGTCACCGCCTCGAAACGGGCGTTTGCCCACGCCAGGACAAGCATTACCGCTACGAGCAGCAGATCGTCAGGAAACATGGCGTAAGACTTCTCGCTAGTACTGAAAGCGGAGCCTGGCAGCTAACTCCGCACTTTGAACAAGACGGTAATCATCTTCTGCGGGACCAATGGCTCGAAAGAGGTTCCGAGATGGTCGGGAATCAAGAGATCCCAGGCTCCTTGGTTGGAGGCCAGCCGAACCGCGGCTAGCGCGTGGACGGGCATTCCCACTAGAGACTGGAATTCGTCTGCTGGGAGAAGCATCTCGGTCGAGACCCAGCGCGTGAAATTCATCCGCGCGTCTTCCAAATCCTTACTGAGCGTATTCCCCATGAGCGGCGTGTCAGCTAACTGCTCAGATGAGCAACCCAGGAAAACTTAGCAGCGAGCTCAGAATTCCTCATGACACCAAACGCTTGCGCGAACTTGAGGTGTGGAACTAATCATCTGGGGTCCTTTAGCCATGACACACAACATCTCTGCAACAAGCTCCGCAGTGCGTCCTTTCTCGATCACTACGAGTATCAATAGGGGTGCGGATATTCCCTCCATTGGCAACCTCCAGTGGTGCTCCACACGTCTTACATGTAGTAGTGCACCCCCTCCCGGGTGTTACCAACACGGCAGCCGGGGATTTTGCAAGTGCATATTGGCTCCCGTTGTGACCTAGGGATCTATGTTCGTGATCCGTCGCATAGTAGTCATTGGTGTCAGAATAATGGGCGTCCGGAAATGACCGATCGGAGACGGCGTCCGGAGATGACGGACAGGAGCCGACACGTCCGGAGATGACAGCTGCCCGAGTCTCCCGAGCACCGGGTCGGGGGACAGTCTTCCGTCTTTACCCCCTTGCGAGCCCCTCAGGCCCGTTGTATATAGAGAGTGTGTTCCTTCTTCTAAGTTGTATCCATCAAATTTTTTCACCACCTTCATCTCTATCGATCCCTATATTCCAATAATTGGCGGGCATCATAAGCAACTTAATTCTATTGCGGTTTGGGACTACATCCCATATGCAGTCACCCCGCCTACCCAGCCCTATGGGATTACCATCTTTTTAGAGAGTTGTGCGCATTGTACCGGTTTGCGACAAATAGTCCCTATATATGTGTTGGAATATATTGATGAATAACAGTGAAGATTGTATTACAGCATTATGCGGGCGCAAGATCTCTCTATATACAGGAAGGCGGTCAGGACAAAGGACGGAAGACTGCCCCCCCGAGCCGGTGCTCGGGGACTCAGTCATGTCCGGACGCCACCTCCAGTCCGTCATCTCCGGACGCCCATTATTCTGACACTTCCCCTCGTTCGGAAGATGCAAAGGAACACGGGAGAGAATGAGAAAACAGAATCCTCGGATGCCTCGTTACAACTCATAACCGCGTAAAAAAACCCCTCAAGGGAAAACCACGCACATAGGAGAAAGAGCGCATCCTCCAAAGAAAGAACAGAAAGAGTAACCTATTTCAAACGCTTGACTCGTGGTTGGTCGGAGAATTCCCCTGAGTCCCGGCTTACGAGCCCAAGCCCGTAAACGTGCTTCCAGTGCGTCTCGAGGGAGGTTATTCGTCATGATGTCGGAGAGCATGTCGGATGTTGGGAGGTACATGGACTTGATGGCGTTCCGTTCCCAGGCATCACGGACAAAGTGGAAGCGGCCCCTGATGTGCTTGGTGCGCTCATGGAACTTCGGGTTCTTTTCAAGCTGGATTGCATCTTGGTTGTCGACAAAGATTTGCTGGGGCTCGGTAGCCTTAGAGTCGTTGTCTGAGCATAAGCAGTTGGGGTATTGCTCGGCATGCTTGTACAAGATCGTAAACACGTAGCCAGATGTTGATTTTTCGGTTATCAGGGTCTCCAGCGAAGTCCGAGTAGCCAATGGGCATGGTGACTTCAGAGTCTGATACATTGTACTGAATGGCGATGTTAGCTGTGTGTCGCAGGTATCGTAACGTGTAGGTGGCTGCTGCCAAGTGCTCAGTAGTCGGGGTGGAGGAGAGTTTCCTAGAATGGAGACAGTGATGCAAGGTCCGGTCGAGTGCATAGCATTAGTCACATCAGACTGCCGATTGTTGACTAGTATCGTTGGTTACCATCTGAGTCGAGCATCCTTGCTGTGCCGTTTGCGTTTGCCGGGTCTGACTCTGGAAGTCGCAAGCAGCTTCCGGACAGTGCGCTGTTGCTGGATATGCAGTATCTGTCGTGATCGGTCTCGCTTGATCTCTATACCGAGGAAGCAGCAAACTGGGCCGAGGTCGGTCATCTTGTACTTGGCGCGAAGGAGGTTCTTGATTTTGGTGACTCGGTTGGCCGATGGAGAGAAGAGCAGCATGTCATCAACGTACAGCAGCAGAATTATTGGTGCGTCGTTCTGAGCCGATTGCTTCGAATTCCAGATGGCCAGTGGGGAATCGGTTCGATCGGTTAAGGTAGTACTTGCGGAGTGATAGACATTCGGATCATACTCGCATCGTTGGAGACCGAGAGATGTGAGAAAGTGGTCAATATGCTCATATCAGAGACAGGGGGCCTGCTCAAGTCCGTAAAGCGACTTTGTCAGCTTGCAGACTTGAGGTTTGTCTGCCTCAATACCCTGCGGCAGAGCCATATAGAGGTCACTATCAACTTTGGGGTTCAGGAAGGCGGTGACAACATCCATTTGTTCGATTTCCCAGTCGAGGACAGCAGCGAGGGCTAGCATCATGCGTAGGCTTTGCAACTTTGCTACTGGAGCAAAAGTTTCACCGAAGTCAACCCCCGCCTGCTGTTCAAAACCTCGGATGACAAGCCTGACCTTATACCGAATGCCGCCTCCTGGCAACACCTTGGTCTTGAAGACCCACTTGGAGCTAATGGGCGTGACGCCGGCTGGAACGTCTTCCAGCCCGACGTAGTCCCAGGTTGGCATCAGACCATTTCCGGCCAAACCTCGGGTGCGCAATGGCTTCCCGGTAGGACACCGGATCTGCAGAATCCATTGGTTCCTCTTTCACCCAGATCCGGTGGGCGACCGTTCTAGGTCTTTTCCGAAGATCATACCGGCCGGTGTTTCCTTCCAAATTGGCAAGACTTCTACTCGAGTCGCCGAGTCCGAGTCCGCCCGAGGAATTGAGTTAGAGTTCGCTCGGGGTGCCGAGTCCGAGTCCGACCGCCGAGGCGTCGAGTCCGAGTCCGCTCGAGGAATTGAGCCCTAGTCCGCTCGAGGCGTCGAGTCCGAGTCCGCCCGAGGAATTGAGTTCGACTCCATTCGAGGAATTGAGCTCGAGTCCGCTCGAGACGCCAAGTCCGAGTCCGACCGACGAGGCGTCGCGTCCGAGTCCGCTCGAGGAATTGAGCTCGAGTCCGCTCGAGGCGCCGAGTCTGAGTCCGACCGCCAAGGCGTCGAGTCCGAGTCCGCCCGAGGAATTGAGCTCGAGTCCGCTCGAGGTAACGAGTCCGTCCGAGACCAGTCCACTTCCGTTCGGGGCGACGAGTCCACAACCACCCTTCAGGCCTTCTGCAGTTGTGCTGAATTTTTTTTGGATGCGAGTACGTGTCCATTTATCAGTATTGAAGGGTCAACGATATCTGACTTGCCACCGATGGGGGTCTCGTATCGGTTCTTGGCTTTCGCCGTTGATACTGTCCTCGTATCAACATCGGCTTTTTGTGGATACCGGCCCCACACCAACGGAAGCCTCGCCGTCGATATCGGACTCGCGGTAGATTTCGGTCTCGCCATAATTCTTCCTATTTGCCACTCTTGGTACGCCGGCCGGGGCAGTGATAGGAGCTTCGAAGGACATCCGCTTGCTTGACGGATCAGCTTAATCCAGTTGCACTTCCACCCAGATCCGGTGTGGATGTAGTTTATGTCTGGGCAGCGAGGTTGTTCTGAAACTGGGTATTTCAGCAGATGTCTTCATGTCTGGAATGAATACTCAGCTTTTGGAATGGATTCCACATATGGTCTTTGTTCAATCGGTATCTTGGTGGAGAACCCACTCAATAGCAAAGCCGATTCAGTAGCAACGCCGAAAATCACTGTATTAGCGATTATGCTGAAGTCGCCAAATCCTTTGAAGTGGCCGAATCCACACTAGCCGTCAAACGCGCTACAGTAGTGGAAATCTCCGAGTGGTTCTCTGTTGGTCGACAGCTTCTTTTCCGGATGTCTCGTAGGATGGCTCGTAGGACCGCTGGATCTTGTAGGCTCGCTCGTATAATCGCTTGTGGGATCGCTCGTGGAATTGCTCGTGCAATTGCTTGTGGGGTCGCCGTATCCGAAGGTCCTTCAGCTAGCAGGCCAACGCTTCTGTTGAAAGTGATGAACGTGTGTATTGTCTAAGTAAGGCTGAAGCCTCGAGAGAAAGGAGAATATAGGGGTAGGCCCATGCCTGCCGTGACTAAGCAACGAGTGAGATATTGCAACACTTCCTC
>Ga0307508_10002157_pt1 | contig 21072 bp, 24 predicted proteins | sample 9_EM_MG_FD_203089 | JGI IMG/M metagenome (GOLD analysis project Ga0307508, IMG submission 203089) | Populus trichocarpa ectomycorrhiza microbial communities from riparian zone in the Pacific Northwest, United States - 9_EM | ecosystem: Host-associated > Plants > Roots > Unclassified | place...
TCCGGAGCGAGGTGACGACACTCTTTCCAAGATCGAGACATCCGGAGCGAGGTGCCGGCATCAACAACGAAATCAAACAACCAAACCCAAATCGAGTGCCGGGACCTACGCCGTGACACCACCGGCCCGGTTGTCTCCACGGGCTCGTGTGGCCTGTTGGTGCTTGGTCCATTCTGGCATTCCTTGCACCTTCCACCTGCCTTTTTCCGTCCGACCGTCTTTCTTCCTTCTTTTTCTCTTCTGTTCGAGCGGTGCTGCCGGTAGTCCCTGTTCTCATCTGCTCCCGGGCCTGTTTGAGGGCTTTTTTCTTCTCTACCTGTAAGCCGGCTTGGTGGGTGGCCTGCAGGAAGCCTTTGTTGTCCACGAAGTCCTCCAGGTAATGGGTGAACTGCATATCAAGCAGCCTATCCGGCATGGCTAAGTCGACTTTTTCTCATAGTGCTTCCTCTGTTGCCCGCGCAAAGTGGTTGAGTGCTCGGAACTTGGTTAGGTAGGTGCGGATCGGCCCTTGGTATTTGATCTTTCCTAGCTTGAGGTGGGCATCTGCTGCCTCGTGCTCGTTCCAGTATTCCGTCCAAATGGCTGCCGAGTAGTTGGCCCATATGTCGTTATCTCGTAGCTTGTGGTATCGGTGCAGGTGTCACACCAAGGCAGTCTCCGTTAGGAGGGTTCTGATCCAGGCGATTTTCTGTTTGTCGATGTTCTCTGGGTAGAAATCTAGGTACACCGTTAGGGCCTCCCACCATTGGTTGAAGGCGGTCATGCTTTTCCCGTTGAATTTGCCCCGGGTTCTCTATTTTTAATCTGGAGATATGAATACGTCGCTCGTTCGCTGGCCGCTCTAGGCCTCGTGCTGCCGCGATTCCAGCTCCCACTAACCTCGCAATTTCGTCTGGCGTACGCATGGTGGCTAGCTGGCCCTCCGTTGATTCTTTTGCACCTGGCGGGGGTCTTCCTATAGGCAGGTTTCGTTCGTAAAGGTCCTAGCCGTTCTGATCGTCTTCGTTGGGTGGCAGCAAAGGTGAGGGAGACACAGCCGGCCTTCTTGGCCTCCTTGGCGGGCCTCTCCCGTCTCCTCCCGTTCCTCCCACAGCTAATCCGGAGATGGTATTACTTGCTGGCCTTGGTCCTGTTGCCATTGGAGTAAGGAAGGGTGCGCCTGGTGACTGGTTTGTCGGTGTTTGAGGTAACAGGACCGCCACAGCCACTTTGCGGATTTCCTCTTGGGCCCTGGCTAGCTGTCTTTCCAGTCTAGCCATTCTTTCTTGGTCCCTTTGCCGTTCTCGTTCCAGACCGTCAACTTTTTGTTGATGGTCAGTGGCCAATTTCTCCACATTACCTTGGAACAGTATCAGATGTTGGTTCCTGGCCACATCGGCTTCCCCCAGGAAGGCCACGGCGTCCTTCATTCAGGCTACCTGGGTTGCCTGGTGGAGCCGCTGAACCTCTGCTTCCTTGGTTCGTTTGATGATGGCTTCCCAAATTTGCAGGGTGAACAGCTGGTATACGTTAACAGCCGCGGTGAGCTCATTTCTTACCCATGCTTCCGCTATTTCCTCCTTTGCTTGCATCCTTTCGTAGATGTACTGCGTTCCTTGCGACAGCTTGTAGTACGCCTTCTCAACTTGCTGGATACACTGGTCCGTTCGGTCCACCGTGTCGCCGCATACTTCTATGAGCTGGCGTAGGTCTTGCTCGGCCTGACATTGTTGGTTGACGATCGCTCTCATCCAGTCCACTGGGTTGGCTATTTCCACGGTTTGGATTTCTTCGTTGTTCTTAATTTGCAACATGTCTCGCGGGGCTTCCAGGCGGAGCATGTTGAAGTCGGAAGAGGTAGACATTTTCTAGTATTGGTCTAGGAAATCTCCGCTGTATATGGTTGAGTTGTAGTCGAATTGATAGTCGAATAGGTCGAAGAGTTTGTTTTCGTTGAAGTCGGCAGGTTGGGATAGTATCGCACAGTTCCACGAATGCTGAGTATACCAATGGTATGGGGCGCACTCGATTGTTTTGTGGATCGGCTTGGGACCGTTGATCGTTTCTTCACACTTTTCGTGGTTGGCGAGTTCGCTGTCGATTGACTGAAAGGTGTAGTCGAAGGAGTATTGGGACTTAGGTTCCAAGAAGGTAGATAGTTCAAGTAGATAAAGGTGGTCTTCTGTCACACCCTGGTAGATCGGGGATGACAATAGGAGTATATGGTACATAGTCATGTGCCGGGAGGTCAGCGTAACACTCGGGCCGAGAGCGACGACCACATGGTCGAGCGCACGGCGCGGGTGCGTTGGATAGCCGCGAGGGGGTCCGCAGGGTACTCCGGTGAGGGGCTGGTACGAGCAGGGTGCCATACGCAGTTGCCACGGAAGAAACGGCCACGAGCGCTATCTCTGACAAAAACCCTCGCGAGTCATAGCATGCCATACGCAGAGCATGATGCATACGCAGGGTCGAGAGAGTCTAGGTGGGGGATATGGTATGGGGTTAAGAACTACGGCCGTAACGGATGTACATTATCTTAACTCCAGAGTCGCAAGGCGGGCTAGATTGCGGAACACATGTGCGCTGAGGCATCATCCCACAGGTCTTCCCCTGTGCGCCAACAAGCGGTCCCCACATCCCTCTGCATGAAACAGCCGACTACCTAGGCATCCTTGTCGCCATCACCGACCAGGACCAATCAGCTCCGGGTATTCAACCACGCCCCTCATATGGTGGCGAGCGTACGCGTCCCCCTCAGCTAGGTAGCAGCTATGACCCACGAGGAAGGGACCTGTGCAAACAGGCCTCTCCCCCCGTGCACGAACTCGCCCTTGGGCGTTCGCCCTCTGGCAGTGTACGGGGAGAGATCACCTGACTACCTTCTTCGCCATATATATCCGAGCTCCCAGCGCGGCAAGAAAAAGCCGGATCAGACCGACACGAACACCAAACCACCCCGAACAATGAACCTTAGATTATTCCACTGTGAATATCGAAAAGAAACCTGACTCTTCTACCTACCTCTACTTCTTCTCCATTTACCTCCCCTGCCATATACTCCTACACCCCAGGCTCACACTTCCACTGTGAATATCGAAAAGAAACCTGACTCTACTACCTACCTCTACTTCTTCTCGATTTACCTCCCCTGCCATGTACTCCTACACCCCAGGCTCACATCTTCGAAGTAGGTATCGTCGAAGTAGGACATAAAAGTAGGGTGATTTTGAGATCAAGATTATAGTGAGACACTGGGGTTGTATCGTAACCGGAGTGTGGAGAGAATCAAAGGTAATCAGGCAACTTTCGATAATTCATAACCGAATACTCTTAGATCTTGTATGTGGGTTTCCTTGGTAGTGTTCGCTCTGTCTTCTCTCTCATTGGGGCGAGAAAGGTTGACATATAAGATCTGTAAGCCATTTACAGACTTGACCAAAAAAAGGTATCCGATGGCAATGGACCGAGGAATCGCAGAATGCCTTCGAGATGTTGATAAGATGGTTCACCATTGCGCCTATCTTGAGACACTTTGATCCTGCACTTCCAACAGTTATGGAGACTAATGCCAGTGACTTCACTATTGGAGCAGTGCTATCGCAGCAAGTCGAAGGAAGACTACACCCTGTTCTTTCCACTCACAAAAAATGGATAAAGCCGAGATTAACTATGAGATCCATGATAAAGAGATGCTCGCAGTAGTATCAGCCTTTACATCAGGAAATAAAATAATTGCGTCCTAAGCGTTCGGACGCACTAGACGCACTGGACGTTTCGGACGCAACCTGCTTAACTCGAACGTATATCGCCACGGCACCATGCGTCCAGACACAGGTCGCCACAGTGTCTGCCTACTGGATGGAGTGTGGCTGGGCATTTTCCTTCTGGACACAGCCATGTCAGGGTATTTTCCTTCTGGACACAGCTGTGTCAGGGCATTTTCCTACTGGACGCATCTGGCCGACACATGTCAAGGCACCATGGTCACACTGGCTGTCAAGGTGCAGAACATTGCAGCAAATACTCGCTTTGCATTCGCAAATACGCAGTGGGTTCCAGGTATAGTGACTCAATCCACTTCTATTCTCTATATCTAATGTACATCTATATATGCTACTACCACACTTTGCGTTCCCTGCAGAAGCACCCAGCGTCACACCCATCGCCGCGATTAAGTAGTAATACTGTTTTGATGTGAGTAGTATTGCCCTGTGAGTTGGAAACAAAGGAAAGTTGGTAAATACGATATGATGCGATGAGCATGACACGATGAGCACGGCGCGATGAGCACGGCGCGATGAGCAGGACGCGATGAGGAGGATGGCGATGAGGATGCCAGCGGCAAGGACGATAGTGAGTAGGATGCAGAGAGTATGATGGCAAGTAACATCAGGAAAAAAAAATCTGCGTTCCAACAGAGACCGGTGTTAGATGCGTTGAGAGCATTGGAAAAATGGTTAGATTCCAATTTTACGTTGATATGCAGTTGGCATGCTGGTAACTGCCAATACGCAGCTCCTCCGTCCAAACGCTATGCCAGGCGGGGCATCTACTATCCACGAAGAATAGCATATTCATTTCCGTTAGAAGGTAGTTCGGAGGACGAATTATCCTGTCCTGGCAGCGCTTCCATCCAAACGCTTCGTCAGGCTACGCATCTACTACCCACACAGAATACATTACACATTTCGGTTGGAAGGTAGTCCGGATGTCGAACTATCCTGTCCACACAGCGCATCCGTCCAAACGCTACGCCAGGTGGGGCATCTACCATCTACGCAGAATATATTACTTATTTCCATTGGAAGGTAGTCCGGAGGTCGAATTATCCTGTCCACAGAGTGCTTCCATCCAAACACTACGCCAGGTGGGGCATCTACTATCCACACATGGTACTTTGCTGCTTCTGATGAAAGGTCATACCGAGGACGAATTATTCTCTCCACACAGGCATCTGCTCGTAAGACGGATCATTTACAGTCCGTGAAGCCTGGGTTTCTTTTACCCTCTAAAATTCAACAATAATGAAATAAACTCAATACACAAAATAACACAATAGCAGTATTAAGTGACCGCATTCGATGAGTACGTTCAAAATTTAGCAAGAGAAATATGGCGAGCAAAGAGACTATTTGGCGATAGCATCTGGGGGGAAGATCCAGTGAGAGAATCCAGCGAGGTGAGCGAATTCAGCTAGCAGGTCCAGCACGCGAATCTAGTAGGAGAATGAGTGGGAGAATCCAGTGAGCGAATCCAGCGAGCGGGACAAGTGAGAGAATCTAGTATGAGAATCAGCAAGAGAATCAGCAAGAGAATCCAGCGAGCGAATCCATCGAGAGAATCTAGTAAGAGAATCAGCAAGAGAATGAGTAAGAGAATCAGCAAGAGAATCAGCAAGAGAATGAGTAAGAGAATCCAATGAGTGAATCTAGTGAGAGAATCTAGTAAGAGAATCAGCAAGAGAATGAGTAAGAGAATCCAGCGAGAGAATCCAGGGAGCTGGTCGAGAGAGAGAATCTAGTAAAATGCGGGAGGATGGAATGTGGAGTGACGACGTACGGGCAACGGATATCGTTTAAAGGAGCTGTTTCCACTTCTTTCATTCTTTTCCTTCCTCAGGCAACAAGAAGAATCACACTTTCTTTCCCACAACCCTTCTCCTCCTCGCTGCACACCGTCCGCTCACTGCCGTCATTGTCAGGAGGGTTGCCTGACCCTGCCGCGATACAGCTAGATTCGCCTGCTCGATTCGCTCACTGGATTCGCTTGCTGGATTTTCTCACTGGATTCTCTTGCTGGATTCTCTCGCTGGATTCTCTTACTCATCCTCTTGCTGATTCTCTTGCTGATTCTCTTGCTGATTCTCTTGCTCTACCCGCTCACTGGATTTTCTCATTGGATTTGCTCGCTGGATTCTCTCGCTGGATTCTCTTACTCATTCTCTTGCTGATTCTGTTACTAGATTCTCTTGCTGGATTTGCTCGATGGATTCTCTTACCCATTCTCTTGATGATTCTCTTGCTGATTCTCTTACTCATTCTCTTGCTGATTCTCTTACTCATTCTCTCGATGGATTCTCTCGCTGGATTCTCTTACTCATTCTCTTGCTGATTCTGTTACTAGATTCTCTCGCTGGATTTGCTCGATGGATTCTCTTACCCATTCTCTTGATGATTCTCTTGCTGATTCTCTTACTCATTCTCTTGCTGATTCTCTTACTAGATTCTCTCGATGGATTCTCTCGCTGGATTCTCTTACTCATTCTCTTGCTGATTCTCTTACTCATTCTCTTGCTGATTCTCTTACTAGATTCTCTCGATAGATTCGCTCACTGGATTCTCTTACTCATTCTCTTGCTGATGCTCTTACTAGATTATCTCACTGGATTCACTTGCTGGATTCGCTCACTGGATTCGCTCGATGGATTCGCTTGATGGATTCGCTCGATGGATTCTCTCACTCGACCCTCTCGCTGGATTCTCTTGCTGGATTCTCTTGCTGGATTCTCTTACTCATCCTCTTGCTGGTTCTCTTGCTGATTCTCTTGCTGATTCTCTTACCAGATTCTCTTGCTCTACCCGCTCGCTGGATTTGCTCGCTGGATGTTACACTGGAATATCACAGGATGGTACGTACTCCGGTACGTACCGGAGGGAAGGACGTATCCCTAGAGAGGTACGTACCAAGGGAAGACACGTACCAGTAGCTAGCTATTTTCATAGGTGGACCATAGAGAGTCTAGGCGGGAGATAAGAACAGAGTTAAAGGTTACGGCCGCCAATCGGTCGTAAGGAGTAATTCCGGAGAGGGGGCCATGGCAAACCGGAGACGCGAGAGGGAAGGTGCGAGGACGAGACTCTCCAGAAAGCTCGGGCGAGACTCTTCCGAGAGCTTGTTGGTCATAGCCACCCAGCTCCAGACGGGTACTGGGCTGCGAAAAGAACTCAGTCTAGAACTGAGGGAATTCTGCGGTGCCAATCGGACCTGGCCTCTCACCTAATCGCCAGTAACGACCAGGACCAACAGGAGTTTCAGACGGGCTCACACTCCGGTGGGGGTCCATCGACCTCGGAGGAATAGTTAGCTCGAGTAACCAGATCTCACCCCACCCCACGCCTATAGAGAACCCTTCGATGAACCTTCGGTAGAAGTTAGCAAATCCTAGAAAGGATTGCACTGCCATTAGATTTGTAGCTGGAGCCCACTCCAACAGGGTCTGCACTTTATCCTCTGCCATACTGACTCCATCGGCTGAGATGATGTATCCCAAGAACTCAACCTTTGAGGTATGCCATTCACACTTTTCCGGTGCTACCACTAAGCCATTTTCTTGCAAAAGCCGTAATACACTCGTCACTATGTGAACATGCTCATCCTCTGTAGGTGAGTAGATGAGGATGTCATCCATGTATGCCACTACCCCTTGATCAATTAAGTCCCTCAAGACCTCATTAATCATATTCTGGAACGTTGCAGGCACATTACCAAGCCCAAACGGCATCACCAGGTACTCATAGAGATCATATCTTGTTCGGAATGCTGTTTTCCATTCATCACCCTCTTTGATACGGATCAAGTTATAGCTCCATTTCAAGTCAATCTTAGTGAAGATTTTGGCACCTTGTACTCGATCATGTAACTCGTTCATCAGGGGTAACGGGTCGCGGTTCATTATCGTGACTTTATTAAGTCCGCGATAATCCACACCCAGCCTAAGGCCATGACCATGAGGCTTTGGTACAAACAGTATTGGGGCACCAGCTGGAGACTTGCTAGGCCTGATCTTGACCGTTCAAAGCATCCCCTCCAGGTATTCTTTTAGTGCTTCCAGTTCTACCTCTGATAACACGTAGATAGGACCCCATGGGGGTTGTGCTCCTTCCTTAAGGTCAATGGCGTGATCAAACGAACTATACAGAGGTAGTTCGGCTGTAGTTCCTTCCGGATCAAACAGATCAATGAACTCCTTGTACCGTTCAGGTACTATGCCCCTCCAATCCACAAGTTCGACTCCCTGCGCGCTCATGCCCATAACACCCAGGAAGCCCACTCTTTCTTGATCAACATTTTCCAGTAGACCTGAATCATATTCAATGTCCAGTTGATCGGTCTTCTCCTTGGTGCAATTTATGTTACACTATTCGGAGTCAAATGTGGAACAATTGTCAAAGAAGCCTGACGGCTGGTGTACTTGAAGGTACCAGTATGGAAGCACCATATCAAATGAAGGCTCCATAGCAGACACCTCGAATGCTTGGTTATCATAGTGCTGTTGGTGGCGCATGCACAAAGGCCGCATATACTGCCATCCTGCTCCAGATACTGATTCACCTTCAAAGTTATTTAACTTCAGTGGGACCTGCCTTCTCCAGCATGGTATCCTGTACTTCCTGACTATTGCCTCCGAGATCGTAAAGATTTGTACACCTGAATCGAGCATTATGCGTACCGGTATCTTGGGACGTCGGTCCCATGAAAGGTGCATAACCACCATGGGCCGTTCGCCAATTCTTGGCTCTTTAGGGGGACGTCTGATTGAAGTCTCGCTAGAGTCACACTTTCTCTTATTGGAACTCATCTTGCTTTTGGAGTGGTTGAGTTGCAGCTTTCCCAGCGTGCAAGTCAATTTTCACAGTTGTAATATTTGGAAGTTGGATTTTTGTTTTGAGCTTCTTAGTCTCTTGAGATTGTAGATCTTTAAGTGGTTTCATATATCAGGGCATAGACGCGCCTGCGCGTTTCGGGTCTTCAACCCTCCTCAGTATGTTTGTGATTTTTTGGAAAAAGAAACTTCATTTTCAAAAAAATACAAATGCCTAGATCCAAATAGAATCCCAATGTTTTATTCCTTATTTTCTGATTTTTTCGACCGCCTGGTCATATCTGCAGATAGTTCAAGGAAACTCATTTCTCATAAGAACAGAAAAATCAACAAAGGAAATCAATTTCCCCCTTCATATTCTGCGCTTGTCAGCGCCTAACTTCTGTCAATCTCGATCCAACTATTTTTTTATAGAGGGGCCTTACCTAGCCGATGAAATAGATGTGTCTATTTAATTACTCTCCTTTTTGGAGTCCTCCTCAAACAACTTCTTCTCCCATGCTGGAATAGGTCGCATGTATCAGCGTGGCTTAGGAGATTCTTCTCCTCCAACCCCAAGTGCCGAGACCTTGGCACGCTTGGTATTATGCTTGGGGTTTTCTCCCTCTTCCTCCTCAATCGCAGAGTCGGGGAGGCGGCACTTGTTGCCAGCCACCGAACAAGAGGATGTCGTAACAATTGGCCCATGGCATTGGACCCAGCGATGGTTTGGTTTGCCACATGCGAGGCAATCGTTATTCTTGAATCGTTTTTCAACCAGCTTGGCGTCGACCCCCTTGGTTATATCCTCCTTCATCTCGTAGCGTTGCTCCTTCTTCGTGCTTGATCCCTTGTCGCTCTGATCCCTTTTGTCACCCCTTTTCCCAGACTTTTTGTTGACCCAGTGCGAAGAGTTGTGGTCCTTCACTTCTTTGGACCCTGGGGTTTTCTTCGGGTTTTTTGGCACGGGCAATTTCCGATGAGAACGATTTTCCTCTTTAACCTCGTTCTGCAGATTTTTCCCCACTTCCCAAAGCACCTCTATGAACTCGATATCATCTTCTGGAAGCCATCCCACATTGGAAAGCTTCTTCTTCATGGGCCTTGTGAGTTCTCCCTTCAGCTTTTCCCTCTAGATAACACCAGAGAGTCCTACTTGGGCATTTGCGATTTCCATTTTATCGATGTAGAGCTCGATATCGCCATCGTAGATGATACGGTCAATTTTACGCAAGGTGTCGCATTGCTCGGATCGACTGGAGAATCGGGTCTCGATCGCCGATGCAAACGACTTCCAATCATCCTCTTTGTTTTGTTGATTCAGTTGAGCGGCACGTGCCTGATACCACTCTTCTGCATTGCATGACATCTGGTGCCCCACGAAAGTAATTTTGTCCGTTTCCTTCACATAGGTGGTCTCGTAGTATTTGAAATAATTTCCAACACGAGCCCACCATGCTGCGTATGTAGGGTTCGCATCACGACTGGAAAATTTTTCTGGCTTATCTAACACAGGTTTTTCGATCGTGACACAGACCGGATCTTGGAGCTTGTACGGCGACGGTGAGCATTTGCGATCCCACAGCCCCCTCCTGGGAGATGACACCCTAGGGTTTCACTGTGGGGTGGGTGACCACCTCGGTAGTCGGCATCAGCAAAAAATTTGAGAATTACTAGGGAGCTCCCGTAGCTCCCGTAGCTCCCGTAAGCATCGCTAACTCCCATAAGAGGAGGAGTTATATTTTGCTCCTGTAAGGATTTACAAAAAAAAATGGGCTTTATTTTTAGCTGAAACCTCGAGGAATATTAGTTCAAATTTATGTCTCACCTGTAAAAAAAAAGCAATATACTTCAACTTTCCATTTTTTTGCTGATGGGGATGGTGGGGGTGAGGGTGACCCCTTATCTGATGACGTGTCACTGGGACTGCAAAGTGGGCTAGCGCCCCCACCAACACCCCCTGTCCGTCGTCCACCACCACCACCTCCCGCTCCACCTGCAGCTCAGTTGGCCTCCTCCTCCTCTTCTTCGTCTGAGTCATACAACTCCAAACGGAAAGGTCTGAGTGGAAGGGCCACTGGGTCTTTCCCTGAGTCTGGCTCGATAGGTGGGACTGGTCTCTCAGGGTCGCTTTCGATAGCCTTCTCCTTTTTCACTGAGGGTTCTTCTCTTAGCGAGGCCACTTCTTTCACGGACCTCCCTTCCTTTACGGAGCACGCCAGTCCTTCCAGTTCACCCACAAGTGCAATGGGGTTGGCCGACTCCTTTGCCTTTTTGATTGCTGCATCGAAGAACTCCTGCAGCTTCTTTTCTTGCTTTTTGACATCGGCTGCTTTGGGCTTGCGTTTTACCTCCTTACGGAGGGCTGCAATATCCGCCTTCATGGTGGTGCTGGAGTTCTGAAGTACCTTGATTTCGGCATCCTTTGTAGCAGCAAACTCATTCATCACAGCCTTGACATGGGTAGCATTGGCATCAAGTGCCTCCGTTACCACTGCCAGGTGTTTGAACTGCGCTTCATCCTTAGTCTGGGCAGCTAGAATAGCAGTGGACACCTGGTCAGAGAACTGGGTGCTCGCTACTAACAGCTGCCAGAAAGCCTCTTCTGAGGCATAGTGCATTTGTTCCTTTTCGGCCTGGGCCAGTTCATACAGACGTCTGTGGTCATGCAGAAGGCCCTTGTAGTGCTGCGTCAATTTTGGGAAGATTACCTTGATGTCATACTCATTCTTTCGGCACAGCTGCACTAGCTGGCCAAACTGAGACAGACTCTTGTCAAGTGTCTTCACCATATTGCAGAACCACCCTGGTGCCGCCACAGCGACCGGATCCCACACCACTGGCTAACCAGTATCGGCATCGCGGATGACCACATCCATTGAGGTGTCCAACTCATTGGAGCTCTTTCGCATCTCAAACTTCACCAATGCCTGAGATTCCGACATGGTTACTTATGCATTTCTTGTAGAGAGGTATATTGTAGCGTTGGTGTATTTGCTAACAATATAGTGTAACACTCGGGTGTTTCACCAACAGCACAATCGCCCAGGTGGTCACCAACGGTCTATCACCCTTGAGCGGGCAACACTTGTATGATGGCAGTGGAGCGACCATGTAGTTCCGAAGGATTCGTACGGGAGCGGTTGGGAAAATTCACTAAGAGATTAGCGTTAGAAATATCACTAGAGAGTTGATCCCAGAAACAATGTAATATTGTTAAGGCTCAACTTCCGACTGATCGTTGCTGATACCTCTCTATGTAGGAAACTGGTACTCTTTAAATGTCACGCCGACTCTTTGGCTGTCTGCTCTCGGGCAGACTCGGGAAGCAGAATACCTCGGTGTTATGCAGCAGCATCTCTCCTCGTCCGAGGGAGATAGGGTTGATTGGGACGTGGCACTGATTGATAGGTATGGACCCAGAAGATCTTCGATCCAAGTGCTTGCGAACAATCTTCATTTGCACCCCCTTGTAGGTGTCGACACCCTTGAGCTCCTGATCGCTGCCCTTGCTGGCTAAATTCTTCTCAGGTACATTCGCGGTTGCAATCTATGAGTCTAGATACTTCCAGGAATGTCTGGTGACCTCAGTAGAAGTGCCGCAGCAATCGCAGTTAACTGAAGAATAGGTCTCTGTAACTTGACAAGTTAAGGTCCGATCTTCTTCAAACAAATGACAGATGGTCTGGCTCCACTCATATACCCACCGGACCCGTTCCGCCTCGCGCGTCCTGCACGACCGCTCATGAGTTATATTCTACCCAGAAAAAGTTGACATTTTTGCTGGTATACAGCAGCTAGTAGCTTTTAGTATGGGTCTCACGGAGGATAACCCTGACACCTCCCAGGGATGTGACCAGACCCTCGCCTGAGGCTGCCACTCATCCCCTTTCCCATTGGTAACCTTGAGTTACCACCTGGCTGCTGTTGGGTCCGTAATACTCCTCTCTTTCAGAGCTCGCCCCAGCCCGTGACTTTCACTCATGAAATCTCACTCGGCCTCAATCCTCTGAATTGAGTCTGGCTAGTCATACTAATTGCATGTCTTGGGGTGTCACCAGTGCACTGGGTGTAACAATCTGGTTATCTTTGATAGGACAGTAAATATATCACCTGTAGGGCTTGAGGGATATACCTGGTGTGGGTATTTATTCGGCTTATTGTTAGGCAAACCAGGATTGTCATGTATTGGAGACAAGAAAGAAAAGAAGGAGAAAGACATGTCATTCTATTTATGAGCGGGACAAGCTTGATTCTTATTACCCATTACCAAGCCCTTCCTGTGCAGTTACCCTTCTGCTTCTGGTGGTATATAGCTCTGTCCCAGCCAGCCTGCTATCCTCCAGCATGGACCTGTTCCAGTGAGGTGTATATGGTATGATGCTGTTTCAGTATGCTGCTGTCCAGTAACGTACTGCTGTGAGCAAACATGTACCTGTATGAAACCCTCCAATACACCTGCACCTGGCTTAGGGTCACATTCACCCTAAACTTTGGACTCCACCCTCAGAATCCTTCTGCAAACAAGAACAGAAATAATGTAGTTCAGATATAACAAGAAAACTAGCAAGGGGAACAAAATATGTCATGGCGTAGGCCTTGGCGCTTGGTTTGGATTTGGTAGTTTGATTTCCGGTACTAGAAAGGTTTGGCTGTTTGATTTCGTGGTTGATGCTGGCACCTCACTCCAGATCACTCGATCTTAGGAAGAGTGTTGGCACCTCACACCAGATGTCTCAATCTTGGAAAGAGTGTCGTCATGTGACACTGTGACATCCGGTCAAAGTCGGAGTGATGCTAATATCAAACTAGTCAGGTTTCTCAATAGTCACAAAGGAGATGGGGCACGTGCGCTCTTCGTTGGTGTTCAATTATTATACAAGAATAACTTCCCCAATGACCCTCCTTCCAAGTTTGTGTACCATTAGGGGATTCACAGCAAATAATCTAGGGGTTCGGTTCGATATCTGCAGCTCCCACTGGCTGCGGCTTGCGTGCCAGATCACACGCGGCTCTGCGGCAACAGCTTGTTCGACGGATTGCTTGTGTATTTCTTTGGCAGATGGTTTGAGGCGGGCATGGTGGCTCGCTCGACAGCTCACTCATGTATCGCTTTGGCAGATGGTTCAGATCAAGATGGGCCTGGCATATTGACCGATGGCTCGCTTATGGCACTTCAGCGGTTCGTTCGAAGTGAGATGGCCTCACCATCTTGCCCGCCGGCTCGCTTGACAGCTCATTCGTGGCGCTTTGTTGGATTGTTCGGATATAGACAGGCCCGGCATCTTGCCCGACGGCTCATTTGAGTATTGCTTCAGCGGATGGTTTGAGGCACGCCCAGCATCTTGCCCGACAGCTCGCTCATATCACTTCAGCAAGTGGTCTACCGCTCGTTCACATATCGCTTCAGCGGATGGTTCGATGCGGGCCCAAAGTCTTGCCCGTATCGGTCGGGTTTGGTGGATTGTTCGACCCATTCGGTGACTGCCAAACAGCTCGTACCTCAACTGCCTCCCGTGTTAGATAAGCTAAGGAATACACTCACACACCAGACCCTTCTGGGTGTGGGCAGGAGCCTGAAGCTACTCATCCTCATCAGCAAAAAATTTAATTCTTACCGGAGGTACCGGAGCTAGGGAAGCTTACTGGAGCACCGGGAGTGAAATATAACTTTGTCCTTCGATAGGCGAGGGAAGCGACAGACGCTACTACCACCTTACCGACGCGCCCACCACCTTAGGGGAGCTGGGGAGGCTAGAAACGCTAGGAAAGCTAGGGAAGCTACGGACGCAACCACCAACCTTACCGACGCAACTACCAATCTTACCGACGCGCCCGCCACCTTAGGGGAGCTAGGGAGGCTAGAAACGCTAGGAAAGCTAGGGAAGCTATGGACGCAACCACCCCTCTTACGGGAGCTAGGGAAGCTTACAGTAGCAACGAGTGTGCTCTGGGAGCAGTTTCATACCCGCAATTACTACAGTTACAATGCTACTACACGCAGTTGACTATGCTCTTCGATCACAAAATAATTATTATATTTAAAATCTATATTATACCACGAAGTCCAACATCTCAAACGCCGTCTGCTAGAGAGACGAATAAGGGCAGACGAAGCAACGCAAATGAACGTAAACCATCAAGACGTAACAGCGCGGTTTTGATATGCGTAAGAACGTAGGTCAGTGATGGCTACAGCACACGAGCAGTGCATACAAATGTAGACAGCGGTAATGACGGCAGACGCGCAGCATGTAGGAATATAGGACAGCAGTGCGTACCAACGAGGTACTACAACGCGTAGGGATGCAGGTCGACGATGTTGTCGGCAAAGGAGCAGCGCGTACGATAGTAGCCAGCGGTAATGGCGGCAGACACGCAGCATGTACGAATGTAGGACAGCCGTGCGTACCGATGAGGGTCTACAACGCGTACGAACACAGGTCAGCGGTGTTGACGGCAGACGTGGAGCACGTACAAATGTAGCCAGCAGCAATGGCGGCAGACGCGCAGCGTGTACGAATGTAGGACAGCGGTGTGTACCAAAGAGGTTCTGCAAAGAATGAACACAGGTGAGCGATGTTGTTGGTATACGAGCAGTGCGTACGAATGTAGCGAGCGGCAATGGCGGCAGACGCGCATCAGGTGCGAATGTAGGACAGCAGTGGGTAGCAACGAGGTTTTGCAACACGTACGAACACAGGTTGACAATGTTGATGGCAGACGAGGAGCACGTACGAATGTAGCTAGCGGTAATGGCGTCAGAAGCGCCGCATGTACGAATGTAGGACAGCTGTGCGTACCAACGAGGTACTCCAACGTGTAGTGACGCAGGTCGATGATGTTGTCGGCAGAGGAGCAGCGCGTACGATAGTAGCCAGCGGTAATGGTGGCAGACATGCAGCATGTACGAATGTAGGACAGCCGTGGGTACCGGCGAGGTTCTGCAACGCGTACGAACGCAGGTCAGTGGTGTTGATGACAGACGTGGAGCATGTACAAATGTAGCCAGCGGCAATGGCGGCAGACGCGTAGCGTGTACGAATGTAGGAGAGCGGTGTGTACCAACGAGGTTCTGCAACCCGTACGAACGCAGGTCAGCGGTGTTGACGGCATATAAGCAGCGCGTACAAATGTAGGACAGCAGTGGGTACCAACGAGCTTCTGCAACACATACGAATGCAGGTCGACGATGTTGACGGCAGACGAACAGCGCGTACGAATATAGGACAGCAGTGGGTACCAACGATGCTCTGCAATGCGTGCGAACCCAGGTCGATGATGTAGAAAGCAGACGAGCAGCGCGTACGAATGTAGGACAGCAGTGGGTACCAACGAAGCTCTGCAACGTGTGCGAACGCAGGTCGACGATGTTGACGGCATACGAGCAGCGCGTACGAATGTAGGACAGCTGTGGGTACCAACGATGCTCTGCAATGCGTGCGAACCCAGGTCGACGATGTAGATGGCAGACGAGCAGTGCGTACGAATCTAGGACAGCAGTGGGTACCAACGAGGGTTTGCAATGCGTACGAACGCAGGTCGACGATGTTGACGGCAGACGAGCAGCACGTACGAATGTAGCTAGCGGCCATGGCGGCAGACACGCAGCATGTACGAATGTAGGACAGCGGTGTGTACCAAGGAAGTTCTGCAACGTGTACGAATGCAGGTCAGCGGTGTTGACTGCTTACGAGATGCGCGTACGAATGTAGGACAGCAGTGCCTACCAACGAGGTTTTGCAATGCGTACGAACAGAGGTAGACGATGTTGACGGCAGACGACGAATGTAGACAGCGGCAATGGCGGCAGATGCGCAACATGTACGAATGTAGGACAGCGGTGTGTACCAACGAGGTTCTGCAACGCATACGAACGCAGGTCGACGATGTTAACGGCAGATGAGCAGCGCGTACGAATCCCAGCGGTAATGGCGGCAGACGCGCAGCATGTACGAATGTAGGACAGCCGTGCATACCGACGAGGTTCGGCAAGGCGTACGAACGCAGGTCAGCGGTGTTGACTGCATATGAGCAGCGCGTACGAATGTAGGAGAGCAGTGCATACCAACGAGGTTTTGCAACGCGTACGAACACAGATCGACGATGTTGACGGCAGACGAGCAGTATGTACGAATGTAGCCAGCGGCAATGGCGGCAGACGCGCAACATGTACGAATGTAGGACAGCGGTGTGTACCGACAAAGTTCTGGAACACATACAAATGCAGGTCAGTGGTGTTGACTGCATACGAGCAGCGCGTACGAATGTAGGAGAGCAGCGCGTACCAACGAGCTTCTACCACGCGTACGAACGCAGGTCTACGATGTTGACGGCAGACGAGCAGCGCGTACAAATGTAGCCAGCGGTAATAGCGGCAGACGTGCAGCGTGTAAGAATGTAGGACAGCGGTGTGTACCAACAAAGTTCTGGAACACATACAAATGCAGGTCAGTGGTGTTGACTGCATACGAGCAGCGCGTACGAATGTAGGAGAGCAGCGCATACCAACGAGCTTCTACCACGCGTACGAACGCAGGTCGACGATGTCGACGGCAGATGAGCAGCACGTACCAATGTCGGACAGCAGTGGGTAGCAACGAGGTTTTGAAACGCGTACGAATGCAGGTCGACGATGTTGATGGCAGACGAGTAGCACGTATGAATGTAGCCAGCGGTAATGACGGCAGACACGCAGCAGGTACGAATGTAGCACAGCAGTGCGTACCGACGAGGTTCTGAAAGGCGTACGAATGCAGTTCAGCGGTGTTGACGGCAGACGTGGAGCACGTACATATGTAGCTAGCGGCAATAGCGGCAGACGCGCAGCGTGTACGAATGTAGGACAGCGGTGTGTACCAACGAGGTTCTGCAACGTGTACGAACGCAGGTCGACGATGTTGACGGTAGATCAGCAGTGCGTACCAATGTAGCCAGCGGTAATGGCAGCAGACGCGCAGCATGTACGAATGTAGGAGAGGCATGCGTACCGACGAGGTTCCGCAACACGTACAAATGCAGGTCAGCGGTGTTGAACGCATACGAGCAGCGTGTACGAATGTAGGAGAGCAGTGGGTACCAACGAACTTCTGCAACGAGTACGAATGCAGGTCGACGATGTAGACGGCAGACGAGCAGCACGTACAAATGTAGGACAGCAGTGAGTAGCAACGAGGTTTTGCAACGCGTACGAACACAGGCTGACGATGTTGATGCCAGATGAGTAGCGCGTACGAATGTAGCCAGCGGTAATGGCGGCAGATGTTCAGCGTGTACGAATGTACGACAGCGGTGTGTACCAACGAGGTTCTGCAATGCGTACGAACGCAGATCGACGATGTTGACGGCAGACGAGGAGCACGTACGAATCTAGCCAGCAGTAATGGCGGCAGACGCGCAGCATGTACGAATGTAGGACAGCCGTGCAGAACGACGAGGTTCTGCAATGCGTACGAACGCAGGTCGACGATGTAGTCGGCAGACGAGCAGCACGTACCAATGTAGGACAGCAGTGGGTAGCAACGAGGTTTTGCAACGCATACGAACGCAGGTCGACGATGTTGACGGCAGACGAGCAGTGCATACGAATGTAGCCAGCGGTAATGGCGGCAGACGTGCAGCGGGTACGAATATAGGATGGCGATGTGTACCAACAAGGTTCTGCAACGCGTACGAACGCAGGTTAGCGGTGTTGTCTGCATACGAGCAGCGCGAATGAATGTAGGAAAGCAGTGGGTACCAACGAGCTTCTGCAACGCGTACGAATGCAGGTCGACGATGTAGACGGCAGACGAGCAGCAGGTACGTAGGTAGCCAGTGGTAATGGTGGCAGACATGCAGCGTGTACGAATGTACGACAGCGGTGTGTACCAACGAGGTTCTGCAATGCGAACGAACGCAGGTCGACGATGTTGACGGCAGACAAGGAGTACGTACGAATGTAGCCAGTGGCAATGGCGGCAGACGCGTAGCATGTACGAATGTAGGACTGCCGTGCATACCGACGAGGTTCCGCAACGCGTACGAACTCATGTCGACAATGTTGACAGCAGACGAGGAGCACGTACGAATGTATCCAGCGGTAATGGCGGCAGATGCGCAGCATGTACGAATGTATGACAGCCGTGCGTACCGACAAGGTTCTGCAACGTGTACGAACGCAGGTCGATAATGTAGTGGGCAGACGAGCAGCACGTACGAATGTAGGACAGCAGTAGGTAGCAACGAGGTTTTGCAACGCGTACGAACACAGGTCGACGATGTTGACGGCAGACGAGCAGCGCGTACAAATGTAGCCAGCGGTAATAGCGCCAGACGTGCAGCCTGTAAGAATGTAGGACAGCGGTGTGTACCAACGAGGTTCTACAACGCGTACGAACGCAGGTCAGCGGTGTTGACTGCATACGAGCAGCGCGTACGAATGTAGGAAAGCAGTGGGTACCAATGAGCTTCTGCAACGCATACGAACGCAGGTCGACGATGCAGACGGCAGACGAGCAGCAGGTACGAATGTACGACAGCAGTGGGTAGCAATGAGGTTTTGCAACGTGTACGAATGCAGGTCGACGATGTTGACGGCAGAGGAGCAGCGTTTACGAATGTAGCCAGCGGTAATGGCGGCGGACGTGCAGCGTGTACGAATGTAGGACAGCGGTGTGTACCAACTAGATTCTGCAACGCGTACGAACGCAGGTTGACGATGTTGACGGCAGACAAGGATCACGTACGAATGTAGCCAGCAGTAATGGCGGCAGATGTGCAGCGTGTACGAATGTACGACAGCGGTGTATACCAATGAGGTTCTGCAATGCGTACGAATGCAGTTCGACGATGTTGACGGCAGACCTGGAGTACGTACGAATGTAGCCAGCGGTAATGGCGGCAGACGCGCAGCATGTACGAATGTAGGACAGCCGTGCGTACCGACGAGGTTCTGCAACGTGTACGAACGCAGGTCGACGATGTAGTCAGCAGACGAGCAGCACGTACCAATATAGGACTGCAGTGGGTAGCAACGAGGTTTTGCAACACGTACGAACGCAGGTCGACGATGTTGATGGCAGACGAGTAGCACGTACGAATGTAGCCAGCGCTAATGGCAGCAGATGCACCGCATTTACGATTGTAGGACAGTGGTGTGTACCAACGAGGTTCTGCAACACGTACGAATGCAGGTCAGCGGTGTTGACTGCATACGAGCAGCGCATACGAATGTTGGACAGCAGTGCGTACCAACGAGCTTCTGCAACGCGTACGAACACAGGTCGACGATGTAGACGTCAGACGCACAGTGCGTACGAATGTAGGACAGCAGTGCGTATTAACAAAGCTCTGCAACGCGTACGAACACAGGTTAACTATGTTGACGGTAGTTGAGTAGCGCGTATGAATGTAGGACAGCAGTGCGTACCAACGAGATTCTGCAACGCGTACGAACGCAGCTCGACGATGTTAACAGCAGACAAGCATCGCGTACGAATGCAGTCAGCGGTAATGGTGGCAGTTGCGTAGCATGTGGTTTGTAGGTTGCAGGTGTGTAGCAGAGCGGTTTTGCAAAGCATATGATCGTTGGTCGTTTGTGTTGGCGGCAGACTCGCCGCGCCTACTAATGTAGTACAGCGGGGCGTGCCAATCAGGTTCTGCAACGCGTACGAACGTAGGTCAGCAGTACGTTCTACCAGTAGGCCAGCGAGCAGGATTAGGTCAAACAGGGCACTGTCTATGAATGTAGGTCAGGTGCCGTCGTAATTGAGAAGATTGCTATTGGGATGTATGGTCGTGATTGTGAGAATTACGGAGTTTATTCGCTATATAACTCCAACACAACTGCCAACCACTTCTGGGGCTGAGGATCGCGCTCTTCATCTTAAGATACCAGCTTTCACCAACGCCCCGAGTCCCCCTCCGACTCCAACTCCAACTCCGACCCCAACTCCGACTCCAAAGGCACCCGTTCCTTCTGGTCGTACCGCTCGCTACTCGGTAAATCACCATCATGTGACTCTCTGGTACCATCTTGAGACCGCTGATTGATGGCGGCTTCACTGTCCAGAATGGGTGCGTCCGAAACCTGCATTCTTGCCATTCGACTGCGTTTTTGTCGAACTGGAGTCGCTGAAACCTCGCGTCTCCGCCGGCGGTGAACAACTATAGGGGAAGACCCACTCTCTGGGTTATTCTGCCCAAGCTGAGAGCTGCTGGGCCGTCTGCGGGCTCGGGCTGGTAGTGTCGGTGGAAGGTTCTTGCTGGCAGTGAACTGGCTGGCATCTATCCTTTCGTTGGGGTCCCAACTGTCAGGGTTGGCAGCCTGACCATCAGGGCTAACTGTGCCTCTGTTTCTGCACTTGTCGGTCCTTCCAGGTCGACTACTTCCCTCATCATCGGTGTTGGAATATAGGGATCGATAGAGACGAAGATAGTGAATTGGTTGATTGATACAAAGTCGAAGGAGGAACATTCTCTCTATATACAACGCGCCTGAGGGACTCGCCAAGGGGAAAGGACGGAAG
>Ga0307508_10002159_pt1 | contig 21065 bp, 15 predicted proteins | sample 9_EM_MG_FD_203089 | JGI IMG/M metagenome (GOLD analysis project Ga0307508, IMG submission 203089) | Populus trichocarpa ectomycorrhiza microbial communities from riparian zone in the Pacific Northwest, United States - 9_EM | ecosystem: Host-associated > Plants > Roots > Unclassified | place...
CATTGCTGACCAGGGGGTAGGTCTTATAAAAAGCAGAATCGACTCTGCCATCCCCGTTTTTATCATAGCTGTTAAACCGGTCGTAAGAGCTATCGGCCAACACCTGCATCAGCTTGTAAAAGGTAGTACCTGCTAATTGCGGATTAAGCTGAAGCACCTGCTCGAGGTTGTTAAGCGGCTGCAATACGGCACCTATGCCATGTATAACACCATTATCGGAACTGATGTCCCGCAGGCTTTTAATGACCGGAACACCGTTTATCTTTAACGTATCCGCGGCAGATACATCAATACCCACAAACTTCTTGCCCCGGGTAAGATACAATACCTGCTTATAGGCAGCATACCGCTGCTGCAAAGAATAGTAATACCAGAGATTATTTACTATGTGAAAGTTCAATATCCTGAACAAGGTGTCTTTAGGGACATCACCGATGGAATTGTATCCCTTTGCAGCAAAATACTGCCTGAATGCATTATTGGTTGGCGCAAAAACAGTATACAAGCCACCACTATTGATGTATTGAACCAGGCCCACATTGTCCAAACCCCGGGCAAAGGTTGAAAAGTTGCTGTCAAGCTTTAGCTTGTCATAAACCGACAGTGACGACGGGCCTGTATTGCTGTAATAGTCTTTAAACCCTTTCTTACAGCCTATGCTCAGCGACAAAAGCAGAAGAAATAGTATTATACAGGGGGATAGGGAGGAGTTGAATATTTTAAATAAACTTCTCATTCGATTTAAGCAGTTAGTTATATATTATAATGATCAGTAAAGCCCTCCTGCACAAAGCAGTGAGCAGTCAAAATACACGATTGGAATTGCTATGAGATGAACAGGTGAGTTATAAAAAACTCAGGAAGACGAAAGAGTGGACTCAATCATATGGCTTATTTATTTAATTAATCAATGATGCCAATTCTGAGTAGAACGGACATTGCAATCGTTTTTTCGATACCCTTAACCGCTATTTTCAGCATAAGACAAAAAGGCAGGTTCCAGTTCTTACAAATAAGCTAACCCAATGCTGAATAGTAACCTGGCCCTCCGTAATTCCGGCAAGAGCTGCTGCTTTTGGCTATCGGGTATAAAGGTATCTACCGGCAAAAACAATCAATGCGTCATTTGTCGAAACTTATGGAACAAATGTTTAAGAATAATTATTCCAGTCAAAACACGTTTTAAATCCCAAAAGAGCAGCCGGTTAAATATGTAGCAACCCTGGCATTTAACGCCTGATAAATAGCCGGTGGCATTTTTATCCTCCCAGGTTTGTATGCAGGCCAGCCTGCGCCTGGCGCATTATCAATTTGGTAGAAAAGACCGCCTGGAGCGGTTGGCGAAAGGTGTCAAAATGACATTTTAATAGAATTACTATACCTCTAAAACAATTATGCTATGAATTTCGACAAATCACCCATTGCTGGCTGTCTGGCATATATACCTTTGTGACCAGTTTCAGATAAGTGGTATAATTAAACGATTGCCAATGATTAGATCACCCCTGCTTGTCCTGCTCCTGGGCAGCATGACCGCGATGGCGCAGTTGCCAAAAACAGATAGCAGCAAGTATCCGCTGCTTACCACTTTTACAACCCGCCAGGACCAGGATAAAATGATGCAACAGCTTGGCATCAGGAGCTTAAGACCGGGTCCCGGTGGCAATGAATCTGCTCCCAACCATGCCAACTACGACGAAGCGCTGGCCAATCCATGCCCCCGTCTTCCCGATGCGCTTACAACAAATGCCGGCAAAAGAGTGACTACTCCCGATACCTGGTGGAAAGAACGCAGGCCGGAACTACTGGAAGCCTTCGAAAAAGAAATGTATGGCAAGATTCCGCGGAATACACCGAAAGTTTCCTGGAGCGTGAAGATCGCCGATCGCGAATTTGTCGGGTTTATCCCGGTTATTGCGAAACAAATAACCGGCCATGTCGACAATAGCGAATATCCCCTGATAGACGTAGATATCAACATGGTACTCGTATTACCCCTCAACGTAAAAGGCCCTGTACCTGTCCTGATGATGTTTGGTCGTCCTTCGCTTCCTTCACCTGCCCAACCGCCTGCAGCCGACATGGAAAAAATAAATGCTGCTTTAAAGGAATTGCTATTAAAGGATCACCCTGAGTTTGAAGCCATTTTCAAACAATACCCGGCTTATAACCCGCTTGGCCGTGCAAGTACGCCTCCGTTTGGACCGCCAGCGCCAGGCGATCCTTCGCCAACGGAACAATTGTTATCGGCCGGCTGGGGCTATGCCGTCATTGATCCCGCCAGCATACAGGCCGACAACGGCGCCGGTCTTACCCGTGGCATAATAGGATTGGTGAATAAAGGCCAGCCCCGCCAACCGGAAGAATGGGGCGCCCTCCGGGCGTGGTCATGGGGCGCGGCCCGCGCATTGGATTACCTGGAGACGGACCCGCTGGTAGATGCCAAAAAAGTGGGCATCGAAGGCGTATCCCGTTATGGAAAAGCCGCACTTGTTACACTTGCGTTTGAGCCCAGGTTTGCCCTTGGCTTAATTGGCTCCTCGGGAAAAGGAGGCGCCACATTACATCGCCGGGTATGGGGCGAGGCCGTAGAAAGCCTCACGGGGGGCGGCTATTACTGGATGGCCGGCAACTACATGAGGTATGGCGCGGCAGAAGCCGGCTCCGGGTCAAAAACAGGTTGTGATCTGCCCATCGATTCGCATGAGTTAATGGCGCTTTGTGCGCCCCGCCTCACCTTTATCAGTTATGGTATACCGGAAAAAGGAGATGCCAGATGGCTCGATCAGCAGGGAAGCTACATGGCGACAGTGGCGGCAGGGCCGGTATTTAAACTGCTGGGGGCAAAAGACATAGGCGTATCGAATGATTACCTCACCGAAAAAATGCCACCGGTCAATACAGGTTTGCTGGATGGGCAACTGGCCTGGCGCCAGCATGATGGAGGACACACTGACGCCCCGAATTTTAAGTATTTCATTCCATGGGCCGGCAGGTTTCTGAACTATACAAAAAAACCGGCGCCATAAAAGCGCCGGGTCAGTATCACAAAATTACTGCATGGTCAGCAATCAAAACATAACATCAACCATTGTATGTTAATTCATTATACCGTCCGCGGCGTCCTTGTTTTATTAAACCTCCTTGCACTGCTCCCCTGCCACGCGCAACAATCACCTACGATCGGGGTTCCATCGCTTAAGGAAACGTTTAAAGGCGATTTCCTGGTCGGCACTGCGCTGAGCGCAACGCAGGCCAGGGAAAATGGAGCAGGCGCCGCCAGTCTGATTGCGCAGCAGTTCAATGCAGTTACCCCGGAAAACATTATGAAGGCCGCTATCTTACATCCTGGCTGGGACAAATACAATTTCGAACTTGCCGACAAACTCGTTGAATACGCGCAAAAAAACGGGTTGAAAGTTAATGCACACACGCTTATATGGCATAGCCAGCTGCCCGGTTTTGTGCGAAGGCTTACTGATCCCGACTCCGTGCGACAGTTTTTTTACAACCATATCACCACCGTGGCAGGTCGCTACAGCGGAAAAGTATTTTCGTGGGATGTCGTCAATGAAGCATTAGCGGAAGATGGAACGCTTCGTACATCCATTTTTTTAGAAAAATTGGGGGATAACTATATAGTAGAAGCCTTCCGGCTGGCGCAAAAGGCCTCTCCCAATACCGAACTTTACTACAATGACTATAGCATAGAGCGCCCGAAAAAAAGAGCCGGCGCAATAGCCCTTATTAAAAAAATAAAAGCAGCCGGCGTAAGGATCGACGGCGTAGGCATCCAGGGTCACTGGAGGGCAAACAATGTTCCTTTGCCCGATATCGAACAGAGTATTATTGAATTTGCTGCTATAGAGATGAAAGTAATGTTTACAGAACTGGACCTTAGCGTACTACCCAGCCCCTGGAATTCAAATGTGGCCGATGTAGACAGGACCTCCGCCGTCAGGACAGGAATGGACCCCTACAAAAATGGTTTGCCCGACTCCGTTCAGCATATGCTGGCCAAAAGCTATGAAGATCTATTCAGGCTGTTTTTGAAACATAAGGATAAAATAAGCCGCATTACATTCTGGGGTGCCAGCGACGGCCAATCCTGGCTGAACGACTGGCCCATTCGCGGCAGGACCAACTATCCCTTATTGTTCGACCGGGAGTATAAACCCAAACCTGCCTTCTACAAAGTGATAGCCGTCAAATGATAGCTAAAGTGCTATTCAAATTCATCATTCACCTGTGCCCGGAAAAGCCCCCGAGGGGGCCTGGAAAAGTCTTTAACACATTGTTGACATCAGGTGAGGAAAGCCGAGCCACTGTTCAATCAATTATTTTAATGGCTTATAAGTAAATTTTTGTCCGCCCAGGGAAGCCTCCAGCATTAATCCACCCTTTTCCTGTGTAAACACCACTACGCCATCTCTATAATTCGCATTCGCTGCTGCGCCCGCTTTAACAGCTATTGCCGAAACTTGTCCGCTAAATTCGACCTTGTTTTGCATGAAGCGATCCAGGGCATCTTTATTTTCAAAAAAGATAACTTCCCGGTATGCCTGTCCTCCTGCCTGCGGGCCCACCGTTACCTGTACCATCCTGGCTGTACCGATAGTTTTTCCTTTCTCATATACTGCTCCTCTTCCTGCAGCTCCACCCACTCCCACTGCACCCTTACCTACATTGGGGAATATTACATATCCGGTGGAATTTTTAAAGAGATTTGCCATGGACGGATCTGCCTTTAGAAAGGAAGCTTTTGCATTTTTACTGTCATCGATTATTCTTTCCTGGGAATCTTCCTGCGCTTTTAATATTCGTGGCAAAAAAAGACCTGACAATAACATTAAAAACATTGCCATCCTGGCTATACTTATCTTTTTCATAAACAATAACTTTAAGTTTTACAATTGGGGAAGCCCATGTCAACAAAGGCAAGCAAAAAATCTGCCACCGACTACTGCCTGATAAAATCATGATAAGCAATATTTTATTTCACATAGAAATACTTTTCTGCTACATACCATGTGATTATTTACCCCATAAATCAGGTCAGTTTTCCGCATATTGCCGATTCCGGCAGGTAAAAAACAAAAAAGCCCCTGAAATTCAGGGGCTCAAAATTAGTGGAGTTTCGCGGGCTGGCTGGCGGATACTTAACATAATGCAATTTTATGCGCCAGCCGCGCCTGGCATGCTTGCATAAGGGCGGGGGCGGATGGGGCATAACTGGCATTATGTTTAAGTAGCTTCCGCTGTGTGTTGGCAATTGCAGCGGTTGGCGCCGGGGTCTTTGCGGGATGGCTTTGTGCAAGGCGCCAGGGCTGCAAGTGTGATGGCCTTTCGTGGATGGGAATTGCTGCCAGCCGTGCAGGTGCGGTGGTCTTTTGTTTTATGACCTACAATAAGGGTCAAGGGAACGAACAGTTCCAACAGGTCAATTATTATACTGCTTGGTCAACAACCTTCATCTGTGCTTCATTCATACGGCCACCGTGCACTTTAATTTTAGAGAGAGCGGTATCGATCTCACGCAGATCCGCTGCAGTCAGGTGAACATTGATCGCTCCCAGGTTTTCGTTAAGGTGGTCGATGTTGCGCGTCCCTGGGATGGGAACAATCCACGGTTTCTGAGCCAGTAGCCATGCAAGGGCAATTTGCGCAGGTGTTGCGTTCTTCTTTTTGGAAAATTGCAGGAGAAATTCAACGATCGGTCTGTTTGCCGCTAAGTTTTCAGTAGAAAAACGATCGAAACCCGATCGAAGATCCGTTTTTGGGTCGAGCTTTGTGTGAGCATCTATTTTCCCGGTGAGATAACCCATTCCGACCGGACCCCATGGGACAAAGCCGATGCCCAACTCCTCACAAGTTTTAAGTACGCCGTTGTGTTCCGGACTTCTTTCCATCAACGAGTATTCAGTCTGAACGGCCGTAACCGGTTGAACAGCATGCGCCCGTCGGATTGTTTTTGCACTTGCCTCAGACAGTCCGAAGTGCAATACTTTTCCCTCTTTGATCAGATCTTTAATGGTACCAGCTACGTCTTCGATTGCCACTTGCGGATCAACCCGGTGCTGATAATAAAGATCAATACGGTCAGTTCTAAGGCGCTTAAGTGATTCCTCCACCACTTTCTTAATGTGCTCAGGCCGGCTGTTCAAAGCCCCTGAACCATCTTCAAGTTGAAAACCAAATTTCGTTGCTATAAAAACTTTGTCGCGAAAAGGCTGGAGCGCTTCTCCCACAAGCTCTTCGTCGGTAAACGGACCATATACTTCGGCTGTATCGAAGAACGTGACGCCTTTTTCAATTGCCGTGCGTATAGTCTTAATCCCCTGGGCCCTGTCTGCCGGAGGACCATAGTTGGCCATAATACTCATGCAACCGGATCCTATTTCCGAGACTTCTAATTTTCCGAGTTTTCGTGTTTTCATTTTGTTTTCTCCTTTGTGGAGCCCTTTGTCGCTCCGGTTATTGATTTCCCCAGACAGATCGGATGATGCAGCCCACGACAATGGGCCAATGACCAGACCTGCACCAGCAAGAGCAGTCTTAATCACAAAGTTGCGGCGACTGACGCCCCGGAAATCTCCGGGATTCAATTTCGGCGCCTGATTTTTCTTTTCCATAAATGGTCTTTTAAATTTACCTATGGCCGTCATTACATATGCTTCCCGAACCACTCCAGCATTAATTGAGGGTTTTTCCCGAAATAGTTGTAGCCCTGAAAACGTAGGTTTGTTCCTTCGATCCAGAAGAGTTTCTTATCTACAGCAGAAATCTTGTCGTAAATTTCCTGCACATTTGACGGCTTTGTCAGGAAATCATCCTTTACCTGCGCAACGAGCGTAGGAATGGTTACAGCCGTGGAATATTCGATTGGCCAAACGTCAGCGAGGTGAAAGCCAGTCCGTTTATGAAATGCCACGTCGAACATTTCGACGCCATGTATGATTTTCTCCCTTTCCACCGCTGTCTCAACGAATACACCTGGCGTCACGGGCTGCAATGCAATCATCGCCTTTATGTGCCTGAATTCTTCCGGGTGCTTTTTCATCCCTACAATTGTGGCATTGGCTCCCAGGCAACGACTGTAAAGAGCTGTCTTCATGTTCTTCGTATCGGCCCTGGATTTTGCGTAGTGCAACGAGCCAATCACGTCACGATATTCCAGCACACCGTGTCCATTGATACCACCGCTGCCCATCCCGCTGCGGCCATGGTTACGCATGTCGTAGGCAAGAATGTTATAACCTGCATCGTGCAGAACTTTGTATTCCGGCAGGAAATTCACTTCGAAACCGCCAAAATTGGTCCAGGGTTCCAGGTGTCCCGGATACCCGTAGCGATTGCAGGGCATGGGATGATTACAGATGATTAGCCGGTCTGAATCGGCAGGAATGAACCATCCCTCCAACGTGACTCCATCTATTGCAGGGAAGAAAATCTCTTCATACTCCATGGCATACTCAATCGGCCAACTCAAAATGGGTGTACGCGTTGAATGCGCCATTAATTCGGCGAGGTTATTGATGAATTCTTCGGATTTGGTTTCGTTTTCGGTTTTTCTATTAATAATTTTCTTAGGTAAATCTGATGATGCCGCCCAGGACAACGGCCCAAAGGCCAAACTTGCCCCAAGAAGAGTGGTTTTAGTCATAAAGCTGCGGCGACTGACGGCTGGAAGTTCCTGAGTATTTAATTGAATTGTCTTCTTATTCTTTTCCATAAATAGCTCTTTTAATTTTATTGAAGCTTGCTTAAGCCCTTCATTGTAATGCTGCTGTTACTGTTTCGCGTAAACGGAACTTTCAGCCAGCAAAACCGAGCCTTCTGTGGAGGCAATACGGAACTTCCTTGCGGCGGTATATTCCGGCGAGTTGTAGAATCGCTCCACATCAGCGAGATTAGGGAACTCAGCTACGCCGATAACGGATTTTGGATTTCCTTCCAGTGCTCTTGCGTTAAAATCGAACAGTGTGACAGTCCCATGGTATTTTGGGGCTAGCGTACCTGCCGCATCCATATACTTCTGAAAGATCTTTTTATCGTTAATATTATAGTTTGCGATCATGTACCCATGCGGTTTGGTTGATCCATCAGTGATTGCCGGAGGCAAAGAACTTTCAGCCAGCAATACCGATCCTTCGGTGGATGCGATGCGATATTTTCTGGCGGCGGTATATTCCGGTGAGTTGTAGAATCGCTCCGCTTCTGCAACACCCGGAAACTCTGCTATAGCGATAACGGATTTTGGATTTCCTTCCAGCGTTCTTGCGTTTACATCATAGATTATGACCTTCCCGTTGTATTTTGACGCGAGCGAACCCGCTGCTTCCATATACTTCTGATAGGTTGCCTGATCATGGACAGTATAGTTCGCAATGAGGTATCCGTGCGGCTGCGCAGTTTTTCCTGGTATTGAAGGGGCTTTTGCGGTTATTGGTGAATAGGATGCTACACCAACCGATATAGCAATTCCAAAGATTGCGCGAATAATTAGTTTGTTCATATTGTTTTTTGATTTTAACCCGGTTATTAATACCGTCTTTTTGCATTGTGGGCGGAGCCCGGGAAACATGGTCAGCGGTCGATGACGGACATACTTATTTCGTTATGACGTTCGCCCGCTGCCGGCGTCAAGTTGTTCAGCCTTTCCAGCTGTTGGGCGCTCAGCACCACGCGATCGGCGGCGGTGTTTTCTTCTACGCGGGCTACCCGCTTAGTGCCGGGGATGGGCGCGATGTCATTGCCTTGCGCCAGCAGCCATGCCAGCGCCACCTGTGCCGGTGTTGCACCCGTTTGGTTGGCAACAGCCCTGACTTCATCAACAATGCGAAGATTGCGTCCGAAGTTTTCTCCCATGAAGCGGGGGTTGTTCTTGCGCCAGTCATCGTCTGAGAGTTGCTCAGGCGATTTGATATCGCCGGTGAGGAAGCCATGGCCAAGCGGCGAGTAGGGAACAAAGCCTATGCCCAGCTCGCGCAGCAAGGGAAGCAGCTCCGTCTCAGGCTCACGGCTCCACAGGGAGTACTCTGTTTGCAGGGCCGTAATAGGGTGTACCGCGTGGGCACGGCGGATGGTGGCGGCACTTGCTTCCGACAGGCCGATGTGCCGTATTTTACCCTGCGCCACCAGCTCAGCCAGCGCGCCGACAGTATCCTCAATGGGCGTATTAGGATCGACTCTATGTTGATAGTACAGGTCAATGTAGTCGGTGCCAAGCCGCTTTAAGGAACCTTCTACGGCAATACGGATGTTGGCCGGGCTACTGTCGAGAACACCAGGACCGCCACCGGCATGTGATACAAGACCGAATTTTGTGGCCACCACTATCTTGTTGCGGCGGCCCCTGATGGCCCGCCCAACTAGTTCTTCGTTGGCGTACGGGCCGTAGATCTCGGCAGTGTCAATATGGGTAACACCCAGGTCGAGCGCCCGGTGGATGGTTTGTATAGACTCGTCGTCGCTGCCTGCGCCGATGTTATAGTAACCAGACATAGACATAGCGCCGAGTCCTATGCGGGAGACTTCGAGCCCCCCGATCGAAATATGCTTTACGTTATTGTTGCTCATGGTTTAACCTTTTTTGAAATACAAAGGTCACCATATGCTTAGCGAACAAATAATGAAAAACAAAGGGAAAAGTATAAATATCAAAGGTGGGCAGCCCTTACTGATTTGGGGATAAGACCGGTCTTCTTTTTAAAGAAGTTGTTAAAATAGGTAGGATATTCAAAACCAAGGGCATAGGCGATTTCAGCGATATTCCAATCCGTGTGCTGTAACAGGGCTTTTGCTTCGCTGATAATCCGCTCTGCAATATGTTCGGTGGTCGTTTTCCCGGTAATTTCCTTTACTGAGCTATTTAAATAATTGACGTGTACGGATAAATGTTTCGCAAAGTCCTGTGCGGCTTTTAATTCCAGCGAATGTTCGGTGCTTTCAATCGGGAACTGCCTTTCGAGCAATTCAATAAATACAGAAGTAATTCGTGCAGCTGCATTTTTTTGGGGTGAATAGCTTTCCGAAGGTTGCATTTTCAACGCCTCGTGAATGATCAAATTGATGTAGTTTCTAATAACCTCATCCTTATATAGGTAGTCGGTATCTTGCTCCGCAATCAGCTTTTGAAAGATAGCACCTATGTCCTTTTTCTGCTCCTTATTTATCGCCAAAATAGGTGTGCCGCCAATTTTAAATAAAGGCGACTGCAAAAGGCCTTCGGACCGCTCGCTTAACTTAAGAAAGTCTTCGGTAAAGAGGCTGGCATAACCTTCGTTTGTTGTAGAAAGAACCTCGCAGGAATAAGGTATGTGGGGATTGCCAAAGAATAGTATGGTCTCCTCCGTTTGAAAACTCCTGTCTGCATAATGAAAGATATATTTGCCCGTATTCAGGCTGATCTTATAAAAATCTTTACGGCTATAGCTATGGCCTTTACCGGTTTTGCTGTCTATCTCATAGGCTTTAAACCCTTTCAGCTTTACTTCGGTATTGAAATCGGAAGTAGGTGTGCTTCTCTGCTTATTCATAAGAGCAAAGTTAATAAAATCAAATGTATTGACTTCTTCAAATCACAAATAACAAGGGAGAGTGCCAGGCACTCCCCCTAATAAAGCAAACTGTATGTAATCTATGCTCTATCCTATGTTATTTGGCTTTCGCCGAACACCGGGTCCTTCACTTCCACTTTTACGAGCTCTACGGCTTTTTCTTAATCAACCTGCATATAGAAGTCAGCAGAATCTACCATTACGCGAAGGCGAGAAGACGCCCGGTTACGAAATTTTTAACCTTATCACGAAACGTCTCGCCTATCGGAAAATGTCTGTCACCATTAAGGCAGACTTCCTGACCTGTCAGATACTTTATTGAGTAAACGGAAATAATAGTGGATTTATGTATCCTGATAAAATCGTTCTCAGGGAAAGATGCTTCAATCTGCTTCATCGAACTCTGTGTAATATATACGCTGTTTGAAGTATGGATTTTGCAGTAATTTTTAAGCCCTTCTACAAAGACAATATCTTCAAACCTCATGCGAACAAGTTTTCCATTATGCCGAATAAAAAAATAGTTTTCCATGTACCATTATTTTTAATCCATGTTTTGGGTGCCTTCAAAGCAATTCCGGCAGAAGTATATAAACCATGCCTGGCTGAAACTATTCTGCGGGCCGGACCTGCAGGCTGCTATTTCAACGCAGCCTTATATTTTTTTACCTTTTCTTCAAAATCGGTAATAGTATAATCAAAGACACGACCGCCGAACGCCGGGTCCTTCACTTCCACTTTTGCGAGTTCCACTGCTTTTTCTTCGGTCTCGATAGCTCCCTTAATATCTCCAGCCTTGCTTTTGGCCAACGCTAATTTGTCGAGAATAAGGCTGTTGGCGGGATTTATTTCTTTAAAAACATCGACGGCATGTTGATAGACGGCTTTAGACAGGCTATCTTTCTCACAGATGGTTACAGCTATTACGGTAGAATAAGACTTATCTTCTTTACTCAGCTCGCTGGCATAGCTCATCGCTTCCGACTCAGGGTAGTTATTTAGCAGTATCTTGAATTTTTCCAGCTTTAGTGACATTTTCAAAACCGGCACTTTCTGCATGCCTTCATCTATCAGCCGGAAAGCCTTGTTAAAATCTTTGGCTTTCTCCGCGTCCTGAACTGCGTTATAAAGCGCCATCATATCGGTATTCAACTTACGGTTTCCTGCTGAAGCTGAATCATACCTTCTTTTGTTGGCGGCCACATCAAACGTACCCGCCAATATGGAAGGAATTATCGAATCAAGTTTAATGGGATGACCTATCCAAACGATCTTTCCTTTTTGAACAATAAAAGTGGTCGGTATACCCATTATTCCTGCCGCTTTCAACCACCCGTTAGCCATATCCTGTGCATTGTTATCTGCTATTACATTGTAGGCCATCCTGTTTGCACTGCTGTTGACGAACCGGGCAACATTTGTCAATGATGATTCATAGGGTTTGTCGCCGGTCTTTTCATACACATTAACGCCAATAAAGATGGTTTTGTCTTCATACTTTTTAGCCAACTCCGAAAGATGCGGCATAGCGGCGATACAAGGCCCGCACCAGGTGGCCCAGAATTCCAACACGTACAATCTGTCATCATTATATGAGGTAACAGGCGTGCCTTTGAGCCATTTCGAATATTTTATTGCGGGTGCAGGATCACCTATATGGAGGGCAAGAGAGTCCGAGGCCATTGCCTGTCCGGCTATTATCATCAGCGATAAAAGGATCGCTTTAAATTTACTGTACATATTTTTTATTTTTTAAGTGATCTGCAGATGCACATAATGAATGCTTACCCCATATTACTTTACTGTTTTTTATATTTTGCAAGTGACTTTTCGTATTCGGAAACGGTATTTTCCGTTATAGTGCCAGTCCATTTGCCTTCATTCAGCGCTATTTTCACCCCTTTTACGGCTTTCTCTTCGGCAGCTACGGCGCCGGCAATGTTATCTGCCTTGAAATAACAAACTGCCAGATAATGATTAATTACCGGTACTATCATATTGGTATCGGCAAGCATTCCAATCAAACATTCTGCCGCAAACTCATAGCTGCTTTTCGAAAGACTATCTTTGCCTACGATAGTAGACGCGACAAAGCTGCCGGCATTGCTGTCTTCCTTTAGCCATCCGCGGGCAAAATCAGTAGCAGATTTTTCACTTACACCATTTAATAAAGCATTAAATTTTAAAGCATTGAATGAAGATGCGAAGTTGGGTTCCTGTAGTATTGCTTTGTCGATCAAATTGAAGGCAGTATCATATTTTTTAGCGTCGATAGCATCCTTTATTGGCTTATACAGTTTGTTAAACTTAGACGAGGCTGCCACTGATGCTGAGCTTTGCGCTTCAAAGCTTTTTTTGAATGCCGCTACATCGTAATTACCAGCTATTACAGTCTGCATGATAGAGTCGAGCTTCATGGGGTGACCAATCCAGATAATCTTGCCTTCCTTCAGCAGAAAAGTTGCAGGGATGCCATTAAGACCGGCCGCGATCATCCATTTATTGCCCATATACTGTTCGTTGTTATCAGCAGCAACATTGTAGGACATCTTGTTACCCATACCTTTTACAAAGCTGGCAACCGCAGGCAAGGACGTTTCATACGATTTGTTGCCGGTTTTTTCCCAAATATTAACTCCTATAAACGTTGCCTTATCTTTGTATTTTACTGCCAGCTCAGACAAATGGGGTATGGCCGCCTTACAAGGCCCGCACCAGGTGGCCCAGAATTCCAATACATAAAGACGGTCCTTGTCATAAGACGTTACCGGAGCTCCTTTAATCCATTTGGAATAACGGATAACCGGCGCCGGATCTCCAATATGTAAGCTTACGTTGTCCTGCCCATAGACAAATGAAGCCACGCAGATACACCACACAAATACCGTGGCGATCCTGAAACTGTTCTTTTTACTTTTGTTGTTATACATCGTCTGTATTTTTATTAAGTTATTTCTATTTGCCATACCCCGGGTTCTGATCGCCGATGGCAGGATTGGAGGTAAATTCATCCAGCGGAATAGGGAATACATATTGAGTAGTGGACGTGATGGTTGGCTTCAATTGTTTCACTTTGTCAAAAGGCAGGCGCAAAAGCGTCATCCATTCAATACAATCCTCCCCCGTCAGGTTCCTGGCCACCTCGTAATAGTTCTGGAGCAACAAATCATCGGTCGTACCGGCATTGTCAACGGCAGTAAAATCGGTCACGCCTGCCTTACCCATCACCGTTTTAATGAGGCTCTTTGCCGAGGCAAGACTACCGCCCGAACGGATAATAGCTTCCGCTTGCAGCAGGTATACTTCCGACAACCGCAATGCATAAGATGTTTCTGTAAGCTGTGAAGTTGCCGCACCGTATGGAATGTATTTCAGGAAATAGTAGGTGTTCGGGCTATACGCCTGGAAAGGCGTTGCCGGCCCCAGCATCCAGGCGCCCCTGGGATCATTTTGCAGCAGGTCTTTAAACGCTTTCTTGCCAACAAACAATGAAGACTGAATGGGAAAATAGGCCCTGCTTTGTATATAATAAAAGGATTCCTGGTTTGGCTGGGGCTTAACGCCCAGGATCACTTCTTTACTGCTTAATCCTTTTGTGTAAAAAAGGTCTTTCAGGTTAGGCTCCAGGGCAAAAGGACTGCTTTGTATAATAGTGTTTCCCAGGCTCACCACTTCGGTGTAATCAGCAGCCAGCCCACGATTGATCAGTACCCGCATTTTAAGGGCCATGGCCGCCCATTTGGTTACATAATAATTAGGGTTTGCAGCAGGCGCGTTGGCAATGGCAAAATCAAGATCATCCAGGATAAACTTGTAGGAGTCTGCTACGTTGTTACGTTGTTTGGGAATATTGCTCAGAGTGGTAAACTTATCTCTTATCAGCACCCCGTATGGGCTGCCGGGCTTATACCATTCGGCAAAAAATATCAGTAATCTGAAATGGCCGTATGCCCGCAGAAAGCGGCTCTCCGCAAGGATCTCATTTTTCCGGGTACCGGTAAAAGCGGCATCCGCTACCACATTAACACCGTCAATAACGCCGTTGGCAGCCGTGATCAGCTGGTAACTTTCATTCCATACAAAAGGAACGTAGCCGGCATTAACATTGTCGTTGCTTTCATCGGCTACAGCGCCAAGCCCATAGCCCAGCCAGCCGCTTAGCATAGCGCCCGGAAGATGATGGCTTTGCCACGATGTTATATTATCACTGGTCACATTTGCAAACCTGTAATAAACGCCGTTTAGGTTTGTCTGTGCTGTTTTCTGGTCGGTGATGGCTGTGCCGCTCACCCTTGCATTGGCAGGCGGCGCGCTCAACTGTTTGTCGCATGCAGCCAGCACTGAAGCGCAGGCCAATGAAAGGATGTATATTGATAGACGATTCATAATATAATATTTCTGTTTATAAGTATTACAATCCAAGTCTTACACCAAAGCTAACCTGCCGCATAGACGGATATGTAGCAGCGTCCGTATAGCCGCTAATAAGGCTGTACGGATCATTGCTGACCTCCGGATCGGGGCCGGGATAATGGGTAATGCTGAACAGGTTACTGCCCGATACATACACCATAGCAGTGCGCAGATGCCATTTACCGAGCAGTTTGGCGGGCAATTGATAGTTGACCGAAACAGACTTCAACTTTATATACGATGCATCGTGCACGGCAATGCTGGAGCTGCCTGTACCGTAGGTATTCGACTCCCGCAGAATCAGGCTGGGCCTGTCTGCGTTTGGCGTAGCGGCGCTGTAATGAGGCAATAAAATCCGGGTATTACGGTTTCCCCTGTCGCCCAAGCCCAGCGACTGAACGTCGGGCAGGTACAAGATATCTCCGCCATAAGCAGGGCTATCAGGCTAAACTGTTTATAGCTGAACGTGTTGGTGATGCCGCCATAGAAATCAGGTTGCGCGCTTCCAATAACATCCCTGTTGAAAAAGCCTTTGTAGGTGCCTGTATCTACCAGGCCATACATGGGGTACCCGAAGGCCAGGTTTTGCAGCAATCCATATTTGGCATATATACTGGCGTTTTTGTAATCATCCAGCTCTTTCTGTGTGTTAATAACACCGTTGTATTGATAACCATAAATCAGCCCCACAGGCTGACCTTCGCGGAGCACGGTATTGCCGATGCTAAACTGGGCTTGCAGGAATGGATCAGTATAACCTGTCTGGCCGGGGTTTTGTAAATCATGGTTAATATGGGTTACTTTCGACCGGTTGCCGGAAACATTCACGGCAAGATTCCAGCTAAAATTCTTCTTGCGCAGTATATCGCCCCTCAAATCAATTTCGATCCCCCTATTATTGATATCGGCCACGTTTACGAGCGCATTGGTAAACCCTGAGCTGGTGGCCACCGTGTAGGCCATCAGCAAACCTGTGGTTTGTTTATCATAATAACCGATAGCGCCGCGGAGCCTGGAATTAAACAAGGCAAAATCAATACCGGCATCTTTTTGCAGGGTCGTTTCCCATTTAATCTTGTCGTTACCCAATTGTGTAGGCACCAATGCATTGGTAGAAGCATACGATCCCGGGGTAAACAGGGTGTAAAAAAGATTATTGCCCAGGTTTTGCGTACCTGTATAACCGGCGCTGACGCGAAACTTCAGCTCATTCAGCCATTTTACCGGTTTGAGAAAAGATTCCTCGCTTGCTCTCCATGCTACGCCAAAGGAAGGGAAATAAGCTACCCTGTTGCTTTTGGGGAACTTGGAAGATTCATCCGATCGGGCGGTTACCGTGGCCAGGTACCGCTCCTTCAGGGCGTAACTGGCACGTGCATAGAAACTCAACAGCGAACTTTGCGATTCGCTGGCCTGGGGAGGCAGCGCCAGCGCTGCCGAAGATAGCCCATTCAGGAAATTGTCGTCCGGGAATCCCTGTCCCGAAGCCGAGAATGTCTGGGCCTTTGTTTGCTGCCAGGAAGTTCCCACGAGCAGGTTCAACCTGTTGTTTTGGTTGAACTGCTTATCCCAGGTGAGTGTATTTTCATAAAAAGCGTCTGACTGCTGTGACTGCGCCTGTGTAGCAATTCCCCCCTGTGAACTTACGCTTACCTGCCCGGATGCTGAATATACGCCGATCGTAGAAGGAACATAGTTTAACTGGTGATAGTTGCTGTAATTGATAGAAGCCGTGCTTCTGAATTTAAGGGATTTCAGTATATCATATTCCAACGCGATAGAGCCCAGCAATAAGGCATTTTTAGAGTTGTTCTTGCCTGCCAGCAATGCCATCGGGTTTTGAATGCCACCCTGATTGGACAAGCTGAAAGTAGCGCTGGTAAAAACAGCCGGTGTACCATCTGCGTTGTACGGCGCAAAGGTAGGCGGAGCAAAAAGCGCAGAAGAATAGATGCCATTGGTAACATTGTTGACCGTAAACCCGTAATCCAGGTTGGTAATCAGGCGGAGTTTATCGGTAATCTCGTTGTCGAGGTTAATCTTGCCCGCAATACGCGAAAAGTCGGTGCCCAGCAAGGTACCGGTTTGTTTAACATAGGAAAGAGACGTATAATACCTTGACCCCGTTCCGCCGCCTCTTACGCTGATATCTGCATTGCTGGAAATACCTGTACGCGTAACCAGTTTGAGCCAGTCGGTATTGGCCGTACCCAGGAAAGTGGGATCGTTGATAACAGAAGTAGCTATCGCATCCGGTGCTGCGCCCTGTGCCAGGCGGAGAGTATTCAGGTTTTTTGCCCCTTCGAGCATGACCTGCTTGTATTGGTCTGTATTGAGCAATTTTTCCGTTACCGCCTTGCTCATGCCGGTGTAAAAATTTGCTTCCAGCACCGGCTTCTCATTCTTCTTTCCTTTTTTCGTCGTGATGATCACTACCCCGTTGGCAGCGCGCGAACCGTAAATGGCCGTAGCAGATGCATCTTTTAAAATATCAATCGTTTCTATATCGTTAATATTTAACCCTGCCAGTGTATTCAGGCCGCGGGCAAAAGAAGATCCCACACTGGTAGTTGAATAATTTTTGTCGGATCCCAGGTTCTCGACAGGGTTAACCAGGTCGGCCGCACTTTGGATGTAACGGTTTTGGATGGTTACCTGCACCCCGTCGATGATATACAGCGGGTCATTGCCACCGATTAACGACGCGCCGCCCCGGATACGGATTTTGGCCATACCGCCCGGCGAACCATCTGCCTGCACTACCTGTACGCCGGCAGCTTTGCCTGCCAGTGCCTGGTCAATACTTACAAAAGGTGCATTCTTTATTTCATTTACATCTACTGATGCTATTGAGCCTACCAGGTCTTTCCTTCTGGCTGTGCCATATCCAATCAACACCATTTCGTCCATGGCGGTGACGCTTAACTTAAGCGAAACATTGAAAACTGTACCTCCTTTGATCTTCACTTCCTGTGTTTCATACCCAACAGAACTGAATACCAGTACGGCGCCGTCCCGGGCCTCGATGGAAAAATTGCCTTTATCATCACTTGATACTGTCTTTTTCCCTCCTTTGACAGCCACTGTAACACCCGGCAACAGCTCGCCTTTCGACCCGCGCACCGTACCGGAAACAGGCGGAACGGGCGCATCTGCGGCCCCGGGTTGCACAGCGTTGAACGCCTGTTGTTTCTTCACCGACAGAATGATGATTTTTTGTGAAAGCTTGTAAGAAACTGGCTGATCGCTCAACAGCGTATCCAGGAAGTCCTTCAGCGGCATATTGCTCACCGAAATAGATACCGGGTGGGCCGTTTCCAAAATACCTTTGCTGGAAAAAAACACATACCCTGTTTGTTGCCGGATGGCTTCAAACACCGTTTTCAGGGGCATATTCCTGCCCGAGAAACTCACGGACTGGGCTTTTAGACCCGCCATGGTATTCAAACAGGCTGCGGTCAACAATAATACGGTTAGCTTCATAACTAACAGAGTTTGGTTATGGGTCCTGTTCCGGCGCGGGGGGCGCTTGGATGCGCCCACGGGGAACCCTGTTCCCAAAGCAGTTTTTTGCATAAATTGCATCAGTTTTGGTTGTCAAAAATTGAGTTTTCCGGCTCGTTTTGGTCAATCTTACGCACCGTTACGGGCCTCAATCCGTAACGGTTTGTTTTATCATACATCGGGGGTTGCTATTGCTTTACTATCACCAGCTTTCTGCCTTCTTCTATTCTATATCGCAGACCGGTTTCTTTTAACGCATTCAATACTTCGGATAAATTCATATCCCTTCTCATTTGTCCTTCAAAATATTTTACCGGTATGCCTTCTTCATACACTACGTCCACGGCGTACCAGCGCTCCAGCTGGTTCATCACCTCCTGCAGGCTGGCATCCTGAAAATTGAACAGCCCGTTGTGCCAGGCCATGACTTTATCCAGGTCCGCATTATTAACCAGTTCCACCGCTGCGCCCGCAATCCTTGCCTGCTGGCCGGGCTTCAGCACCATTGACGACTCCTGGTTCCTGTGTGTAAGCGCCGGTGACGCTGTTACCCTGACCGCTCCTTCCAGCAGCGTTGTACTCAGGTTTGCTTCATTGTCATACGCATTTACATTAAAATGGGTTCCCAGCACTTCGATGTCTGTCTTATTGGCCACCGCCACGCGGAAAGGAATCGCAGCATTCTCTTTCACTTCAAAATAGGCTTCGCCGGTAATATTAACTTTACGCTCCTTTCCTTTAAATACAACAGGATAGCGGATAGAACTTGCTGCATTCAACCACACATTCGTGCCATCCGGCAACCGTACATGAAACTCTCTTCCTTTAGAAGTAACAAGCGTATTGTATATCTCTTCTGTAGTGGGTCCGTTGCCCGTTGTGTTGTAGGTTAACTGTCCATTTTTTATTGCTACCTGCGTACCATGCTGGTTTGTAATAATACCGTTGCCCAGGCTATCCAGTACTACCTTCGAACCGTCGGCAAGCGTAAGAACAGCGCCATCGCGCCCGGGTGCAATATTGGTAGCGATTTGACCACTGTCAACTTCCCGATTCGGCTTTTTGCTATATAAAAGCCAGGCAGAAGCAAGTATCACTAAAATAGCTGCGGCAGCGCTTCCCCAACGACGAAACAGGCTTATCCGCCTTAGTTTACCACCGGACGTGAGCGCTGTTTGCAGTACCTGGTCGCTTTCTTCCCTACTGAATACCTTCTTGCTTTCGGAAAAAGTTTCCCAGGATTCCTCCATCAGCTGCATAAGCAATTCCCTGTAAACAGGTTGGGCGGCTAAACCAGCCAACTCCTGCTTTTCGGCTTCCGTAATGGCGCCGTCTACATGCCTGTAAAAAAGATAGGACAATCGGCTTTCTGACATAGACAAGTATTCTTTTACCTGTAAGACACCAGGTAAGCCGTGCAGGGTCAATGCCTGGGAGCATTTTTTATAAATTTCCGGCGTAAAAAAGAAAAATAGCCAACGCCTCGGGGTAATATTTGCGCAGGTAGTCTGAAATAGCTTTCAAAGCAAGACTGATATGCCGCTTTACTGTTTCTCTTGATAACTGCATTTGCCGCGCTATCTGTTCATGTTTCAGCCCTTGTGTGCGGCTTAGCCGATAGGCCAGCTGCTGTTGCGGAGGCAATTGGCTCACCGCCTCTTCTATAATGCGACTAAGGAATTCCGGGCTATGTTTTCCGGGCGGCAATTCCTGCACGGTATCCTGCTGCCTGGCCCATTCCCGGTGTTTTACAGCTGCACGGGCCTGGTCTCTGAAAAGATTATAAGCGCGGTTGCGGCAAACGATAAAAAGCCAGGAACGAAAATTCTGCAATGCGGTTAACTTCTCCCGTTCCTGCCATACTTTGATAAATGCTTCCTGCACAATCTCTTTGGCAGCATCTGCCGACTGGGTAAGTGTCTCCAGATATTCGCCCAGCGCCTGGTGATGCGCATGGAATAAACGCGCAAAGGCAAGCTCATCTCCTGCCGCCACCAGCTTTAGCAATTCCTTTTCATCATATAACGGGCTTGTATTCAAGGGCGATAAGCGCTTTAAGAAGCTAATAAAAAGGAATCGGCTTAATTCAACCTGCAAAATGACGTTTTTCAGCGAGGCAAAAAATATTTTCCGAAAGCTATTTTATCAGCAGCGCATTTTGTTCTTCCTTTTTAAGCTGACCCATATACAAAAAGCGCCCGGATATCCGGACGCCCTTTTTTAGTTTTGGCAGGCTATTGAATTAAAATATAAGGTCAAACCATTTATCTGCCGGAGGCAGGCATTGCCTGAAATCACAAGCCTGGTAAGAAAGCCCGGCTTTTACCCGGCCTTCACTGTTTTTACCCAATCGCAACCGCTGTACAAATACTGCCTCCCGTTCCCAAAGCAGGACACCCCTGTCCGTGCCGGAAGGGATGGCCCGGCTTTTTTGCCAGCCGCCAATGGCTTTTACATCAGCAGAGAGTTCCAGGAGGCATTCCGTTGGGATATAAGGCAAATTAGACGGCACATAAGCATACAGGTGCCATCCCGCCGCCATCCGCGCTTTAATGATAACGGCCATGTCGCCGTCAGCCGCAAGCTTCA
>Ga0307508_10002160_pt1 | contig 21059 bp, 28 predicted proteins | sample 9_EM_MG_FD_203089 | JGI IMG/M metagenome (GOLD analysis project Ga0307508, IMG submission 203089) | Populus trichocarpa ectomycorrhiza microbial communities from riparian zone in the Pacific Northwest, United States - 9_EM | ecosystem: Host-associated > Plants > Roots > Unclassified | place...
GTATTGAAGAGTCCGGATTTGTTCACGTCACATGGCTGTTTTTGATCCATAACAAGAAAAAAATTTGCACAATACCGGCGTGTTCTCATGTACCATGGACTTCGCAAATCTACACCGGAGAACGGAAGCAATGAATACATTTGCTGACTGGTATAATAATATGAGGCTGAATTTCCTTCGAGAAATTACACCTTTCAGCCATTTCCATAACCACCTGGCGGCATAAGGTTGGAAGCTCGTGATTCTCAATAATTAACTGCGGGCTGGTATTAGTACGAGCGCACTAGCTCGCCTTGTTTTATATCCAAGCGTTGGACGTATGAATGCTTTCATGATCAAGTGAATCTCACCCGCAGTGTCTCCCAGTGTTCAGTAGCCGGGAAATCTCCAAAACGTCTCGATAGGCGAGGCCTCAGACTGTCAGACATCTCTGGCTGACATCGTATTTCCATCGCACCCGTTACGTACGCAAAATCAGATGCAGAATATTAATGTGATCCATCGAATCAGCAAACGTACGCGTGCAATCTAATCCTCAAACAAACACGAATAAAATAATAATTTAAATCACAACATACATCGCGAGAGCACAACTCTTTTACCCCGACATCCTCCACCCATTGCCGTTCAGCTTAAGCTGACTCGAAGGCTGTGGCGGTCTCCCATCGGCAACGGGATGATCGGCTTTCTTCTCCTTCTGCCCGCTAGAACTGTTACCTACTGTAAGATACTCAGACGAGGGCAGTCGCTGATTCCCTGATACGGGCGGCGGGGTTTGAAGTGACGGTGTGCGTGATGTATACGGGGGCGAAAGCGTCGCGTGCACGTTTGCACGAGGACTGGGTGGTAGAGGTGGGTTCTGTTTCCCATAAGGTGAGCTTGCGTGAGTTACGGCGCGGAGGTCACCCGAAGCTGTGCGAGGGGTTGGAGAATACGGCGTGTTATACCCCAATCCAGAATTTGAATACCTGGTTGGGTCCATGCCATTAGGGGAAATGTTATTGTTGTCGAGGGACGCTGAGGATGATGAGGATGATGAGCGCGCGAAGGTGGGTGCGGGGAATGCTCCGTCGTTCCATGCCGTACTTTTAGCACTCGTCGGCGAGCCGAGGCCCAGCGAAGATACAAGTCCTTTGAGAGACGCAATGGATGAGCGCTTCTTATCCTTGTACATCGCGTGTCCGCCAATAATAGGTGCGTTGGGCGATGTGGGGTCCATCAACGTGCCATACGGTGAGCCATTCATAGCCTTTTTGATAGAGTTTATTGACGAGCCCAGTCCACTATTTCTTGTCTCGCTAGCATTGCTCGGAGATGAAGGCTTGTCGGGTATGTTGTATGTCGCCGTGGCAACGAGCACAGTCGAGGCACCGACAATGAAAGTTGGTGTGATTTGGAAATTGAATAATACGACACCGGCGAGGAAGGAAATGACGATACTGAGGCTCGTAGCAAAGCCTTTGAGGATATTATCGGAGTACTTGATGACGATGGCGGTAATGAGTCCACCAAACACCTGAATGAACACCGTGGACCATGCCCAGAAGCCGAAGTTCTTCAAGAATCCAAGCGAAAACCACCCTCCCGAGCCAGTGCTGCCGGAGAGCACAACTGGGGCCAGGGCGGGGACAATGCTGAACATGGAAAGTTGAACGTTCCTGACCCACAGATCAGCTTTGCTCCCTTTGAGCACCATCTCGAAGTAGACCCCCGCGAGCCCGGACGTCATACATGCCATGGACACCGCCAAAAACCCAACTAACGGGTTCATCGCCGCCTCATGAGCGCTCTGGACTGTCTCAATCACAGGTTCCGCCGTCCCGTTCAGGGCGGACGCCGCAGTGTCAAGCAATACGTCCGGGCTGAGCTTTGCGGTGTGCGAAGTGCTGCCCGACTGAATCTGAACAATGCCCACACCAACACCAAGGAAGAGGAGCGCCAACCACTTAGTAAACGTTAGCCGCTTGCCCAGCATGAGCACCGAAAATGCAGCGGTGGTTAGGATTTTCATCTGATAGGTGACTTGGAAGGTGGCAACGTCCAGATTGGATGCGGCAACAAATTGAAGGTTGTTCTGGATCACATAAAGGATAGCGGGGATGGACAGCTTCCAGCAGTCAGAACTGATGATCTCGCGTCGCAACTTGGATAGCCTGCGCCGCCACAGTGCATGGTCGAACGTTCCTATCCATTTGGGGACAAATGAAAAGGAAGGGGAAGGGGGTGGAAAGGAATTGGATCTGTTCCATGATGATTTGGATGGGGGAACGGCGTTTTCGAGGATTCCGGGCGCATCGTCAATGCGTGACAAGGCTATCATTAACGATATCGAGCCTTTTAATAGTTCGACCATAAGGACCGCCGAAGCAGCAGAGTATTTTTCCGAGGGGGAAACAGAAACGCGGGAGTAATGCATGACAATTGACAATGACGCATTTTGCACAGCTAATGTTATGAGACTAGAAAGGGGGCAGTTTAAGCTTGAAACAATGCCCAGGGTAAATATACATATCATACGTACGATAAATATTTGAGCGGAATGCCCCAGAGCTTGGGCCGCAATGCGTCGGCTTTTGGGGAAGGGACTGGGGTTGATTTGGCGCTATGTTGAAAGGGTACTCCGAGTGGTGTTAGGGTGGGTATGGGGGATGCAGTGGGGGTATACTGAGGGGTTGAAATTGCATTAGGGTTCGAGTGCGAAGCAGGTGGGCGATGATACAAGGCATTGCCATTCGGAGGTACTTCATACGCAGTCGAGCTGTGATAATTGCACATATAAAAACGCAAAATATAAGCAAAATAGATGATGACTAGTAAGATGACAGCACGCATTGAGAACCAGAGATACGAGCGAATCAAGGAGGACAGTTTTGCCCCTCCGATCAATGGTCATTGTGGAAAATGCGCCACTCACCGAGATAGACGTCTTTTGTTGGGCCTCCTTTGTTCATTCATAGAGGTCATGAAGTAGAACGCTCAGCTACACACAAACACGTCGCTGCCAGGGAGAAGAAAGTGGGTCTAGGGCAAAACTGAATTTAGGTACCGTTGAACCAACAACAATCAACAATCCCTCAACCTGCTGGGAATGCGTCCGCGCTGCGCAATCCACCATGACATCATCAGAAACATCCATCTGAACAAATATACGGGTCCGTATGCACAACTATTCTTTCATTATTCTGCCCAAAAATCTTGTGCTTGAGAGCGACCGGCCATTCATCAAAAGACGACGGACCCTCTAGTGCAGAAATACTGGCGGGTAGAGCACTCAAAATTGAAACGCTGAAAAGAGAATTGACATTACGGGGCTGGAAAAAGGAACTGGACACAGAAGTGCAGGTGAGAATTGAAAATCAAGAAGCGGATGACCAGAAGCGTTCTCGCGGAGCAATAATACACGACAGGAACGTAGAAAGTGGCAAAGTTGAACGGACTGACGTGGGGAACCTATGACAGAGAAGGCAAGCGAAAGTGAAATGAAAATGAGTCCAGAACGCGGAAACTTATAAATAAAACACGAGGGGATAAAAGAAAAGGCGGCAGAGAAAGCAGCAAAGATCAAGGTAAATCAACATCTTAATCAGAAAATTGGACTTGTTCACCGCAGCATATTTCGCGGACTGAACAAGCATCGCTTGTAATGTTCTCCCAGCACTCGTCTCCAGCGTGCAACAAGATCAACTACATGATGGGCTGAAATGTGTCCCGGCCCCACCAGGACACTAGCAACAGCATGTGCTAAACGGGTGAAGAATCCGATGCAGGAGTGACGAGCAGCTGGAATCTTGGGAACGGTCGCATTTTCTCTCGTGACTGGAACTCCCTCGCGACATCAATGTCTCGAAGCTCCGGCGACTGGCGCGAAGCAGGAAAAATAAGGAAAGCACGTTCCAAATTGGTTTGGAGATCCATCTCGCGGTCATGAATCGAGCAGACTTGCTGCTCGTCAGGTCGATAAGCAACCATACGAGCCTTGAGAGCGTGCAGTATGGCACCAAGGTCTGTTGAAGGGTCGCGATATGCGGCTATAAGGTCTAAGCAAGGCAGGAACCAATCAGTTCCCCTGACACCGGGTATCCAGGAAATCTTGGTGCTCACATGGCACGAGGACGAGGAACAGGACGCTGAAGGAGATGTTGAGAACTTGTAGGAAGCCTGCAAGATCGTCAATAAATGTTCTTGATCACGGAGTTGTCAGGAAGGTATCGCTGAGTCATACTAATTGAAGTGACGTACAAAGCATATCCATATGCCGCGGCATCGAACACCATCGAGGCATGCAGGAACGCATTGAACAGACAAGTTGGTTGCGATACTTGAGAAGAGGAGCGCAAAGGTGCCGAAAGAGGCGTCCAGGCGAAGAGTGCAACACAACAGGAATGTACGAAGGCAGCAATTGCAATACCAATCAGGGCGATCATCGGCTCAAAATCGCAAGAACCTTTGGAGTCTTGCATGTTAAGGCACAAGCATCAGCTACGTTGGTTATTTTTCCATGAATTTGATAGTCCTTCAACATACTGGGGACACATGTTAGCGGCCTCCACAGACGAAGAGGGTACCAAGTTGATGCAGCAAAATATATGGCCGCAAGCACACAGGAGAGGAGAGTGGCAGGTAAGGAGGCCTCAATATCGGTACGCCATCCGGAATGCCACTGTCAGCTTGCAGAATTATTTCAGCGAGAGATGGTCGGGCTCACAGAGGAGAATTGATGTTGGCCGGCCATTGAGAATGGTTTTGAAGGAGCGTATGGCAGGTTTGCCGGCGATGTTTCGGTGGACTAGCCTAAAGTTCCTGAAGGTGGAAGGAGAGTGAGTGTCTACGAGGAGTGGTGCTGACGAGCAGAGTTGTTCGCTTGGCGGTTGGCGGGATGGGCCGGTCACGTTACGTACCAGCCGACGTCGCGTCACGTCGCGTTGACGTTCTACTGCCACTAGTGCTAGTTTTGTGTGCTGGTCTCCAGTCACTACTTTTGAATCTAACGTTATCACAGCTGCTGCAATTCCGCTTTTCTATGTTCCATTTCTGAGACGGAGCTCCCGGGCCCGTCAACGGCTGCACTGATTCCACCCCCTGATATTATAATGATGCTCCAGGTAAGCCGCTTCCCTGTATGGAATATTCCATTCGTGATGACGCCAGTTATCCGCCTTATTTATGATGTATAAACCTCTCACCTCCTGATCTCGAAGACCAGGACATTTGTAGCCTCTGTTCTCGACATGCGGCGAGCTCGGGGGTTGACCGTGATCCTCGTCAGCGAATCCCTTCGAAGTGCACAAAAATCAACCTCACAAATGACACGGAGCTCACACGTATCCCATAGCTCTCAGTCACAGCTTTCTAGCCACTTGACAAATGGAATAGATTCCCGTGTGCATGAATGCATGCTGCATCGTTTTGCTGATGATAATGACTGAGCCTCCCCATTTTCATCGAGCACTGGTAACTCGAGTTGTTGACATGCAAGTGCCGCATTGTGACGACAGCGCCGCGCCGTGCCGTGGCGATGGTCCCTGCCTTTTCCTTTTGATTTGAATGCGCCAACGACCGTGTGCTACATATTTTCTGACCTCGCGTGGGCCTAAAAAAAATGAGCCACTTTTGAGTCTCGATCGCGTGTGACCAAGCGTGACAAACATCTCACTCCCAAAATGAGCTCGGGATCAGGAAGCTTACCCAGAGAAGAGGACATAAGCTCCTCGCCTTCCGACTCGACCGATCCTAAAGACGAAACATGGGATGACTGGGTCGAGGATCCCATGCCATGCGTATCCTTGTTTGATGGCGTCGAGTTACCTTCTGTGTCTGACGCTTTGAAGCACGATCTGGAGAAACATGATTTCAACTTCGACCAGTTGGTAAAACGTTTGAGTACGTGTGTATTCAATATTCAGTATTTTCAACAATCTGACTCCATGTGAGATCTTGATTTTCACCAGCGAGCTCGCTTGGTCAACTACATTCGCTCGAATGTTGGTTCGTCTTTTGTTGACCGATCAGCGCCGTCTGACGTCGGCGCGCTTTTTGTTCACCCTTGCGAAAGTATAGAAAGTAACACCACAAATCGCGTTGAGTTTCACTGGCGAAGAATCCTTCTTCTCCGATGATGCCTACCTTCACCCTGCCATACCCGACGACCCTCTGCTACGTAAGCAAAGCCTTTGTCTAAAGTGCTTGCATCACTTCACCTGCTAGTATACATTGCTCTGCAGTGTTGGAATCGGATGACTGGTCGGACGATGAGCAGGATGGCAGGAACACGGAACAGACCAGCAAATCCCTCCCCGCGGCGGCGACGCAGGATCAATTAGAACTCCTCGAGGCGGAACTAGCTTCCGATTCTGCGCGATTGGCACAATTTCGACTACGTGTTCGGGATTTGCTCGACGAAATGCCGTCTCTCACTCCGACCTCCGCAACGAGTGCTGGGCGAGACGATGACTCGCATTACTTTGAGAGCTATGGCTACCAGGGTAAGTTGTTCATTTGTGGTGAAATTGCCCAAATCCCTAAGGGGACACGCCGGGAACTAATTCCTCTAGAGATTCACGCTACCATGCTGCGGGACACTGTTCGAACAATGTCCTATGCCAAGTTTATTTTATCAAATCCAGAAGTATTTCGTGACAAACTTGTTATGGACGTCGGATGTGGTACGTCCTTTACCGGCGTATTTTATTGTGTCTTTGGTTTATTGTTCAATCATTCCAGGTACTGGAATTCTATCTATGTTTGCGGCCCGCGCAGGTGCAAAGCACGTATTTGCGATCGACGCGAGCAACGTTGCTCTCAAAGCACGGCAAAACATCAAAGACAACGAACTCGGGAACGTAATCACGTCAGTTATACCCCCTCAATCACTGGAAATAGGGTTGACATTGCTACCTTTAAAGAGTCATCCAGGACAAGGTTGAGACCGTCAAACTTCCCGCACCATACGACGATCCTTCTGTCCGGGTCGACGTTATCATATCCGAATGGATGGGATATGCTTTATTGTACGAATCTATGTTGGATTCCGTACTGGTCGCCCGGGACCGCTTCTTGAAACCTCCCGCGTCAAGCGATGGCACAGGCGGGGGTATTATGGCGCCGAGCCAGTGCAAAATGGTGTTTTCGCTTGCTGAAGCGACCGAGGTCTGGAAGGAGAGAGTCGCTTTCTGGGATGACGTCTATGGTGCACACTGCCTGCGTTAATTTCATTGTTATTCTGACTGTTGTTCTATCAGGATTTACGATGTCTTCAATGGCTGATGAAGCGTTCGGGGATGCTCTCATTGAACATCTCCCCCCTGGGGCTGTTGCAAGTAATCTCGTCACAATAAAGGTGCATTGCTTTCGTTTTTCCGATAGCATTCATATTGATACCAATAAAAACACCCTCTCCCGTAGGATCTCCCGCTGCAGCGTATCACTCAGAAACAGCTCGCCTTCTCTCAACCCTTCACACTTACAGTGACGAAAGATAAAGACGGCAGCACGATTCACGCCTTTTTACTCTATTTCGATACCTACTTCCAGCCTAGCGGCTCAGACGTCCCCACCGATTCAGTGCCCACGTTGCATGAACCAGAGGGCAATTTCATACCTGGAGATATCCTGCCGGTAGGTCTGCTCAAGCGTGGGAAGAGTTTGAAAGAGAAGCAAAGAGAGTATGAAAAAGAGAAATCGTCCACCCTTGTTTCGTTCAGCACGGGCCCACAGAGTTTGTGCACGCATTGGAAACAGACGGTGTTCCTGTTGAGAAATCCATTCAAGGCGATCGAAGGTGAGCGTAGTTCGTAACATAATGCATTGCTACCTTTCGCCCTTTGTTTTTGCGCATGATTTTTGTTGATGGGATATAATTCTCCGTTCGTGACAGGCACAACGGTGACAGGGTCGTTCCATCTGAAGAAGAGCGAGACGAACTCCCGCGAGCTCGATGTCGAGATCCACTACGCGGTCTCGCACACTGGGCTTGGACCAACGTCTGGGACTACTGTACTCATGTACAAAGTTCGTTGACGGTTTTTCTCAGACAAGTTCCATTAGAGAAGCGCGATCGTCTCGGGCATCCCTGCACGTACATGTCATGTCTGCGCTTTTTGTTTTCCACCCAGATTACCACCCGCTGCTGTACCAACACCAAGAGAAACGGATTGTAAAATCAAACAAGGAAGGAAACTATTGCTTGTTGGATTCGATTGGTTGGCTACTAGTACACTTGGTTACATGAAGCAGGCAAGCGAGCAAGAAAGCGCATTGACAATGCGAGGTTTTGAAACAATCAAAATGCAGAGTGCACGTACACATGGCGAGGCAGACGGACGAAATCACTTTCCTTTATTGCGTTAACACATCGGCTCAATCATCCCTGGCCCACTTAGGGAGCCACTCCTCCCAGTTTTCCCACGTCTTCTCCTTGTCGCCATCATGCTCAGTTGATTGCAATGGATTCAGAACGGTGGGGACAACATGGAATGCACCATTGCGTGCGACAAAATCGATGTCGGGCCTTTCGATTTTGGTATCGAGGACTGTGAAGTCGAAATAGGCTATTCCGGGCACAGGTAACGTTGGCGTTGACTGAATGACCACAAAGGGAGGCGTATCACGAAGTGGCAGGTGGTGAGCCAATGAGTTTAAAGGCCAGAGGCGGGCAAAAGGAAGGTGAATTCAACTCACTTTTACAATATGCACGGGCAGTTTGTACCCTTTCAACGCCGTCGGGAACGGGAACTTGAAGTCCATCTCGGTACCTTTCGTGTGCAATTCCTTTTTCTTGTCGGGATTATACGTGTAGATCCATTCGGCATGAACGATATAGTTAGGCACAACATGGTATTTCAAGATTTTAGTGAGCGCCTTTTCGCCGAAAGGGGAGAAGAGATAGATGACAAGGTTCCTAGGGAGCTTCTCCCATGCCTCATTGTCGGGAATGAACGAAGTGACGACGGGAGCACCGACGAAGCGACCTTTCTTCTTCTTGTTATCGGACCTCTTGTAGTACCAGTCAAGATCATCCTCGAGGCGGACTTTCTGCAGTGCAGAAGTCTGTGGGCAGGGTAAATGAGCTCGGCAATGCACCATTGATGTCACGAAGATCCGTCAGTGAAAGCTCACAAAGGTGGACAGATACTGGGGGAACAAATATGCCGATTGAAGGATGGATGGGGGCGGGATGAGTAGCTCGTCAAGTTCGTGAATGAGTCCATTCTTCGCCTCGAAGTCACCGTGGATGATGGTGGCATATTTATTAATCGTGACGGTCTAAACAGTTGCACGGTCTGAGCGGGAACCATGTTGAAAAGGAGAACGACGCACAGGCGGCACGAGTTTTTTCTCGACCTTGACACGACGGTTGAGACGATCATAGGATTCATCGTCGGAGTTCAAATTCGTTTGCACTAGACGTGAAGCAATGAGATTGCGTTATACGTCATTGCCCATGATGCATACATACCTGTCGAATTTTCGCCCAACTCTGTGGAGGTTACCACATAAGGAAGGATGTGGTAGTTAAGGACATCTTTGAGAAGAGCCCTGAATATTTTCTTTTTCCGTTCTTTGTCGTCATCGTCATCCTTGTCGTCGTTGAAGGCATGCAGTTCGCCCGCCTGAAATACAAGTTGGAGCAGAGCGTCAGGATCATGAGGTTTGATATCCGTCAAAGTCTTGCGTCGCCGGGGAGGCGTCAGTGCGTCGTTGTTCGGCGCAAGGAACGTGAGACTAATCCGGTCAAAAACATGTAAATTGACATATCACCAGGAGCGTGTGGATACTGGGTTGCTCACTGATTATGTTCATCATTGAGCAATTTCTTGACCTCTCCCTCATAATCAATCAGTTTCGTGATGTTTGAAAACCTAGCATGAGTAATAATAACGTAACCAGAACTAGGTACCGACGCAAACACCCAAGTAGATGGAGACGCACTTTGGGTTGTCGGATAACCATTCGTAGACGGTCTTGTCGTTGGCAAGGTATGCCCCCTCAGGCTCGTCATAAACGTCGAAGTTGAACCACCCAAGAGCTGAGCCACGAATGACGTCCCACACATCGTGAACCGCGCCAACCCAGATCTTCAGAGGGTTAACCGAGTGCTCAGCGACAGGCAGAGCATGTGCAAATGAACTCGTGAGCAAGAGCGGAACAGCAGTGATCGCAGAGACCCTCATGGTAGGGTGGGGGTATTTGGGTAATAACTGCGCGGCGCCACGCTCTTTATAATCATTGGATAACTGGGCTCCGCAATTTAAGTGACGTCTGCATGGAGCTCACCGAGCCACAGCGCGGCAGTAACGTGACGGTCACGCGCCGATTGTTCCAGTCGCCGACGGAGCAGACGGTATAATGAGAGCCTAGGCTACACGCCTATACCATAATGGCAACAGCGTTGAAGGGCGCGAGCCGTTATTGCAAGAGCTTACATCGAGCGCACCGCGCACCAACGCGGGCATTTCATGGTCGAACAAGAAACGCGGTTATGCCAACAGACAGTCAATTCATGCCAAAATTGAATTTGATTTATTGTGTCTTCCCCCACCTCAGCACATGTAGGCGGTTTCCAGCGGCTCCTGGCGGATGCGTTGCCTATGAGAGAGTTTCGGGCAGAAGGGAAAGCTTATCTACATGTTAATGGGCTCCATTAACGACGTCATTTGCTCCATTAAGAGCGAGACTGTGTGCGTGGAAGAACTTCTGGAGAACTTGTGCAATCCTCTGTATAGCGGTCCTCAATTGATCATACTGGCCAAACCATAACCAATAAACCCGCAGGCCAGAGACTGTAAGCATCAACGGAGCGCTCACCTCTACCTTAGAAAACGCCAAACGCATATAAGCATACGTATCGTGCGCCGCATCCCTTTCTGCATCGGACTGCCCTTGGAAGACGAAACCTGGACGAAGTATAACCTCTGCCTTCAACAATGCGTCGAACAGCTTCTGGCTGAGTGTGTTCCTTGCTTCACGAAGTGACCCCGTCTCATTCATTACGGCGAAATCTGGGTGTTGTTGCAGGTCGAACTATGGGTCGATCCGAACCTTTAATCCATAGTACCTGCGTGAGCTGGGATGCGCTCACCTGGAACCAAATAAACATGCCCGCCGATGGAGGCACGAAACGAACCAAAGATTTGCGAGCGAGGGCTAGTTGCTCTGGTAGGTGCTCAACGCCATTGGCGCGAGGCTCGGCTTTGGGTGTTTTGGCGAATGCCAGGAATACTTGACGTCCATCCTCCGGCACCTCTGACATATCAAAATACTCATGTAGCAGGTCTAGTGCCCAGTCACGCCGCATACGGTATAATCCTCGAAGCCCGCTTTCGATTATCGTGCTATCAGTGAGGATGATCCTATAAGTTGTCATGAATGTGAGACTCACCGCAGCCATCGGATAAAGCCATCTTGACCCCACTGCAATAACAGGCTGCCGTACAGTGATTGACTAAGCCCACTCGGGGCTGTGCTCCGTCCTGACTGTGCATTGCGAAGATGATGTATGAAATACTTCGAGGCGGTGAAGAAGCCAAATCGACCGCCAGGACCAATTATCTATGATTGGGAGCAATCGGTTGCTTATTCGGCACTTTGTTAGACCACATACCTTGGAGAAAGTGTCGAGACGAATCACACGACCTTGGTAATCATGTCGCAGGAAACTAGAGTCCACACGATGTCACTAAGGAGACATCCGATGCCGGACACTACTGTAACTACAAGTTCTCACCTTGGGACCAGCGAATCTACCCACTCTTTGTCGGTCTCTTCCGTCTCATATACTTCATCTCTCGAGGTTGGCGCCACATAAGACCCAGTTTGGAGAAAGTAATATCTATACCAAATCGCTCAAGGAAGACGGAAAAAAATGTAAGTGCTCCTCAAGGCTTACGGATCGTCCTCAAGGATGATGAGGTCCCATTTAACACAAATATCGTAGATGACTTTCTTCCGCGCAGAAGTGAGGGTAGTGCCAGTGGGATTTTGACCCACAGGGACCTTCAAGGCGCACGTCAGATTGCAAACAGCGCGGGAAGGGCATCACAACAGCTCACTTGAAGAAGTAAACGCGGTCTTTTGGCGAGATAGTCAGCCATGACCGCCAAAATTCCCCGCCAGGAGGCTTCCACACCTTTTGCATCCTCTCGTCTGCGTATCCCAGTTGGCTAGAATGCGTTCCAAATCAGTTGGATCGAGTCCTCCGGAGTCCATCTTGACAGGTATTGGTTTGATGCCAATAGGCCTCATTTTGACGAGAGAGCCATTATAGGACCATTCATCCACGAAGCAGCCATCACCAGGCTCTGACACGACGTCAAGAGCCTGAGGGTACAACGCGTTAAATTTCTTTTCTTTAAACAGGTCACTGCAGTTGTCACCTTCGTCAATGCGTCGCCCGATCCGAGGTTAACGAGTGTCCCCCAATCCGCATAACTCGGTTTGTAGATGTCGCGCACAAAATTATAGACAAACTTGCCGATGGGTGCGAGTCCATTGGGAGGGCCTAAAGAAGGAAAGACCGGCATCGTCACACCAGTATTGGGAAGTTTACATGTTTGCTTACTGTAGCTCAGGGCTTTGGCGAGGTCAAACGTTTCAGTTAGGTTAGCTGAATGTTTTTCGATCGTAAGGTTGCTCATTTGCAAACTGAGTGAATTCGAGCATAATCCAGTTGTTGTAGGCGCGGCACTCGGATTGACAGGGAAAGCGGTAGGCTTTAGATATTGCGCGGAGATTGTCTCGAATGGAAAATAGGCAGGAGAAGGAGCACCTTGAACCAATTAAATCAGCTGGTGGGTGTACCAAATATTGGATGAACTCGCCTCCGTCGAGCTGAATGAGGTTCTAGTGGGAGTAGGTTGAGTGGAAAAGTCATCAGCCACCAAGATAAATATAAAGATTGGGTGAATAAAAACCGTACTGGAGAGGATGTATCGTCAGGACGGAATCGCCCAGCGAGGCGTTCTTCTTCGCGATGACGAGCTAAAGTGCTGAGATGCGGGCTCAAGTCTACGGCGAGGTTGTTTGTCATGATGATATGATGGTGGGGAGCAGCCGGGACCCGGAAACCGCCCCCCCCACAAACCCTTCCGGCAGCTATGACAGGTCCCAGCATGCGACCGGGGGTATTTCCAGTCGCAGGAGAAAATCAACGCGTCGATGCCCATCTAATGTCATCGCGAGGTAGCACTCCAACGTATACACTGGTCCTCGTCGTTAAAACGTGCATCCAACCGCGATACCCTGCACCGAAAATTTGACAAATGTAAGTGCTTCGCAAGAGGCGCCCTCGACATCCACACTTCAAGCCTGAACAAACAATTTCCTAATCTGACATGCATGACACTGCAAAGGGATATGAATCATAATATCAAGATTCTCAAGGCAATCCGGCGTGGAATTGCTCAGTCGGGTGAAAAAGACTCAGCCAGGGCAAGATCTGCCGATCGGCTCAGCGTGTTTGGGCATGGGGCTTGGCGCAGCCCGATGTTTCCCGAAGTGTCCAATGCTTATGTGAAGTACAAAGGGGCAAAATATAGCGCATCTTATCGTACACCGTGTACCCCGTTTCCAGCTTTAACTGTTCTACACTACTATTCCACCAAGAACCCTTTCGTAATGCAAGAAGAAGCCATCCGCCACATTCGCTTCTCCTAATTACAATAGACCGTCAAGTACACTCTCACTTTCTCCTGACCGCACTACTACCAGGCCACATAAGTACGACTCGCATCTGGTGCAATAAGAGGAAGGCTCAACGCATACGAAAAGCGCATGAAGGCCCGAATTGCCAACGCAATTTCACATCGAGCGAAGCAGGCTGTTGGCTGTCAAGTCTGTAGAACATGAGAATACCAAGCCGCGACTCGGGAGGTTTGATTCAGGTGAACATAATAGGATTTTCGCTTTGAGATCAAACTTTTATTGGCTGGGTGAGCGCCCCTCTTTGAAGGGCGCTGAAGTCCGAGCCGAGCATGACCGTTCGTATTGTGGCTCTGCTCGTCAAGAGGGCGTTCGTGGGTCCATCCCGTGCCGCGGAGCTTATCCGGCGGTCCAAATAATCCAATCTGCAATCTGCATCCAACCTTGAGCGGTATCCCGATGGTGACAGCTGCTATTATTAGCAGCTATAGCAGCGATGGGCTGGCTACTTGTGCTGCAATGAATGAGGCAAGAGAACCCGACCCGCTGAGGGCGTTTTGGCGTGATCCCTGAGATCAAGGGACGCGGCTGAAATGGACAAAAGAAAGTCCACATGCACATGATTGGCAAATGCGCGGTCTACCCAGCTTGAGAACAAATAAAAATCCGACAGGGCTGGGTATCACTATCAACCGGGGCGCCGAAACAGATCGCCCGGTGTCGATGTTGGAGGCCACTGACGGTTCAGACAAAGAAGGCGGGCAATGGCCACCTGGATCTCATCAACAACGCATCTCCTGTTGTTCAGGAGCCAGAAAAGACTCATCAAAACAGGCCGTTCCGTCTCCAAGTGCGAGGTTTCAGTGAAAACGAAATCCGCAGGTACCAACTGAGGCTGGGTTTCTGGTGCTTTACACACTCTCAGCAAGGTCGGCAAGCATCCCGATCCCTCGAGTCGGGCATGCTTCGTAATAATGTTTTGACATGCATTTCCGCTGAACAGGGCCGGTGGTAAAATTACTTTAAGCGCCTAGATTCCCTCTTGCTCGGGCAAGTCGTCTCTCAACCCACGAGCCGCCATGGGCGCGTGCATGTCCGCCGAAGATCAAGGGGAGAAGGCACGAAGCGCTGCCATAGACACTCAGCTGATAGAAGAGTCACGGAGGCTCAAGAAAGAGGCTAAGGCGAGATGGCACGTTATCGTATGCGCAATTTGGCTCTCATCCTCGCCTCTTGGCTTTTCCCAGATCCTGCTTCTAGGTAGCGGCGAGAGCGGCAAGTCTACTGTTGTCAAGCAAATGAAAATTCTGCACCAGAATGGGTTTAGCGTCGCTGAATTGCATCCATGGCGCACAGTTGTGAACAAGAATCTTGTCGAGTCGGCACAGGCCATCGTCCTAGCGATGAGGACTTTAAATGTTGACCCTGAAAACGGATCGAATCGAGTATGTTTGCCACGTTTCATTTGTCGTGGAACCTAATGGATGTGGCTAGCTAATCCCGCATTGTGTCTTTCCTCAATAGACATTTGCACAGCAAATTCTCGATTTCCAGTTAAGTCCTGATGCCGACTATACACTTCCATCCAGCCTGGCGGATGCCATCGAGTCTGTCTGGCAGGATCCAGTCATGCAGACTATTCTTGATCATTCGACCGAATTCTACTTAATGGACTCGGCCCCTTATTTTTTCGCCGAAGTCAAGAGAATATGTGATCCCAAATACATACCTAATCAGGACGATGTCTTGCGAGCGAGAGCTAAGACAACTGGTATCACGGAAACGCGATTCCACATGGGCCAACTATCGATACAGTACGTTGACGTGCACCAGCAATTATCGTACAATGCATTTACCTCCCATTTCTCAGCATGTTCGACGTCGGTGGGCAACGATCAGAGAGGCGGAAATGGATACATTGCTTTGAATCTGTCACGTCGATTATCTTCTGTGTGGCGATCAGCGAATACGATCAAGTGCTTTTAGAAGAGAGAACCCAGGTGCGTGAATGAAACAGCCTTTGGCCGACTGTTTGTTCACCATGGGACGCCTTATCACTCCAGAACCGGATGCAGGAATCCCTCGTTCTATTCGAATCCGTTGTAAATTCAAGATGGTTCCTCAGCACCTCTATCATTTTATTCCTGAATAAGATTGATATCTTCCAAAAAAAGATAACCCGATCACCATTGGAGAAGTACTACCCGGAATATCAGGGGGGGCCAGACATCGAGAAAGCCACCAAGTTCATACTATGGAAGTTTGTGAATATGAACCGGGCTAAGCTCGCATTGTACCCTCAGTGAGTGCACCCTCCACATTGGCCTCAATGTGTGGCATCCGATCGCGTCTCTCACGCGTCATGACATCAGCCTAACCCAAGCGACAGACACGAAGAATGTATGTATTCGACTCGCACGGTCTAGTTCACTCATGGGAACAATGCTTCCGCCTTTCCCAGATCCGTATCGTTTTTGCCGCCGTGAAAGAGACCATCCTGCAAAACGCGTTGCGCGAGACAGGCATTTTATAACCAGGTTAAGACCTGTTGTCACGCCAACTCAACGCGTGTTAGTGCAATGCGCCTCGCCAAATCCACCCCCCGTTCTTCTCTTCGGAATTTCGCTGCTCTTCGGCCCCTGAAACGTGTTCTTCATCATCTCTGTCGGCATATCCCGCATCAACGCCCGCTACTGATACTCGCATTTACACGCTCAACGACCACATCGGATGATGATCGGACTTACTCGCGCTTTCATTTTTCGATATGTATTCTTCTTTTTTTCTTTTTTTTTTTTTTTTTTTTTTTTTTGCCTAAGGTCGTCCGGTTTGCAATTTGACTGCATATCGTACTGCGTGCACGCCCCAGAATACACCACAGTGTATATTATAAATTCGTATCCATCTTTCCTTCTCACTGGAAGAACGCTTCAGGCGCCGCGCGGCACATTGTTGCTGTCCTTTTAAATCGGCTCGGCTGGATGCTGTTATGCATATGTCGTAGCGGCCAGTGCCGCCAGCGCCAGCCTCGAGGGTAGCATTTTGTTGGTAATATATAGATATCTCTAAATGGCAAGATCGCATCGATCCTGAATGATCGACCCAGCGCCACGCGTTCGAGATGATCGAATTGTTGACACTCAAAGCAATAGCCCTGCACTTGATCCCTTACTTAGGGTATGCGGTGCCCCGCATGTGGTGCATACGCAGCGAGGCAATAATGCAACGCATCCTGATTTTCAGGCCCGTCCGCCGCAAGGCATTTCCGAAAATGACTTTTGAACAATGATAACATCGATTTCAGGATGTTGAATTGGTGGCAGCTTTGCGCGTGACATGAGGTCACGCTTGTCACAAACCCTGCAGGCCCTGCTCGATTGATCAAGTTGTGCCCTTAACCCTCGGAACACACACAACTTTTCAACTCTCAAATACTCACCTTCCCTCCTCTTCACCACAAACCATACTGAACGTCTTATACGCTATTCTGATACTATGTCCTCTGGCGGCGGCGAGCGCGAGTCGCTGGCTAATCTTTACCGCAGTGCGCTCATGTCAGGTGCTCAAGCTGCCAAGCTCGATGCTAGGAGCGATGAGGCACATGTGAGTGATGGATTTTTTTGCATTGATCGAGGCATTTTACGACGATGCGATGGCGCTATCGTCTGCTCTTCTTAAAGAGCTTGTTTTTCTTCTGCCTCTTGTCCACGCCGATTGACTGATTTCTGATTTCTCTTTGCGCTTTCTACATCCTTTATCGATCTCCTCCCCACACGCTGCAACCTTCACTTTACGGTCATTGCCGCCAACGTATAAATTCATTTCATTGTCTCACATTGCCATACGCCGCCTGGTTATGTCCCGAACTGTTTTCGTCCGAATAAATGCCACATCTCAAGGCCATCAACGAGGCATCTCTCGCCTCCTTCCGTGCTCTGAACGGGCGGGCCGAAGCGATCGGGCTTTTCAGTAAAAACGAATATTATGACGAAGTGGCCACGACGGATACCCCGTACCTTATGCTGCCTTATGCCTATGCGGAAGTTCTAGGGCGACAACGTACGACAAGGAGACTCGCTCGAATGCGCGTTATAGCAGATGCCGAGGTACGCATATTTTCTTCTTTCCCTACATCTATTATTCTTGTGCGCGCGCGGCCAGCAAAATGAAATACTCATCTTGTGCTTTTCGGATGGATACAATCACTCGTTCAAATAGGCCCAATTGAAAGCATTCGTAAAACTGGTAGATCATCTCAAGCTGCTTCCCGAAGACGAGAAGAAGCTATTCGCAAAACGTGGCCGCTTTCCTTTCCCGGATGCCGGAAAGCGGCGAGAAGCGAAGATTAAACAGGCCCAGAAGGAAATGGAGCTCAAACAAAAAGTTCAAGTATGCATTTTTTTTTATAAAGCCGGTCTTCTATTTGCCCAATGCTAACGTCCCCGATTGTGCTTTCGTCTCTCGTCCATCACTTACAGGCGCTACGGGAACGCAAGGATCCGTCCCTTACGGGCCAGACCTTCCACAACGACCTTGAGCTTATCGCTTCTCTTCTTCCCACTAAACGGCGGTACGAACGCTTCACAAGGGTGGATGATGACGAAGAAGATGAAGAGATCCATCGCGAACTGACGGAAATGATGATACGGCTCTGCTGGGCGCGTGCACATCAGTCCCTCGCGGATCTACACGCTGAGAAAGATATGCTTGCCAAAGCCCCACCCGAGGAGAATGAGGATGCAGAGCGTGCAGCATACGATGCGAGGGATAAACAGAAAGGAAAAGGCAAGGCTGATGGAACATGGAAATTGGATGGCTCGAGAGCAGGTGGCCCTGATGGGAAAGGTGCATTGATGGATGCAAAAGGCAAGGTAAGTTGTATGAAATTCATCTGCGTAAGGCCCGTGTGTGAAACTCTTCACCGCCAGCCACTGAGACCATTCACGATTACTTCTGCGCGAGCCGATTTGCGGTCCAAGGTCTTCCGTCCTGATCATCGCCTACCTACGATGACCATTGAGGAGTATCTGGCTGAGGAGGAAGCGCGGGGAAACATTATCTATGGTGGAGGGTAATGTTTCTAATTCCCCAACTCCAACTACCCAGCCGTATTTGCTAAAATACCCTTTGATCTTTAGAGCACAATCTGCCGAAGGCCTCACGAGCGATGAAAGGCTGCAGTTAAGGACCGAATACGATGGCACCTTGGATGCAGACGACGCGGAGGCGGAACGCATCCGTAAACAAGAATATTGGGCGCTCTATACTGAAGAACATCGACGCGGAAGCGGCAACACTATGAATAGGGGCTAATAAACTAATGGGTCTGAAACTCACTAATGTGCACGTCTCCTTTCCTTTTTTTTTTTTTCACTTCATGTACACAACATCAACATCATGTGTACAACTGCCCTCCTCAAGCTCCCATCCTTACGTGTACGATCACAATAATACAACAACTTCCCTGGTCTTAGTAGGAAAATGACTTGCTGTGATAGGATAATATATCGCACCGAGATCTAAAACAATCTGACACGTTGCAGCCAATTTCCAAAGCTGAACCATTTGCACTGGTAAGAGCTACTTGTTGGAGTAGCTGCGACCTTGGTGTATTTGGAACCTTGCACTAATGGTAGAATTGTTCTATTTCAAGGAAGTCTGGCGACTCATTGTCACGTGTCTCCAAAACCGTATTGGCCTCGAGGTCACACTCCTGGCACCGTTCTGGCGGTAAAAGACTTCAAAAGCACCATACACTGTATTAAGCCCATTATAACAAGTGCGTAAATGTACATCAAGTGGCTTGAGGGTGGCCGAGTGCGGATCAGTCTGCGGATCGCAAACGGTGAGTGAGACAAGTGACATCGCCCATATGATGCAATAACGTAGCAATTGTTGTTGGGGGGCACCAATAGCCTTTGATTTAAGCATATAACGCCCATTTGCAACACATCGCAGACTCAAGATTGAGCGCATTAGCACAATTGACCATGCGTCGTAAGCAGTGTCACGTTAAGCCAGCGGAGGAAGGTATTCGGAGAGTTTCGAGATGACAAATGGTATGATGAGCGGGCCATTCTCTAGTGCAGTCCATGCATGCAACAGCTCCGGTCTTGCATTAACGTTCTGAACGGGATTGAGGTCTTCAGGGTCGAAAGGATTTGGCAGCTTCGAAAATGTCAGCGATGAAAGAACTTCGAGTTCGGCTTTGCGGCGAATGCGAATAAAGCGGGAGATATCTGATCTGTAGGCCACGAAATACCAAAAAACTATTATAAGATACTTTAAAGAAGGCACTTGAAATGCTTACTTCCACGATATAGGCATGACACTTGGATCGCGCCTGAGCATGTCAAGGGCCTACACGCTCGTAGGCACGTAGGACGCCGATAGAATCAGGTTGCTCACGCACCTTTTTCACATCTCGTTCCGACATTGGAAGCAACAGATCCTGTGATATCCCAAAGCTGGGCACGGGACATCGCAATTAACCTGCCGTCCAAGTGCAGATCACAACACCAGGGGAACCTAGCTGCCCTCACCGATTGATATCGCCCATGCGAATCCCTAACAGTTCACCGCGAGGACATGCTAACTCATCGGCTGCATGCTTCATCTTCACGGACCCGAACTTGTATACTGACGCTATCTCAAATCCATATGGGTCTCCGTCCACAAGCATTAGAATAGGAATTCTGGCGATCAAATCATTGATGGGGCGACCATTCAGGAGGTCATGATATGCATCAGGGCGAAAGCGCACGTTTCACGAAGTTGAGTTGAAAGCACGGAGAGCAGTTTGCGAGTAGCAATATCTGGCTGGCCTCTCCCCTAACATATAATTTCGACGCGCGAATTGAACGATCGGGTACATCAACGCAGATAAACTTCCTCACCGTAATGATCAAACCATGACGACTGAGAAGCGGAGAGTTCGCCAATCCATTTGAGCACAAGGTTTGGAAGATGGCCTGAGAAGCGCCATCAATCGATGTGTGTTGATCGACGAGCGGATGGCACCACTTCTTTCTCCACAACCAGCACCCAACCGAATTTGTTCTTGCTGACCGTAATATCCGATATCTCGCGTCCGACAGGAATGAGCGATGCCTCCTTCGGGAGAAGTGTTATCTGATGGTGAGAATGGAACTTGAAGGCGATGCCGGACCCGCAGAAAAGGCCCTTTGGAGAAGCAACCTGCGATTCTCATGGAATTATCATAAACAGATGGGTATGACAGGACGACGGACCACGTTCAAATCGGCTCGGGAGACCTGAAGGGTCGCGGCCAGGTCATCCAACAGCTATTGCGTGAAATATAATGTGCAGCATTCGGCCGTTCGCAATTGAGACTTACGTTGTCAACTATTGATTGCTTCTCAAATAGGCCAACATCGTGGTAGAAAATCTCTCTAAGGAACGGG
>Ga0307508_10002161_pt1 | contig 21051 bp, 27 predicted proteins | sample 9_EM_MG_FD_203089 | JGI IMG/M metagenome (GOLD analysis project Ga0307508, IMG submission 203089) | Populus trichocarpa ectomycorrhiza microbial communities from riparian zone in the Pacific Northwest, United States - 9_EM | ecosystem: Host-associated > Plants > Roots > Unclassified | place...
GAGGCAGGTAATCCAGGCATCAAATGTTACCTTCACAGAATCTGACGCCTCGGCGGTTGAACTCGGACTCGACGCCTCGAGCGGACTCGAACTCGGCGCCTCGAGCGGACTCGAACTCAATTCCTCGGGCGGACTCGGACTCGACGCCTCGGCGGTCGGACTCGACGCCTCGGCGGTCGGACTCGGACTCGGCGCCTCGAGCGGACTCGAACTCAATACCTCGGGCGGACTCGGACTGGACGCCTCGGCGGTCGGACTCGGACTCGGCGTCTTGAGCGGACCTGGACTCGGACTCGGCGCCTCGAGCGGACCTGGACTCGGACTCGGCGCCTCGAGTGGAAGTCTTGGCAATTTGGAAGGAAACACCGGCCGGTATGATCTTCGGAAGAGACCTAGAGCGGTCGCCCACCGGATCCGGGTGGAAGAGGAACCAATGGATTCTGCAGATCCGGTGTCCTACCGGGAAGCCATTGCGCACCCGAGGTTTGGCCAGAAATGGTCTGATGCGGTTGATGAGGAACTCAGATCTTTGGCTGAAAACTCAACCTGGGACTACGTCGGGCTGGAAGACGTTCCAGCCGGCGTCACGCCCATTAGCTCCAAGTGGGTCTTCAAGACCAAGGAGTTGCCAGGAGGCGGCATTCGGTATAAGGCCAGGCTTGTTATCCGAGGTTTTGAACAGCAGGCGGGGGTCGACTTCGATGAAACTTTCGCTCCGGTAGCAAAGTTGCAAAGCCTACGTATGATGCTAGCCCTCGCTGCTGTCCACGACTGGGAAATCGAACAAATGGATGTTGTCACCGCCTTCTTGAATCCCAAAGTTGACGGTGACGTCTACATGGCTCTGCCGCAGGGTATTGAGGCGGACAAACCTCAAGCCTGCAAGCTGAGAAAGTCGCTTTATGGACTTAAACAGGCCCCCTGTCTCTGGTACGAGCATATTGACCACTTTCTCAGATCTCTCGGTCTCCAATGATACGAGTATGATCCGAACGTCTACCTCTCGGCAAGCACCACCTTAACCGATCGAACCGATCCCCCACTGGCCATCTGGAACTCCAAGCAATCGGCTCAAAACGACGTACCAATATTTCTGCTGCTGTACGTTGATGACATGCTGCTCTTCTCTCCATCGGCCAACCGAGTCCCCACAATCAAACACCTCCTCCGCGCCAAGTACAAGATGACCGACCTCGGTCCAGTTCGCTGCTTCCTCGGTATAGAGATTGAGCATGACCGATCACGACGGATACTGCATATCCACCAACAGCGCGCTGTCTTGAAGCTGCTTGCGACAAATAGTTTTTCCGACTGCAATGGCCACTGGACACCACAGCCTACTGGAAGCAAGCTCCAAAGATTAGATCCAGAGTCAAATCCGACAAACGGCACAGCAAGGACTCTTGACTCAGATGGTAAACAACGGTATCAGTCAATTGTTGGCAGTCTGATGTGGCTAATGCTATGCACTCGGCCGGACCTCGCATTCACCGTCTCCATGCTCAGCAAATTTTCCTCCACCCCGACTACTGAGCACTTGTCAGCAGCCACCTACACGCTACGATATCTGCGAAACACGGCCAACCTCGCTATCCAGTACAATGCATCAGACTCCGAAGCCACCATGCCCATCGGCTACACCGACTCAGATTTCGCCGGAGATCCCGATGACCGAAAATCAACATCTGGCTATGTATTCATGCTTGCCGGAGGCGCTATTACCTGGCGTGCTCGTAAGCAGCCGCTTGTCGCCTTCTCAACGGTGGAAGCCGAATACATAGGTGCTTCCGACGCCGCAAAAGAAGCCATATGGGTCCGCTCCTTATACGCTCGCATATTATATGGCAAGATCCTGTACAAGCATGCCGAGCAATGCCCCCACTGCTTATGCTCAGACAACGACTCTAAGGCTACCGAGCCCCAGCAAATCTTTGTCGATAACCAAGGTGCAATCCAACTTGCAAAGAACCCGAAGTTCCATGAGCGCACCAAGCACATCAGTGTCCGCTTCCACTTCGTCCGTGACGCCTGCGAACGGAACGCCATCAAAACCACATACCTTCCGACATCCGACATGCTCGCCGACATCATGACGAAGAACCTCCCTCGAGACACTCACTGGAAGCACGCTCACGGGCTTGGGCTTGTAAGCCGGGAGTCAGGGGAAGTGGCTGACAGACCACGCGTTAAGCAGTTGAAATAGTTTTTCTCTCATCTTCCTGTTCTTTCTTTGGAGGATGCACTCTTTCTCCTATGTCCATGGTTTCTCCCTCGAAGGGTTTTTACACAGTTACGAGTTTTAACGAGGCATCCGAGGATTCTGTTTCTCTCATTCCCTCCTGTGTTCCTTTGCATCTTCCGTACGAGGGGAAGTGTCAGAATAAAGAGGCATCCGGAGATGAGGAGGCGTCCAGAGATGAGGAGGCGTCCGGACATGACTGAGTCCCTGAGCAACGGCTCGGGGGGACAGTCTTCCGTCCTTTGTCCTGACGGCCTTCCTGTATATAGACAGATCTTGTGCCCGCATAATACTGTAATACAATCTTCACGTTTATCGATCCATATATTCCAACACTTGTTGGCCAACATCTCGTACCGGTTGCTCGTCGGCCCTCATTCTCCACGCTGGCTTACTGTTCCTACGCGTCGCTCGTCGGCACTCATTCTTCACGCAGGCCTACTGCTCCTACGCGTCGCTCGTTTGGCCTCATTTTTGCTGACTTACATTCGGACGTTTGGCAGAAACACAGTGTTAGGCATCGGTGGCCTACATCTCGTACGTGTTGCTCGTCTGCCCTCATTACCCTTGTTGGCCAACATCTCGTACCAGTTGCTCGTCGGCCCTCATTCTCCACGCTGGCGTACTGCTCCCACGCATTGCTCGTTTGACCTTGTTTTTGCTGACTTACATTCGGACCTGTGGCAGAAACGCCGTGTTTGGCATAGGTGGCCTACATCTCGTACGTGTTGCTCGTTTGTCCTCATTCGCCGCGCTGGCCCACTCGTACACATTGCTCGTCCTCCCTCATTCTCCTTGCTGGCCTACCTCTCCTACGCGTTCCGCATCTACTCTCATTCTCCCTTATCTACTGCTCGTAAGCGTTGCTCGTCTGCGCTTATGCGCCGCCGTATGTGCCCCATACGTCGCGACTAGATTTGGGATGTTTGACTTTGTATCATAATGTATATATAAATTTTAAATAAAATAATAGTTATTATGTGTAATCAAAGAACATAGCCAACTGTGTGTAGTAGCATTGCAACAGTAGTAATTGTAGATACGAAACCCCTCGCAGTGCACACTCGCTTCTTCTGTAGCTCCCATAAGGTGGTTGTTGTGTCGGTAAGGTTGTTGGTTGCATTGCTAAGATTGGTGGTTGCGTCAGTAAGATTGGTGGCTCGTCCGTAGCGTCGCTAAGCTTCGCTAGCCTAGCGAAGGACAAAGTTATATTTCACTCCCGGTGCTCCGGTAAGCTTCGCTAGCTCCTGTAGCTCCTGTAAGCTGGTGGGTGCGTCAGTAAGATTGGTGGTTGCGTCCGTAGCGTTGCTAAGCTTCGCTAGCCTATCGAAGGACAAAGTTATATTTCACTCCCAGTGCTCCGGTAAGCTTCGCTAGCTCCCGTAGCTCCTGTAAGAATTTAATTTTTTGCTGATGTAATCGTTCAACCTAACATTCATTGCCATCGATTCCATACCCGACCTGAGGTGAGTGGAATACTGAGATGAACGGTCCAACCGTAGAAAACCTGCCAGTCTATTGTGCCCCTGAAAACTGGTATACTAACTATTGGTCCAACTGCGTATCTAAGCAACTCAGCTCCGACCTCAACAGTTGCGAATTTTGCGAATTTTGTGAGTATAAATTTGACGACGATGAAAGAATTTACACAGGAGACTTCCAAGATCTCTACTAAAAATGATGACCTTGTCAGACTTCAATATGCTCCGTCTAGACGCCCACCGGGACATGCTCCAAATCACCGCAGGAACCACTCTGCAGGAACAAGCAGTGGAATTGGCAAGCCCAGCACTATGGGTCCGGACTATAGTACAACAGCAAAAACAGGTGGAAAATGACCTAAAGCAACTCACCGACCTGGACGACAACACAATTGACAGAACCGACCAGTGCATCCAATGAATCTAACAAGAATACCATACCCTGGTGAAAGGAACTAGATATGTATATGACCAATTAAACGCTAACGAAGAAATCTCAAAAGTGTGGGTACACAGCGAATTGGCCGCTGCAGCCAATACCTACCAAACCTTCCCCCAGAACATCTGGCAAGCAATCATCAAGCGAACCAGCAAAGGGAACCAGCGACAGATGTGTCAAGCCACCCAACTCTTCTGGGTAAACAACGTACTGGTATTCCTGGCTGAAGCCAACACTGCCCACGTACAGCACCTGGCCACTTTTCAGGGAAACATGAAGTTCTGGGTAGCAGACCATCAACGAAAGGTAGCCAGGCTAGAGAGGGAACTACGGTAAGCCAGTGAAGAAATCCGACCAATCGCGACCCGAATAGCCCTGCCAGCTACCCCATGGGCAAGATCACCAATAAAAGAGCCACCTGAACAATATTGCAGCCCAATCCAGGCTCCAAGCACAAGCGTACTAGGAAACTCCAGTGGACCACTGCAGCTGACACACCAACCCCCCTTAAGAAGCCCACTCTGGACTCAGCGTCCTCCCGCCATGTCACTTTTCCCACACGCACCAGAACCCGTGCATGCTCCCACCATACCTGGGTTACTGGCAGAACCGTGAACCAGAAACCCAGCAGGAGGTGGTCGAGAATCACCGAGGCAGCCCTGAAGGCCAACAGTGTCACCATTACTGCCACTGTCCAGCATGGACCCAGAAGAAGATGACGATAACCTATATACCCAACTCCGGTGGTCCGCAACATGGCAGAACAAGCCGGAACGAACAGTCGCGGCAATGGTGAATCCTCTCGCAATCGTCCGACTAGTGGGAGAAGGTATAGCAGCAGCCCTATGAAGGGAGCCTCTGCAGAATGGGTCCCAAACCAATACCTCCTGGCTAAACATAAAAAACCCTGACAACTTTAATGGGAAAAGCGCGACCGCGTTCAACCAATGGTGGGAATCTATCAACATGTATCTGAACTTTAACCCAGAAACAGTAGACCGACAGAAGATAGCTTGGATCGGGACCCTCCTAATGGACACGGTGCTAGCCTGGCACCTTCACCGCTATCGGGAACTGCAAGACGAAGACATATGGACCAACTGGTTGGTAGATATGAAAAACAGAATACCACAGTGACCAAGAAGCAGCCGACGCTCAACTAAAACTAGGACAACTGAAATACCAAGGTTCCATCCGAACCTACATAACGGAGTTCCAGGCGCTTAACAACTTTGCCAGAGCAACAGGAGAAGGACTACGGGAAAAAGTTGACCTAGCTATACCAGACAGCATTCTAGACATGAGGTTCAACCAAAACCCGGAGGACCCTATAGATGTTACACTGGAAGAAATTATCACCAGTACATAGCGAGATAGAGAAGATCCTGTGGCGTACGGACAGAGAAGGCTCAGGCCGTGGCTAGGAAGACGAAGAGTCAAGGCAGGAAATAAGGGAATGGAGTTAAACTTATGGCCAAGACACTGGTCGTAAGAAATAAAACTCCGGAGAATGAGGGGAACGATTGGTGCAAACAAGCAGCTGGATCACACATGCAGTTCTAGAAGTAACCCCCCTACCTCAGGGAGAGGAGGCCACGTCACCTCAGGGTTGACAGAAGCTCTGGACCGGAGACCCCGCTCGGCTGCATGACCCTCATGCAAACCAGCTCACCACAGGGTGAATGGGGAGCTCACGGGCTGGAGTCTCTGCTCGGCCAGATCATATAGCAAAGTCAATGAAACCTCATCTCCCTTATCTACACCCCGACCAGGACCAATGAATCCACCCAGGTCCTCAATCTGGTGCAGCCGCCTCGGAGATGTCCAACCCCGACCCACCCGAGTCTCTTTCGAGGTACGAAGCTACCTCAAGAGAAACTACGGTGCGGGTCACCATTTCTCACTCGCTCGCTCACCGATAAAAAAGAAAGAGATTTCCTTCCCCGATCAGAGGAAAACAGTATGAAACACTCCCACCCAACACTACCACCGAAACAACACACAAGATCTAAGATTATTCTGCTGTGAATTATCAAAAGTAGTCCGATTTCCTTTGATACTCCTACACTCTGGTTAAGAGACGACCCCAGTGTCACACGATAATCTTTGATCCAAAATCACCCTAATTTCACAGAAGGAGACACGCACAAGCCCTCCTTCGAACAAGATCACGAATACCTCCTCGAACTTTGAAACATATTCAAACCGACATCCCAATATTCGCTCGACTACACATACACCTTGATCGACAGCGAAATTTCAAAATACGAACCATGGGAAGAATTCTCCGACGGACCGATCCCAAGTGCCGCGCAAATCAATTGCACCCCCGAAAACTGGTACACTCAGTATTGGTTCAAATGCGCGCTCAACAATCGAAGCAGCGACCTCGACGGTATGAATTCCGGGAAATCTGCGACTACTCGTTCGATGATAACAAAACAATCTACACTGGACACCTTCTAGATCTGTATTAAGAAAAACAATGCCCACCACATCCGACTTCAACATGCTCTGCTTGGAGGTACCTCGGGACTTACTCCAAATCACCGACAGAACCCCTGCCCCTGAGCAGGCTGTGGAAATGGCCAACCCTGCTGCCTGGGTCCGAACCATAGTACAACAGCAGCGATTGGGCGAAAACGACCTGAGACAGCTCTCAGAGTTGTGCAGCAGCACCATAGACGCGACCGACCAACAGATGCAGCGAATCGAGGAAGCCTACTGGATATTGGCAGAAGGTATCCGGTACGTATATGACCGAGTAAACACTGACGAAGAAATCGCTGAAGCCTGGGTATGCAGCAAGCTGGCAAATACAGCCAACGCCTACCAAACACCCGGGCAGAACGTTTGGTAAGCCATTCTGGAACGAACAGACGAAGACAATCAGTGGCAAATATGTCAGGCCACCCAGCTCACCAGGGTAAATGACACTCTCGCTTTTCTGGCTGAGGTCAACACTGCCCGAAGCCAGCACCTGGCCACCTTCCAAGGCAACTTGGAACTGTCGCCAGCGGACCACCAGAGGAAAATGAACAAGATCGAGGACGAACTACAACAGGCAAGAGACAAAATCTGGCGAATAGCCACCCAGATACATCTCCCAGGATTCCCAAAAGTAAGGCCCCCATCCCCGGAACCTCTGCAACTCTGGCGCAGCCCTGCAAGACCCTCCAGCACCAGTGTTCCAATGGCCCCAAATATGCCCCCGCCACTTCCAACCTGTGTAGCACTACAAAGCCCTATTTGGCTCACCCCTGCTCCTCACACTAGAAGGCTACGACAGCCGGCTATCCCACCTATACCAACAGGACACGCATCACCCCTACTATGGAGAAACCCCCATGCAGGAGGAGTCGGCAGTCCGCCCTCGAGACCACTATCGGAACCACCATCCCCACCACTTCCACCCACTCCGTCGCCCCTACCAACTCCAAGAAACCCTCCGCCAACGTTCACTCCGGCAGAACTGGTACAACTAGTCGCAGAAGGAGTAGCCAGGACAGAACAATACGCCGAGTCACGGACGGAACGTATGCGCACCTCGCGCCTAAAAATGGAAAACCAGGAGAAATTCAACAGGAAAAGCCCAACACCATTAAACCAATGGTGGGAATCAGTTACCATGTACCTAGGGTTCTACCCGAAGACAATTGACCAACAAAAAATCACTTGGGTTAGGACGCTACTAACGGAAATGGTACTGGTATGGCACCTCCACTGATACCGAGAATTAAGGGACAACGACATCTGGGTAAATTATTCCACGGTTATACGGGTGGAATATCAGAACGATTGGAAAGTGGCCGACACGCAGCTAAAGCTAGGACAGCTCTGCTATCAAGGATCCATCCACACTTACATAACGGAGTTCCGAGCTCTCAATCACTTCACCCAGGCCATGGATAAGGCCTTGAAGGAGAAGATTGACCTTGCAATGACGTCCAAAATCCTGAGAATGCGCTTCGCCCACTACCTCGGGGAGTTCAAAGTCGACGACGGATTCCTACAAGCCACGTACCAGGCTTGAGTTCAGGTAGAAAGACTGAAAACTCTCGAAAAAGCCAGGGAAACACAAAAAGGAGTCCAGCCACCCAAAGACGACACACGAAAAGACGGACAAACCAAAGGAAGCTCTGACGACACCCAAAAAGGCAGAGAAAACGCAAAGGAAACCGGCCGCAGGGTGGAAACCCAAAACTCGGAACGAAAAAGCCAGTACGGCTAGCCAGGAAGGTGGGAATCCAGAGATACGGCCCTTGTGGGTGTACCAGAAAGAGAGAAAGAAGACTACAGACGAAACTGGGATGACTGCTGGAGGTGCAGAAGGAGCAGCCATAGAACATACGAATGCTTCTCCTTTAACACCAAGAGAGGGACGGCCCTGGCATTGGCCCCGTGGAAAACGTTGGCAGTAGCCCAAGAAAAATGAAAGTGGTCAGAAGAACCCGAGACCACACCTCTCGCCGAGCAGCAGAATGTGGCAGCAGTCGAAACCATAGAGACTAAGGCCATCACCCCGCTATGGGAGGAATTGGACTCGGATTTTTAAGCAGCGGGGCCATACCGCAACAGGAAGCCTCCCGAATAATAGGTGGGTTAACCCGGAAACGAAAAAACGAGCAACCAAGTGCAGGGTCCACGTCAAAAAAACCAAGGAAACCCACAAGCAGCACCCGCCCGGTGATCACAATGGTGCTACACCTAGGGGAGAACAAGTACCAGATTCGAGTGCTACTAGACACAGGCTGTTTGGTGACACTAATCAACGAACGAACGGTCGAAAAACTTGGCCTAGAACAACAGAAACACAAGGTGGCTTGAAGCATTGAAAGCTACACAGGAGAAAGCGTCCAGGGAGCAGGTAAATTCTATATGGAACCGTTGCTCCTCCAGCACCGAAAACATTACCCCAGAGAGAAATTCGAAATTTTGCCTATGGACGCAGAAACCGACATTTTCCTCACATTCAAGTGGATCTCCACGCACCCACCTCAAGGCGCGTGGATGGACAAGGAAGTAAGGTTCAATAGTGCTGGATGCCTAGAGAACTGCACCTACTAAGAAGCAAGCAGATTTTCCCTAACTTGGTACGATTTGGTGGCCGTGGATTCCACTGCCTGCATAATAGGATATGTCTCGATGGCATCAGAAGATCCGCTGGAGGCAGTCACGTGGGAGTTCTGCCAGTATCTGGAAATTAGGGGAAAAGAAGCAGCGGATGCACTCTCCGAACATCGCCCGTACGATTGCAAAATCCACCTCCATGAAGGAAGCACAGCGCCATAGGGACCCATATACCCCCTCTCCGAAATAGAACTCCAGACACTCCGAGAATGGTTAAAAGAGATGGAACCATCAGGAAAAATCCAACGCTCCACATCGCCAGCAGGCTTGCTAATCCTCTTCATACCAAAACCGTACGGACGAGGACTATGCTTGTGCTTACACTATCGAGCTCTGAACCGCATTACAATTCCTAATCGATACCCACTACCACTGATGCAGGAACTCCAAGCCCGTGTCTGGGGAGCGCAATGGTTCACAAAAATGGACCTTAAAAACGGGTTTCACCTCATCCGGATACCAAAAGGCGAGGAATGGAAAACGGCATTTCGAACCAGTTACGGCCTCTTCGAATTTCAAGTCATGCCATTCGGACTAACCAATGCTCCGTCAACATTCCAAGACATGATGAACCGCATCTTTTCAGACATGCTAGACGTCGGAGTATTGGCCTACATAGACGACATACTGGTATATACCAACACAGAGAAACAGCACAATGACACTGCTAAAGAAGTCCTCAAGCGATTACAAACCAACTGCCTGACCATCTCACTGGAAAAATACATCTGGAAAGCTTGGGAAGTGGAATTTCTGGGGTACATCATTGGACAGGAAGGCATCAAAATGTCAACAGAAAAGGTTGAAGTGGTGCTGGGATGGAAAACACCCCAGAATCTGACGGAAGTCCAATCCTTCCTAGGATTCGCCAATTTCTACAGACGCTTCATCAAGGACTACTCCCGAGTGGCAAGACCACTTACAGAACTAACAATAAAACAAGGAAAGGAATGGGCCTGGAACCAGGAAGCAGAAGCAGCCTTCTTAGAACTAAAGCAATGGTTCACCACAGCATCGGTGTTGGTCCACTTCGATTCAACAAATCCAGTTGTCATCGAAACCTATACACCAGATTTCGCGATAGGCGGCGTCATGTCACAACGAGATGAGGAAAACCGTCTTCACCCAGTGGCATTCCATTCCAGAAAGTTCCAACATATGGAGATCAACTAAGAAATCCATGACAAGGAAGTCCTGGCAGTAGACGACACCTTCAAACACTGGAGACGCTACTGCAAAGGGGCCACCCACCAGGTTCAGGTTTTCTCGGATCACCAAAACCTGGAATACCTTACGACAATGAAAGTATTAAACTAAAGACAGGCAAGCTGGGCACAGACACTGGCTGGCATCGATTTCAGAATTTATTACCGACCAGGTACCCAGAACAGGAAACCAGCTGCACTGTCAAGGCATTCAGAGTACTGCCCCGAAAAGGGGGGGGTGCAAAAGCAGCCAATAACGATGGTTTTAAGAAAGAATCACTTCGAAGAACGACTGTTGCGCTCATTCATCTGTTGATCAGCCAGATTGGCATCCCTTCCGCCTAGGAAATGGTCGGAAGAATTTCTAGCGAAGGTAGAGGAAGAAGGGAAAAAGGACGAAGCCTATCAGAAGGCAAAAAAGGAAGCAGCACTGGAAGAACCATCACTGAAAGACCGAAAGGTTAAGGAAGGGATCCAGCAACTCAGGGAAGGACTGCTGTACCGAGGGAACCTACTCTGGGCCCTGGAAGGAATAGTACTGCAAATACTGGAATCGGAACATGATACCAAAGTGGAAGGTCACACGGGAGAAGATGAAACCATTGAGCTTGTTCAACGAAACTTCTGGTGGCCCAAAATGAACAAGCGAATCATTGACTTCATTGGGAGCTGCCCAGAATGCCAGAAGAACAAGGCTGTGTGGCACCGAACATTCAGTCAATCCTCGCCACTGGAACTCCCATATGCGCCGTGGTAGTCAATAGCCATGGATTTCATCCTGGAGCTCCCAGTCTCAGAAGAAGGCGACCAACTCTGGGTGGTTATTGACAGATTCACCAAGATGGTACACTTCCTCCAGCTAAAACAGGAAGGAAAAATGGCAGCCGACCTAGCGGTCATCTTCGCCAGAGAAGTATGGAGGTTCCATGGACTCCCCACTGACATTGTCTCAGACCGAGACTCCCGGTTTACGTCCGACATCTGGAAGGAGTTTTTGCAGCTTTCTGAAATAAGACCCCGAACGTTGATGGCATTTCACCCGCAGACCGATGGACAGACAGAAAGGCTCAACCAAACCATCGAAACCTACCTCCAAGCTTTCGTCAGTAATGAATAGGACAACTGGGTTCGCCTGCTGCCAATGGCTGAGTTTGCCTATAACAACTCGGTCACAATAGGGAACCGTATGTCTTCTTTCTACGCCAACTATGGCTTCCACCCGGTGGCTATGGACCCACTGTTAACGGAACCCCTCAACCCAGCCAGCAAGGTCTACACGCACTGGATGCACACTGTGCACAATGAATCCTGGAAAGCGCTGGAAGAAGCACAAGAGCGAATGTTACGGTACGCGGACCCGAATCGGAAGGAACCCCTAGCATATCAAGTAGGAGACTTGGTCATGCTCAGCGGATGTAACATCAAAACACGCCGCCCCTCGAAAAAGCTGGACCACAAAAGTCAGGGTCCCTTCCAAATCGAGAAAATAGTCTCCCCACTCACAGTCTGCCTCACACTGCCCCGGAAGTGGAATATTCACAACGTTTTCCATGTCTCGCTACTCGAACCATATGGAACCAGTGAACACTGGGCACCTCCAGACCCCTCAAAGGTGCTACGGAAGGTGGACGACATCAAACAGTCAGAGGAATACAATGTGGAAGACGTTATGGCCTCGTTCAAGCACGGCCTGGAAAATATCAAGTGAATTCTCTATCTCGTCAAAAGGCTCGACTATCCGGAATGCAAGGACTGGACAGAAGAACCATACGACAACTTTTCGGTAGGTGGTCTGGAGAAACTCCGGCAGTTTCATCAACAGAATCCGGACGCGCCGAGGGACTACTGGCTCACCGTGTGCTAGACCAGTTCTGCCGAGGACCTGGTGGTAGTAGTCTGAAGGGGCGGAGGAATTCAGCCATGCGTAGAGTCCGACACCAAGACATGCTTTACGGGCAAACATGAGAAGCCACAGACTGGGCACCAGGCAGGGACTCCCAAAATGGCAGACGTTCAGAGTCAGAAAAACTGTTCAGAACAGATGTATCGACCTCTCGGCGACCGACTCGGACCGTCAGAACCGGTATGAAAGGCAACATAAGCAGTGAAGTGAGTCCCCGACAGCGAGGTCACTGCTCCAACACACTCATCTCCCCCCGGAAGGACATGGGCACGGTCACTGTTGAGTATACCGGTTTCTAGCACGAAGGACACCATGCCTCTCCCGATTCCCTGTGCCATTCATGACCCCGCAATCCCACCGACTGGGCCAAGCCTTGACACAGCACGGCGGCGAGTACGACTCAATATGACACAATGGTAGGAGTACGCACCGGCCTACTCCGAGGGCCCAGTCATTCCGACGGATTACACGTATCCGGTGACTGGGAGGGCTGTAGGGGTGGAGGACTACAGTCATTATAACGGCACCAAAGGTTACCCCACGAAGACAAAGCCTATACAGAAAGAGGCGGGCTACTTAGATAGAAAGAAACCAGCACATGGAACGAGGCTAGGGAGAACGAGAGGTAGAGTTACACTTGAATGAATTATCACGAGTACATAGTGAGATAGAGAATATCCTGTGGCGTATGGACAGAGGACGCTCAGGCCGTGGCTAGGGAGAGAAAGAGTCTAGGTGGGAGATAAGGAAACAGAGTTAAACTTACGGCCGAGACACTGGTCGTAAGAAATAAAACTTCGGAGAATAAGGGGAACGATTGGTGCAAACAAGCAGCTGCATCACATATGCAGTTCTGGAAGTGGCCCCCCTACATCAGGGAGAGGAAGCCACGTCACCTCAGGGTGGACAGAAGCTCTGGACCGGAGACCCCGCTCGGCTGCATGACCCTCATGCAAGCCAGCTCACCACAGGGTGAAGGGGGAGCTCACAGGCCGGAGTCTCCGCTCAGCCGTATCATGTATCAAAGCCAACGGAACCTTATCTTCCTTATCTACATCCCGACCAGGATCAATGAATCCACATATGTCCTCAATGAGGTGCAGCTGCCGCGGAAGGGTCCAAGTCCGACCCGTCCGAGTCTCTTGGGAGGTACGAAGCTACCTCACGAGAAACTAAGGTCAAGGTCACCATTTCTCACCCGCTCGCTCACCGATAAAAAAAGAAAGAGATATCCCGCCCCGACGAGAGGAAATCAGCACGAAACACCCCCACCCAACACTACCACCGAAACCACACACAAGATCTAAGATTATTCCGCTGTGAATTATCGGAAGTAGCCTGATTAGCTTTGATTCTCCTACACTCCGGTTACGAGCAGACCCCAGTATCTCAATAGATGATGACCAATTCCTATAGGCGATGCACAGAGCCAGCCTACAAATCAAAAAGAAAACAGCTCTCAAGCAGGTAATAGAGCTGATGAAAACCAGCACAACCCACACATCTGGTGCGACTACAAAAGATGGGAAGAAGGATGGTCAGAACATGGGAAGCTTGGACAATACCTAAAAAGGTAAAGAAACGGAAAGGCCCCGACGCCCGGCGGAAGAAAAGCGACAGGAAAACCGGAGGAGCTGGTACAGTGAAAAGGACACATGGAGCTCAAAGGAAGAGGCCCTGAAAGGGGTACCCCAGAAGGAGAAAGAAGAATATGGCCAAAGCAAAGAGACTGCTGGAGGTGTGGACGTAACGGTCATAAAACCTATGAATGCCACGCCTTCATCATCAAGAAAGGGACAGCCCTGCCAAAAGCCCCCTGGAAAATGGTGGCTGTAGCTGGGCAAAAGCGATGGCATCAAGAAGACCAGGAGGAACCTGCTACCAAACAGCAAAAAGTGGCAGCACTTGAGACCATGGATACCGATGCGGTTACCCTTTTATGGGAAGACTCCAAGTTGGATTTTTAAAGGCCAGGGGTACACTGCAACCCTGGGCCTTTCCAATAATATGTGGAACATCCAAGAAACGAAGTGCTGAAGAACCAAGCCTTGGAACGTCACCTATAAAAACCCCTGACAGCGGAAAATAACCGATAATAACAATGATCCTACATCATAGCAAGGGAAAATACAGGATCAAGGTGCTGTTGGATACCGGATGCTTGATAGCACTTATTAACAAACAAACAGTCAAAAAACTGGGAAAAAAACGCTGAAAGCACCACCAGACACCCAGCATCAAAAACTACATGGGGGAAAGATCAAATGCTCTACCTCGCCAGCAGGGTCACCAATCCTCTTAATACCAAAACCCCATGAGTGGGGACTTTGATTGTGTGTAGATTACTGAGCACTAAACCGAATCACCATCCCGAACTGCTACCCACTGCCACTGATGAAAGAGCTGCAAGATCGAGTGCAGGGTGCTCAATAGTTCACCAAGATGGACCTCAAGAATGGATTCCATCCAATCTGAATACGCGAGGGTGATGAATGGAAAACAGCATGCAGAATGCGCTACGGTTTATTCGAATTTCAGGTTATGCCATTTGGACTAACCAATGCGCTATCAACCTTCCAAGACATGATGAACCACATATTCTCTGACATGCTGGACATCAGCGTACTAGCCTACATGGATGATATCGTAGTCTACGCTGACACCAGGGAAAAATATGATAACATGGTCAAGGAATTCCTGAGAAGACTACAAAAGAACAGGCTGGCAGTGTCCCCAGAGAAATACATATGGCGAATGCAGGAAGTGGAGTTTTTGGGTTACATCATCGGACGAAATGGGATCTGAATGTCTGAAGAAAAAGTGGATGCAGTTCTGAGCTGGAAAACACCAAATTCGGGAACAGATATTCAATCATTTCTCGGATTCGCCAACTTCTATAGACGCTTCATCCAGGACGATTCCCAGGTAGCAAGACCACTGACACAACTGACCAAGAAGACGGCAAAAGAATAGGACTGGAACCCAGAAGGGGAAGCCACCTTTCAGGAATTGAAAAAATGATTTACAACAGCCCCTGTTCTGGTGCAGTTTGACGTCCAACGACTGGTAATTATCACAACCAATGCCTCAGATTTCGCTATGGGAGCTGTCCTATCTCAAAGAGATGATGAAAACCACCTACACCCAGTAGCATTTCAGTCCAGGAAATTCCAACCCGCAGAAATCAACTACGAAATCCACAACAAGGAACTATTGGCATTGGTCAACACCTTTAAGCACTGGCGCCGGTACTGTGAAAGAGCAGTACATCAGATACAGGTATTTCAGAACAACAAAACCTGGAGTACTTTACAACGACCAGGTGAGGGGTCGCGAGAAACATGTCCATTCTAAAGAGGGGAGCACCGGACACTTATACAAGTGTCCGTGTGCTAGCGCTAGTGTGTGACTGTCTATCTACAGAAGCCCTTAGGACAGCCATCTGCTAAGTCTCACAAACTCTAGAAGCCATGCTAGCGGCCATGCTAGCCACTCTAGGCGTGGTATCCACGATGCCCGGAATCCTCCTCCTACAACCACTTCCCTCTCAATAAAACAAGTGCTGAACCTAAACAAAAATAACAATAACCCCTCTCACAATGCTCATCAAGAAAAATCAACAAACACAACTTACAACAATAGTGGGGATCACAACGTAAATATGCACCGAACGTAACAAAGTGCACTCCAATGCAACAGAAAACAGCAAAATATACCCAGCCCACCACACATCGCCTACACCTCCGGTCACTCCCGTTCTATCCACTGGTAGATTCGTAGGCCATTCGCAGTGTGGTATTCACCCAGCAGCTTGTTGCTGCTGCCTCTCAGGTTCGCCAGTGGTTCCCACATAGGGTCAGCGTAGCCAACCCATTTGACCAGATATTCAAGATCTCGAACCGTGGTGCCTCTGTGCTCGCAGATCGACTCAACCTCGTACTCGACGGTAGTGTTGGAGCGTAGCAGTGGTGGGTGTGGGTGTTCACGGGTTTTGTCGACCTTCGACAGTTTGAGGCGTGCGACGTTGAAGACCAGATGTAAGTGCCAGTGTGCTGGGATGTCGAGAACAAACGCATTCTGACTGGCAGACTTCAGGATCGTAAACGGACCGGCGTACAGATGTTGAAACTTTCGCGAGTTGACGTTGTTGTTGGCAGTGGAATTGACATTGGCGTAGCCGACTGGCAGCAAACAGGTGTCCAGGAATACCGAATCGCCTACCCGAAACGGGTGCGGCTGACGATGCTCGTTCGCTTCCGACACCATTGTCAGCTGGGTTTCGTCCATTCGCTCTTGAAGCATTCGTAGGATCTTGACAAGGTATTCTGAGTATTCTGTTCCCGGTCTCGATATCGGCGTCCGTGGTCCTGGAGCCAACAGATCTAGCGGAAGTCTCGGAATGTATCCAATATCTGCTTCGAACGGCGACATGCCTATAGCCTTATGCTTTGCTGCATTGTAGGTTAACTCCGCCAGCGGCAACAAACGGCTCCACTGCTCGGGGGATTTGAGTTGCGCTATATATGCCTTCAAAAACGTTTCCAGAGTGGCATTCGCCGTGTCTGCCTGGCCGTCTGATTGCGGATCCTATGCCGTAGACATCCGAAGCCTGATCCCGAGTTGTGAACACAACGATTGCCAGAAGCCGGAGGTAAACCGGGTATCCCGGTCAGACACAATTGATACAAGCAGCCCCTGTGACCGCACATAACCGTCGATGAATGCTGTCGCAAACTTCTCTGGAGTGAGATTGGCTTCTTTAACAGGAATCCACCGTGCTCGCTTCGTTAGGAGATCTATAATTGTCGCTACTGCATCATGGCCGGCTTCCGATGTTGGCAACTTGGTGACAAAATCGATATTCACTCGTTCGGCCCATTTGAGTGGAATCAGTAGCTGCTGTAGAAGTCCATACGGCCTGGCATTCTTGTGTTTGATTCGGTGGCATACGTCACATCTGGCAATCCATTCTGTGATTGAATCTGTCAACTTTGGCCAGTAGTACTGTGAACCGACCGCTGCTGCTGTTTTTACGATACTGCTATGTCCGCTGTCCAGAATAGCATCATGTGTTTCCCCAACCATGTCTGCTCTCATGGACTTCGGAATACACAGCTTTCCACCTGACGGCTTATGGAACAGAAGGCCTTCTTTGAGTGTGTACGACTTTGCTCATTCCTGAATACGACGAGTCTGTTTCGAGCTTGCCTTTTTGTTCTCCTTTTCGTCGGTATTGCTCAGATATTGTAGAACAGGGCCAAAAATCGCGTCTTCTGTGTAGCCATTTCACGCATCGTTTATCCACTCGGTTGAGGCTGATACACGCATCTCGATGATGTTGAGGTGCTGCGGATCAGCTTTTGGCTACTCGACTTCTGACTGCCCTCCCTGAGTGTAGGCAATCCAGCTGAGCGCGTCTGCCACCACGTTCGCCGCTCCAGGAAAGTACTTTACCTCGTAATCGTGCTGTTGGAGCCTGTCAAGGTGACGCCACTGACGGCTTGTCAGCTTATTCTGCGCCTGAATATGTTGCAACAACGAGTGATCCGTATAAATGGTGGTGTGTTTTCGACCGTAAACGTAGCAGGCCCAATGTTCCAAGTTTGCGCTGATCGCAAGAAGTTCACGGTCATATGCTGGATATCTCGACTCAACTGCGTGAAGCTTCCTTGAAAAATATCCCAGTGGCCGCTCTACCAATCTTCCTTCAAACAGCTGTTTTTGAGCCAAAACACCTCCAACAGCCGTGTCCGAGGAATCGGTTCGTAGGGTGAAATCGCCTTCTGGATCCAGTGTTGCCAGGACCGGTGCAGATATCAGTGCCTGCTTGAGGTCTCCGAACTGCTCCCCGTGTCGACTGGTCTACATGTAGTCGTTCCTGGGCTTTATGGCGAGGTCATATAGCAGATACGCCCCATGAGCGAATTTCGGAATGAATTTCCTATAGTAATCCACTAAACCGAGGAAACTCCGAAGTTCCGTAGGCGTCCTGGGTGTTGGCCAATCCTGTACTGCTCTGACCTTCTTCTCCTCGGTGTGAATACTGTGCTTATTCACTCTGAAACCGACGAACGACATTTCCAGAGTACCAAACACGCATTTGGCCTCACTCAGACGCAAACGTGCCTTCCGTAATGCTTGCAGCACACCTTCCACATGTGCCTTATGTTCTGCTAGCGTTCCTGAAAAGATGAGCATGTCGTCGAGGTATACAATTGCATTTCGGCGGTGTGATGTAATATCTTGTACATCATACGCATGAAAGCGGCTGGCACATTTGCAAGTCAAAACGGAATAACCTTATACTCGTAGAATCCGTCCGGCGCTATGAATACGGTCTTGTGGCAGTCGTCTGAATGCACCCGTACCTGGTGGTATCCGCTAGCCAAGTCCAGTTTGGTGAAAACCCGTGCTCCGTGAAGCTTATCCAGCAAACCCTCAATGTACAACAAAGGGTACCAGTCTTTAGCCGTTATTGCGTTCAATCCACGGTAATTGACACACATTCGGAGCGTGGCGTCAGGCTTTTTCACAAAGATTATCAGTGCTGCATAACATAAATGTGAGTCCATCACCCACCTGTTTGCAAGCAACTTCTTAATCTGTACCTCGAATTCCTTCCTCTCGGACTGTGTCATTCGGTACGCCTGGCAGTGTGGAATTTTTGCTGTCGGATCGGTATGGATATGGAAATCATGTTCTCCTGGTGGTGGAACGCCACGCGGTGGCTGAAAGAGATCGTCAAAGTCCCGACGGATTTGGACTCTCCACTTCCCCAGATCTGCCAAAACAGATTCATCCTCACCAAATTCCTCGCCCACCCATCATTCACGGATGTCGATCACAAATATCGTGTAGCCACTGGATTTTGTCATTGCCCGTCGTGTTTCGTTTGCGGAAATCAGGTTGATGGATGCCGCTTGAGCTACCGCTTTGCAGTGGTTGTGAACTTCCCGGCAGCAGCTCTGGTGAGGCGAAGTCCTTTTAAGGAAAGCCTGGGAATGAATGCTGGTCGACCGTTCGTCAGTAAAGACCAGTCCGCATCCAACAGGTGCAAGATGTTATCAGAATCCACTAAATGGCGTGTTCTCGAGTGCCAATTTTCTCCAATAATAATTTCGTAGGTGCCCTTAAGATCAAACACAGTGTACCAACCGGTAACATCTGCGTAGTTCCCCGTGCTGACCCGTATACGTCCGTTAAGCCAGACCTGGTATCTATCCTCGGGAGGGTGTTTGGTTCCTGCCGTGACGATTGTCATACGGCCCGCGTATCGAAAAGGTAAGCCGAGCTGCCGTGCAAAAGTGGTGTCGATATAACAGTGGCATGCACCCGGGTCCATTAGGGTGTAGGCTGAGCGAGTTTTGGAAAGAGAGGTTTGGACTTTAGCATAAAAACGTAACAAATCACTTTTATCATAAATGTTCTTCCGTATAACATTAAGGTTTGTCAAATAAAGTCTCGCCGCCTCTCGTTCTCTAGTAGGAGGACGCTCTGTCACTTCTACTGAGCCCCTTTTCCCTCGCTCTGTGCCAGCTTACAGGTCTTATCCCAATCCGATCCACCCAAATCCAACAAGTCTGTCAATCCTCCATTTTCATCCGGCTTTCCCTCCTCTGACCAAACTCCATCGAAGTATGCACCGGACCTTGCCTCCGAATCGTCGACGTTGTTGATGCGCTTGACCGGCGCACACCAATTCGGTTGGTTGGTACGGTATGGTGGCTGTTGAATAGGTGGCGGCTGGTGAGGTGGATGACGCTTCTGGAGTCCTTCACGCCCTCCCTTGTGTCCTCCTCGAGGCTTGAATTGCGCCGTACGGTTATCCATGGCTGGAGTGCCGCATTGGTGTACGATGTGACCAAACCCGAGGCAACAGTGACACTGTATCTTTTCGTCGACAACCGTATTCAGTTTGTCATTCTTGATATTACTCAAGTCCATTGGTCGCCTTGCGCGGTGGGGGGCCCGGCTGGGGATTGGACCTGGGTGACGCTACTGGACGGCATCGACATAAAGGGCAGAGTCCGTGCAGTGACGATATCCATCATGCCAGACAGTGTCATCTGCTACTGACTATCACCACCGAGTATATCCATAAGGGGTGCCTGCTGGCATATATCGTTTTGCATCGCTTCCGGCAGCTTGGTCAGGTATTCCTGCCACAGCGGATTTTCCCTCGTAATGGTGAGCGATCCGCCCACAATGGTGATCAGCTCCAATGCTCGCTGGTTCAACTTCAAAACCTGTGGGCGATTGAACTTCAACGTATACCATTCGCGGCGGATTACCGAAATAGCCCATTCCAAAACGTACTGGTGCTTGAAGAGGACCTTCACGGCGTCTCATGTGGTATTGTAGTTGTAATCCTTTGGTGGGAGAGTATCCACACCCTGCTTCTTCATGCAGTTCTCGAACCAGTGGAACACTTTGGTGGTGAGAAAATGCCAGAAGGTGTCGATCTTCTGATTGTCTTCGGACGCTTTTTGATAGACTGCTCCGCCCTGTCGCACGTAGTGCTGCACGCCTTAGGGTTAGGGTTAGGGTTAGGGTTAGGGTTAGGGTTAGGGTTAGGGTTAGGGTTAGGGTTAGGGTTAGGGTTAGGGTTAGGGTTAGGGTTAGGGTTAGGGTTAGGGTTAGGGTTAGGGTTAGGG
>Ga0307508_10002162_pt1 | contig 21048 bp, 28 predicted proteins | sample 9_EM_MG_FD_203089 | JGI IMG/M metagenome (GOLD analysis project Ga0307508, IMG submission 203089) | Populus trichocarpa ectomycorrhiza microbial communities from riparian zone in the Pacific Northwest, United States - 9_EM | ecosystem: Host-associated > Plants > Roots > Unclassified | place...
TCAATCAAATGCAATCTCCTCCGGCTCCTCCGGCTGCTCCTACCCTAGCTACCCAGCCTCCAAACACCATTTCTATCACCACGCCTCGTCGACGCACTAACTGGAACGATGTAATGATCTCAAATAATGAACTAATCAAGCTGCGGGAGCACCATAGGCATACAGAACAACTCGAAGTGCTCAAGGCCATTGGTAATGACAAGGCCCGACGCCACGAAGTCGAGCTGGCAGTGTTAAAAAATCAGGGGCTTCAGCTTCAGCTTAACATCTTGCAACACCGACGCCAGGGGGATGGACCGAACACACCCGCATCCCAATAATTCATTTCATCACTGTCATTCATTTGAAGTTAAACGAGGACATTTGCTAGCCTTCTCTCGTTTCCTTAATTTTTTCGATCCTCCCGTTTCATTCAGCGTCTTAGGTAAATGTCGTCGTAATCTAGGACTTATCTGCCCGGATTCTTTAACACGGTGGTTGGTTCTTGGGCTAATTAAAATTTCCTGGTCGTTCGACAGTGCCACTTTTCTGGCATTCTCATATCCCAAGTCCGGTGACAAGGTATGGCCCTCGTGCCCAAAACACTGCAGCTGCAAGGTGCAAGTAAATGTTTATCCCATCCGAACGCATTGGAGGACATGTTTGACAGCACTCTGCATCCCCAGATTGGGCGGTTGTAAACGTCAACGCAGAAAATAAGGCGGCATTGGCTCGCCTCACGAGTGTACTACTGGCGCACGCAATTGATCTCGATGATCGCCCCACTGTCACAATATTCTTTCATTGTGCATCCCCCACATATTTTGGTACCAATCTTGACACTTGTTAACCTTTATACAGTAAATAGACGGCCCCACGCTATAGAGCGGCAGGAAATTGGCGCAGAGATGCCAGTACTCAAAACCACTGCCACTGCAAGAGACAAAGGTATTGTCATGATTTCCACAAACCCTGCCGAAACTAGTCCCCAAAGTGAGAGAAGGCTAGGGGTTGCAATTGTGAGTAAAGACGAAGATTTCTCCCTGTTCATCATTGCAGTTAGCATTCTTCTCAAATGGTAATGGCGAATTGATGCGGAAGCGAGTCAAAGATGCAGGTCACTTTAGGAGAGTAACCGATAGCTGACCTCGTTGTCTTTGCAGGCGATGAGCTGGGCGGTGGCGGTGGCCATGCCGGTAGGGGCAAAGCCAATGGCCAATGTAACGGCGGCAAGAACAGCGGTAAACTCAGTCACTTGGATTTGATGTGTTGAATGAAGAGATAACTCGTAGCCGTCAGAGGTGGATGTGGTCCATGCGTGCCAAGACCCGCCGTGGCACAGGCAGTGTGTAGAAAACGCTTTAACATTTTAGAGGGTTCTGCCACCCTGTCGAGTACCGTAACCCTCTAAAAGGTTATGGGCCCATAAAACTCTTGCGCAACGTAATAATGCGTTTTTGTGCCAGGGATTGATCCCTTTAGCATGGGTTGTCATTCTTGACAATACCGTAGTGAGGTAATTCACCGATGGGGGTGATAGACTTGACCGTGGGGTTATGCTCAGTCGTGGCATTCTTCTCATTCATCATCACCAGAACCAATGCGGTAGACTTTCTTGTTGAGCTCAGCGCGGTGATGGCAACCATTTTGACGGGCACGAGCGTCGAGCAACAGAGAACATGACTTTGCTAGGATGCTATGCGTCTTGCGAAGACCCTTATGCATCTTACGCGGCAGACGCGAAGAACCGACCGTAGTCGAAGCACCTCTGATCGCTGTGGTGCTGTCGGCTATATCAGAACCACGTAGCCTCTGCACACTCACCACTGTGGTTGAGTGAAAGTTCGCCTGGACTTGCAAAGACGTGACAAGACTACTACCACGTGACATTATAACTATCGGGGAGCTGATGACTAAGCATCGTGGAAGAGCGTAACGGTTTGCTCCTTCCAACATAATGGAAGACTGGACGTTGGCGGTGGCAACATTAACTCTTCCGCAGCCGTCACGTGACCGGAAGCGCCGCACCTCAAAAGAGCGTGATGGCAAAACGAAGAAGGGCAGCACGCGCTAAGACTAACACTGCGCCGGAGCCCGAACCCTCCAATACCGTGCATGATGGAGATGCCGCTGTGGATGCAGATGGAGATGAGAGTGGTTCAGATACGCCAGAAACTTGTCCGGGTTGCGAATCAAAACCGCAAGTAGGTGGTGATCAAGATCATACGTGGGTTATGTGCGAGCCCTGCGAGACGTGGTACCACGCCAGCTGTGTTGGACTTGCTCGTAAGCTTGACACTGTTGATAAATGGTACATTTGTCAAAGCATACACGATCAACCTTCAAATTACTAACATCGCACTGGTCACGCCAACAGGTATTGTTCGGATTGCATCGCCAAGGACCCTTCTCGTGTTATTACTTTCAAGACGCCTGCCCGAAAATCCGCTCGTAATACTAACAAGGTTGATTACGCGAACCTGAATGCCGGTATAGCTGGCGATCCGCGTCGATGGTTCCGTCACCTTAACCAAAAGCCAATGAAGAAAAACCATTTTAAGCTAATGAAAGGCTCTGAAGTAACTATGGACTGGCTTCACAATGACGAGACCGCTATGACCGAACCCTTCGTTATCGAGAGCCCTGAAGGTCTGGGGATGAAAATGCCACCACCCAGTTTCACCGTTAGCGATGTGGCCAAGGTCGTCGGTCCGCGGGAGAAAGTCGACGTACTCGGTGAGTAGGGCTACAGTCGACATGTTTGATTATGACTGATCATGTTTCTGGCAGATGTCGCATCGCAGAGAGAAGACAAGGGATGGACTTTGCAATCATGGGCGGAGTACTACAACAAACCCGCGGCCGAACGTGAAAAAATCCGCAACGTGATATCTCTCGAGATATCCGAGACCAAACTCGCAGAGAAGATAATGCCTCCGCGTCTTGTGCGTGAACTCGACTGGGTAGAGCAAGCATGGCCAGCTTCGAAGCGAAAAGGTACCGGCACCTATCCCAAAGTTCAAATGTACTGCTTGATGTCCGTGGCTGAATGCTGGACGGTGAGACGCTTTCGCACAAGATCATACTCCCGGAAGCTAAGCCTCTTATCGCAGGATTGGCATTTGGACTTTGCGGGAACATCAGTTTATTACCACATCTTGAAAGGATCCAAAGTCGGTGCTTTGCAATACCAAACACGGTCCATGTCAGTTGACGGCTTTCTGGTTTCCAGATATTCTACTTTGTTCGACCGACAGCTGCCAACCTGGCAGCTTATGAAAGATGGTCTGGGAGCGACACGAATCAAGCCTCAGTCTGGTTAGGTGATTGGGTTGATGAAGTCGTGAAGGTCGAGTTGGTCGAAAGAAATACTATGTATGCTTACCCGCTCTTTCTTTCCCTGCTACTCTAATGCGCGCTTTGCAGGATAATACCTACGGGTTGGATTCACTGTGTCGTCAGTGCCATTACTGGTGGACCCCTATACCCAAACTCATGTTTTCTCATCACAGTACACGCCTAAAGATTCACTCGTTTTTGGCGGTAATTTTCTGCATTCATGGAATATTGCTACGCGTGAGCAACTTGCCGGTCATCGCAGCAGCGAGTTTGAACTTACTTCATTGCTCGCGGCAGAACTTCGTGTTAGGGATCTCGAAATTGCCACGAAGGTCCCCAAAAAATTCCGTTTTCCGTATTTCAGGAGGTATGTGGACTGTTGTCAGCGCACGTTTTCCCCATCACTAAATTTTCATACTGCAGATTATGCTGGTATGTGGCAGAAAAAACGCTGAAAGACCTCAAATCGAAGGAAGAGTTCCCATCTCGAGTATTGAACGGATTAGATGCCCTTGCAGGATTCTTGATCAAGGAGTCGCGCATCATGGAACGGACCACCTCTTCGGAGACCGCCCGAAAAGATTCCAAAGAGCAGGTGCCCGCAAATATCAAAGATCCTGCCGCTCTCGCAAGAGAGTTACGATGGCGTGTTCGTCTCGCAGCTGGTGTGGACTCCGGGGACGAGCTTGAATCGCCATTTCACAACAAAGCGAATGGCTCAGCGACGAATGGGAAGAGGTCATCTGCTACACCGGTGGGCACCACGGCGGGTGTGAAACGAAAACGCGGCGCCGTCGAGGAACGAACGCAAGGTCCACGGTTCAAAGGTTTCATTCCCAGACAATGGAGTGAAATATCTCTCCGAAAGATTGAGGACGACAACAAGGATACAGTGGACATCCCTGCCTTGCCTACCAATGAAGATGGCATAGAGTGGATGGAAAATGCAGGGCGTGGTCAGGTCAGCGACTCAATGGACGGGGACGGAAAACCTGCCCGGAAGGCAAATAGGTCACGGTTCACGGACGAGATTGTCAAGGTGCGGCGAACCTTAGGGCAGGACGAGGCCGTGGTCACGCTTGAGCGTGAAACCATACGACGCGTGTACGAAACGTGGTCATTTCACGATGAGGATGGCGAGACTAAAGATGCAGGGACAGTCGAAGATGCGAAACCTGTGGATTCTGACGCTGCTGGGAAACCAGATGCAATGGACACCACCGCAGACATCCTTGATCCGCCTCCTGATGCTAATGGCCTGATAGACACTCCGCTTGACTCGACAGCACTTCGACCTTCGTCAATGGATCATGAATCCGTAGAAGAAATGCTAGTCGACGCAGGGTTCACTGCTGCGCCACCTGTTGCCGTTTAACGTTTGACGTGACTTATTTCTCTGATGTATTCGTTGGTAATATGTAGTTTAGCTTTGGTACATGCTAACCCACTTTATTTGCTTCGGGAATTTCGACTTCTGACTGAACGTTGCCTCCAAACTTGTAAGCGCCGCGCGTTGGCAAATCCCAATCAGCCCACTTTTTTGATTTGGCCATTCGGCCACGCACGTAGACATCTTGGCCTGGCCGTCTATCTCATGAGCAGATACACTCAGGAACCGCCGAGGCGATCGCTAGAGAGTGAACAAACTGTCAATGGTCGTCACTCCTATCCCAATCAAACTCACGGTGGTGAATACGGCGGGAGTGCGACCGCGAATGGCGCGTATGGAGCGGAGGGCAGCTCTTCTGGCGCACTTGGAATGAATTACGATACCTATGACGATTCTCATGCCCGTGCGTAGTTCTCAGCTCGATCTTCCAACGTTGGCTCAAACAACATGTTCAGCGCCCATAGAATATGATGGCCTTGCGCAACAAGTGGAAAGAGACCGAGCTTTGAATAGAGCACAGACTATGCCTCCATTTTTGCAAAACCAAACACCAAATTCTACGGATGACTACAGGAACCAGTATGGAGGCGAGCCCGAAAGTTTGCCATTCGAAAACCTCCGCGTGAGCGACCCTATTCCTCGCTCATCTTCCGCTATGGGATATGGAGGCCCATACCCTCCCCCAGGCGATCCAATCCCGCGTAGCTCTTCGGCCGCTCCTGGTGCTTATCGCCGACCCCCCACCCACACCAGCTCTTTGCCACCTTCATTTGACCCGCGCGATCCACGTCCGCCTGCAGCCAGGAATCAAGCACAATCTCCTAATTCTACTCGCACATCAGGTTCTGGATACGATGATGGCGTGGGCGGCGGCTTCTCGCAACCACCCCCGCCCCTCGCCGATGAATCAGGACCATATATACCCCCAAGTGGAAATAATTATTATGCGCCTCCATCAGGTTATGGTAGACCTCCGCCTAACACTCAGCAGTACATGCAGCCCCCACCACCAGTTGCAAACGCATTTAATCCGTTATATAATATCGCTTCAGATGTCCTGGGAATGGCGCCATTGCCTGCGAGCGCACCCCCAGCGCCATACCAACCACCATACCCCGAACAGTCGCCATACCAATCGAACCAATACGCACAAAACTCGCAAAATCCTCCTTCATCTTATCTATCCCCTAGCTCATCTGTATCACGAGACAACTCATCAGTTTATTCTGGTTATTCTGGAGCTGGTCTACAACGGAGTGACACTATGATTCCAGGGCCTAAGCCTGGAATGAACCGGCCTGTGACCAAGGCCATCGATGTTAACCAGCCGCCTTACACCAAGGAGTACATCGACCAGTATCGAGCGCGCCTCAAAGGAGACCCTGACCCGGAGACCCACTTTGCCTTCGCGAAATACCTCATCGAGGCAGCCAAGAAAGTTGGCGCGAACGCCAAGGATCAGCGTGCCGTGAGGAAATACCGGGATGCTCTCATCGCAGAGTCGATCAAGGTCATTAAACGACTAGCTACGACTGGCGAGACCTCTCCCGAGGCGCAATTCTTCCTTGCGAATTGTTATGGTACTGGTATGCTCGGTCTCGAAATAGATCACGAGAAAGCCTACCATATGTATCTGCAAGCCTCGAAGAACAACCATGCGCAAGCATGTTACCGTGTCGCTGTGTGCAACGAACTTGGAGCGGGCACTAAACGCGACCGCAGTCGGGCCTTGGCGTTCTATCGGAAAGCAGCAACTCTGGGGGATACAGCGGCTATGTACAAACTTGGGATGAGTCTTCTAACTGGTAGCCTTGGTGGGACGAAGAACCCCAGGGATTCTTTGACATGGCTACGGCGAGCGGCGGAGCAGGCTGATGAAGCGAATCCGCATGCGCTTCACGAACTTGGCTTAATATACGAAAGCGCCAAAGACAATGCCCTAGTCATACCCGACGATGCGTACGCAAAGGAGCTCTTTACACAAGCCGCACAACTTGGCTACACACAATCGCAGTTCAAGCTCGGCCATTGTTACGAATTCGGCACGTTAGGGTGTCTCGCTGACCCGAAGCGCTCGATAGCATGGTACTCCAAGGCTGCTCAGAAGGGCGATGCGGAAGCAGAGCTTGCGCTCAGCGGTTGGTATCTCACCGGCAGCGGGGGCGTATTGGAACAAAATGATTCCGAGGCGTATCTATGGGCTCAAAAAGCTGCGCGGAGAGGCTTGGACAAAGCCGAGTACGCTGTTGGATACTACACTGAGATGGGAATCGGTGTCAAGACGGATGTAGAGATTGCGAAGCGATGGTACATGCGCGCAGCTGGTAAGTTTTGCGTGACCCCCCAGTTGCACCCACACACAACACCATTCGCTCACACGTGTGCATCCGATAGCTCAACGCCATCCTCGAGCAATGAATAGGCTCACGGAATTGAAGAACGGCGACGGGGTAAAAGGGCGACGGCAGCGTCCCACACGCCAGCAAGCCAACGATGAAGGATGCACCATCCAATAGTGATACCCTATTTGTTAAGTGGCTCTCGTCCGTTCTTTTGTATCACAATATCACGAATCTATCGTAATTCTGGGTCAAGTGTGAATGTTACAAGTTTGGTTTGTTTTTCACAAATTCTACAGAACGGGCGCAAGCACGGGGAGAACAGATTGATTCGATCCTCAACACCCTTATCGTGGTTAGACCTTCTCACTCAGCTCCGCCACACCAGGTAGGTTCTACAGCAGTAAGTTGTCACATTATCGTGGAAAATTGATTTTCGAAGATTTTTGCTTACCTTGCCCTCCAACAACTCCAAACTGGCACCACCACCCGTGCTGACATGACTAAGTTTATCTTCCGACTTGTAATTCGCGACGACTGTAGCGGTGTCGCCTCCACCAACGATAACGGTGGCGCCTTTCGCTGCAGCTTCGACGTTTGCGTCTAGCAAGGACTTGGAACCATGTGCAAATGCGGGGAATTCGAATACCCCTGGTGGTCTGTGCCCCCAAAACGCATTAAGTGATGAATGAGAGTGGGTGTTAGGGGAGACGGGCCGTACCCATTCCACAGAATCGTCTTGGCATCCAAAACAGTTTTCTTGAAAATTTCTCGACTTTTTGGACCAACGTCGAGTCCTAACCACGTGTCAGGAATGCCTTGCTCGTCAGTGGCAGCCGCAGTCTGTTGTTCCATTGGTCACCGGATTAGCGTGCACACAAGATGAGTTAACCTTGTGAGGATGATGTATACCTTTGCGTCTTTGTCGAACTTATCAGCAGTAACGTAGTCAACAGGGAAGACGAGCGTGACGTTGTTCTTCTTTGCCTTCTCTACCAGAGATTCGACCTTCTTCGAGCCGGGTTCGTCAAACAAAGAAGCTCCAATCTGTTGATATCTTCATTAGAGCTAACCCGTCGAGTAATCCATTAATCAGTTGGCCATACCGCGACGTTCTCAAGGACCTTCTTGAATGTAAAAGCCATTCCTCCGCATATAATGAGGGAGTTGACTTTGTCGAGAAGGTTTTCAATTAGCTGAATCTTGTCAGAAATCTTCGCGCCACCAAGAATTGCCAGGAATGGACGTTCCGGGTTCTCGAGAGCCTTTGCGAAGTATTCGAGCTCCTTCTTCATCAAGTAACCTGCAGCACGCTGGGGTAGTTTGATACCGACGACAGAGGAATGTGCTCGGTGTGCAGTGCCGAATGCGTCATTGATGTAAACGTCGCCCAGCGCGGTTAGGCCTTCACGGAATTTTTCGACGTCAGCAGGAGCTGCCTTGGTCTTTGAACCATCCTTATTCTTTACGGAGCCTTCTTCCTCGATGTGGAATCGGAGGTTCTCGAGCAAGATGACCGAACCTTTCGGAGCATCGTTTACTGCTTTAAGTACGGCCTCTCCCACGCAGTCGTTAAGGAAAATGACTTTCTTGTCTACCAAGCCCGACAATTCTTCCGAAACGGGCTTGAGCGAATATTTCTCAACGATTTTGCCGTCAGGACGACCAAGATGCGACATGAGGATAACAGCCGCAGCACCTAAAAAGTTGATCTCAGTTTCTCGCAAGGCTCGGGTGGCCACTGAGCACTTACCCTTCTCGAGTGCATACTTGATAGTGGGGAGGGCCCCTATTATTCGCTAATATGCATATATCAGACCAGCATCTTCGAAGTAATTTCTAAACTCTCACAGCCGGATTAGTGATCTTGCCGTCCTGGATGGGCACGTTGAAGTCAACACGGATAAGTACGCGCTTCCCGCTGTGCAGTGAAGTTATCGCTCTTGTGGCTGCTCTAAAAATTTTGAACTCGAAGCTCACTTGAATGCGTCATCAGGAAGGTCTGTGATGGTCAACTTTTTGGACAAAGACATTGTAAAGTAGCCTGAGGATGAGAGGTTGAGCGAGGGCTATTCAGGTACGGTATGTATGCGCTGGGCGCGTGCAAAACTCGCGCACTTGTTTTATTGGACTCAAGAGGAGATCGATGAAAATGTCAATGAATTCAATTCCCGTGGGACATGTTCGCGATTGGACCATCTTGGCAACCTTCGCCCTCGCACCCCCCCTTCGGAGAATTAGGACAGTGTATCTCGATGTTGTTTTGTCGGGTGACGCCCGACTGCGAAAACGCGACGCGACGCGACAATGCATACAATGCATACTGTGACATTAGCAGTTGGCGCAATACCAGCGGCCGCAAACCCGACGAGATTATGAAATGTTTTCGCCTGACAAAGCGTGCTCAGGCAATTCGCCTGCCCGGCAGCGGCAGCCCGGAGTAGGACGACAACTTTGAAATCCAATTGCTAGTGCAGGACTTGTGTGGTCCTGTTGACGCACAACCACATACAAGCATGTCTGGAGAACTTGACATTGGCCAAATTCCAGACAGACCAGCAACGCCCTCGACGTCTTCCGAAATGTCTGAACAGGGTCCCGAGGCTAAACCTCGAGTCGCTCGTGATGAAGATTTGGCGGACGGCGAGACGAAGCCACCTTCTGAAAATGATTCAGAAGCTAAGTCACCTACCGCGACAGGAGGCACAGATGATGCCCCACGTAAGAAAAACAAAAGGCCAACCGTTGACTACGTACGCCCAGAAGCAACTCCCAGCAAGGTGCGCAGTTGCATTTACACTTCGACCAACGCACATTCAAACATTCAACTGATTCGCGGTTGTGGCGTCTTTCTAGAATAAGCTCTCCGGTGAGGCTCTTGATGCGCTCATGGAACGTATGCGTCTCAAGAATGATAAACTTCGCGAGCAGGTAACGTCCGGAATCCGTGAATCGTTGATGCAAATCATCTGAGATATTCGCGGACCAGCGGGAGCGTGTCACCGCTGATGAAGAAGAATTCTATAAGAGAATCCAAAAGGATTGCGAGGCTCAGCAAAAGGCACGCGAAGAGCAGCACGTTCGCGAGGTAGCACATCGTGAGGTACAAGCTGGCATTGATTCAGAACGGTACCTAGCCCAACGTCCGGATTGTTACCTGTTTCCAATCATTAATCCTGCTTCATTTAGAGAGGCCAATGCGAAACGCAAACTTGAGAAAAAAACCGCTCGCGAATGGGATGCTGAAAAGAAAGAGCGTACCGAACGCCCGATTGGTGAACGGGGGCGAGGACGCGGACGTGGACGCGGCCGTGGGCGCGGTTCGTATTGTCATTGATATTATTCACTGTTGGCTGGATTATTTTTGCCATACTCTTCTCAGGTAGTCGTATGCGAGCTGACTCGCTTTCTGAAGCTTGGACAAATGACCCGGGCGAAAGGACTTGGAATGCCATCGAATCAACCAAATCCAACCAAGAGTCAGACGGTGCCGATGACGGTGGATTGGGTGCCCCAGCCACTACGTCGAAGAACGGCTCGATTGAAAAGGACGCCGATGTTGAGCTGGATGGCTGGGGTCAGCCAATTAAACCTGCGGACCCTGATGACTGGGGCAATGCCGCAGTGCAAGACGATTGGGGTAATATAACGTCACCACACGCCGCTCCTCAGGATGAAACCCCCCAAGAATCAAAACCACGAGGCGGTGGTCGCGGAGGCGGAAAGCGTGGTAGAGGCGAGGAATCCGGCACTCGGGGAGGCCGTGGCGGGGCTCGTGGTCGTGGAGAAAGGGCTGGAGATCGTGGAGGACGTGGCCGTGGAGAGGGCAAAGGCCGAGGAGGGAAAGCTGTCAGCGATGGTCCCCCCAAGCTCCCCGAGATACCCATCAGCAGCACGGAAGAAGTCGACTGGGCCAAGGCAGCTGGTGGTGTTTGAATCATTTTTACGCTCATTGCAATCAGGCTTGAGGGCGCGTGCTTGCAGCAGACACGCCACTATCAGCCTCGATTCACGCCACCATATTGGGTGAGTCTTCATGTTACATCCTAACCTTTGTTGGATATTCTAACATGCGATCATAATGCTCATGCAGCGTATGCTCATTTATCATGCACTTTCCACGTTTTATATGCGCCATGGATACATGTAACTACCATACCCCCCAATGCATGGCGCGGTTTGTTGACGCCGAAATCAGCAACCAAACACTTCATCGGTTTCTACGATGGCTTTTCTCAAATCTGTCTCAAGCATAAAGCAGCTGGATGAATTAATAGTCGCGCGCGGCGATGGTCTAGTCGTGATAGATTTCTGGGCTTCGTGGTGTGCACCATGGTGAATAATCGTCACTCTGAGAGAGGTTTTGCCAGAATCCCGATCTCGGTCCCATCGTCATATCATACCAGCCAGGTTATAGCCCCCACCTTCGAGCGGCTATCCGATCAAGTTTGTTGTGCGCGTCGCGTGCAGCTCGCACAGTTGTAACTTACCATACCGCATCCAGTACCGACACGCCACATTTATCAAAGTCGATACGGATGCACACCCTTCTATTATGCAAAAGTACGATATACGTGCGCTACCTACGTTCAAGTTTATCAAAAACGGAGCGGTCGTTGATTCAGTGAGTTTGAGGCGCTTTAGTTGCCACTTGGCGTTCAACCCCACACGCTCCTAGATGACTAACAAACAGTATGCGACACGATAGGTATTCGGCGCAGATGCAACAAGTTTGGTGTCGAAGGTACAAACCCATGCAGGTCCAGCTCCAGTAACAAGTGCATCGTCCTCGTCCGATCCCTCCTCCACCAACGCCAAGGTCGATGGCGTGTCTGCCGGAGATGTGAGTAATTCTGCGAGTTCTTTTCCCCCCTCGTTTAATTTTTTTAACTTTGCGACGTATTGTGCCTTTTCCCTCACCCTCTTCCACTGTTCGTGCGGAGTTTAGGTATCGCTCCTGGAATTCCTTGATTCCGCCCAATTGAATTGCTTGAACGAAGCTGACGACCATGGCGTTAAATTCATATTGTCGAACAAAGGTAAGAACAAAGGGACTTCGTATCTCCAAAGCGATGCAGACGAGCAGCTTTTGATAAATATACCCGTGAGCGAGCCATCCATTCTTTTTGGTTTACCGTGCCGACATTCCATAACACCCACCGTTGTTTCCTTATACATATCCATCCATCTAGTTCCATCAAACTGTTCGCGTTCGGAGCATTTCTATCCAATCGGAGGATTTGGCCAATGCGCCCAAGCTCATAAAGCTCTTTATCAACAAGCCTAATCTTGGATTTGAAGATGTCGAAGATGCGAAAGAACCTGAAGCGTCTCAAATAATCCAGCTCTCGGAAGATGATGTCAAGTAAGTGCCACTTAACACAAGATAACTCGAACAATTGTTTACTCTGCTACTCTGCGACACTACATACGCGGTTGCATTATGTGGCTTGAAGGGACGGCAAACGTATAAATCTTCGTTTCGTAAGATTTCAGAATGTGAATTCGCTTCACATATTCGTCGCGTCGAATCAAGGCGGGGAAGAGGAGACGAAGATCAATTCAATAGACATTTTCGGGCTGCCCGTTCAGTGAGTCTCTCAGACTGTATTTCAACAAATGACTTGCATCTGACTTTCTACACAATTCCAGAGTAACGAAGGATCTTGGTGGATTGCGAAAGGCTCTAGAAGAGCAATGAGCTAATGTTTGTACTAGCTAGCACACACGTTTCTTTTGTACCACTTCTGCGTCCGCCGCCATACAGGGCAGACTTGGAACGACAATGACGAATGAACAATAATCACGAAATTCACACAGTAAAAGAGCTGAAAGTGTCTGACCAGCAAATGATTGGCTGGCCAGCAGTCCCGACTGCAGAGTTGCCTCTCCCGTCCGCCACATTTTCCGAGAGATAACTCCGCGTTGATCCAGCTTTCCCTTGCTCCACATTCTCTTTTGGCCGGTAGAATTGCTTACACGCGCTCTCTTTTCGTCGTTGCAGCCAAACCAAATGCAAACAAATCACCTTCCAATTTCGCACTGCATCGCTGCCCAGCACTGCACGCACGCAGTTTTCCCTTCCGAAATGCATAGAAACGCATGATACAACGTATCCCTACATGATTAGCCCAAAAATAGTGAAATATTCCATGAAAAGCGCGACACGTACTTTTCGTGAGGATAGGGACCTATTCAGCGAGCGGTTTGGTCGGTCCGAACGTGTCGCGTTTTTTTTCATATTCGGACACGAAACTAGTACCGGAACGTAGAGGAAGGTTACTGGAGTGCGCCTATGAGGTTTGATTTCCCAAAGCATGCGTTGGTAGCGAGAAAATTGCGAAAAACGTCTCAGTTTTTGAATTCAGTCCCGCGAAACTGGCATCTCAGAACTCGTTCCCGGATTCAATTTCAGACTCGCCACGAAATGCCTCAGATATGCATACGAACAAGCAAGACTAATGCCGGCGTCGCCAATGGGGAGTTCATAACACATTACTAACAAACTTAGGAATGGTGGCTGCCCATGAATCTCAAGTTTCTGAACCAGCGGGAAAAGAAAATATAGAAGAGTTTGCAAACGAATAATACAGTAGTACGTCATTGAGGAAGGCCCCGCCCTGCACGGCGGACGTGCGCTCCTCAGTATGTTTGTATGTCTATGAATACCCGTTTGTCCAGATATTCCAGAGTCGTCGCTCCTCGTCTGTGCCTTCAAATATCCAGTCGACAGTCTGTACCTCGCTAAGGCCTTCATCGAGAGTTGGAGACTCGAAACCCGACTTGAACGAATAGAATGCACCAGCCGGAAGGAGATTTCTACGTTTCTTTTGCAAGATCATTCAATTTTGATGAAATGAAATGGAAGAGACATTTCGGCCTACGCACCTCATTTGGGCCAAGCGGCGCGAAATATGCTCGATATATATTATTATGTATGGCCAATTCTAGCGAAGCAGTGAAGTGTATACATCTTGCATTATCGTCAGGGCATGGATCGATCCCACAGAGATACCTGCTACATACCGTATGGGAACGTTGAACTGAGTTGCGATATCGACGTATTTTGTGCGAGTGACCTTGTTCCTATTAGTGTTGTCTGTGTTCCAAAGTGAGTGTTCGTGAAAAGAGGGGGACATGAGATTATGGTGCACCGACGACGCAGCTCCTTCCACTCTCGAGAGAAGACTTGATAACATTTAAACACTTCACGACGGTGCCCAGAGTGTCTTGATTAACATGCACATAATCTTTAGGGGCGAAGTGTTTCTTGTAGAGACTGGATTTCCCTGTCGATGGGTAGCCGACAAATAAAACGATCTCAGGTTTGTCCAGATCTTCGGGCAGTAAAGATGAATTTGAAGGAGAAAAGAGAGTTTCTGGGTCTGGGAGCAAGGAAGGGTGAAAACCCCCCAAGGTGAAAGGCCGCGGTTTCTGTTCAAGAAAATACTCCTACACCACGCTGGTTGTCAGCACGGATAAGTAAAATTCAGGTTAACAACACTCGACAAACCTCTGGAGTAAGGAATTTGATCCCAGCGTTTGATGCAAAAAGCCTGTCTACACAACTGTGATCCCAAGACCGCCCAGCGGCATCACCTACGAAGAACGATTCCGCTCGATCTAAGAAGGCGAAAAGATCATGTTGTTGGAGGTCATGGATTATTATCGAGAGTCTATACCAATATCAACGCCCTTTTCGCGATGCAACGCCTCGATAATCTGCCATATTCCTGGAAGTGGTTTTCGGAACCGATCATATTGGCTCGCTGCAAATATGTGGAATGGCACATCTGGAATCTGCGGACAAAGTGAACCCGTCAGAGCGTGCGCGGCGTGTGGAATGCACAGAGAAGCATACTTGGGCCGCCATCTGAGGGATCTTCTTCTTCCATTCTTCCATCCTGCCAGGCCCTCTCGGGCCAGCAAAGCCTCCTTGATTAGTCACTATGAATATTGAAAATCTTTTTCGCGGAAGTAAGCAGGAGCACGGGGGCACTGAGCCAGAATTTGGTGACAAAGGCGACATACCCATCTTGAATAGCTTTAGTGAGGTATCGCTTGACCTTGTTATGCCACCACTCCCAGTCATTCGCATCCTTCGGATGTATTTTACCTCCTTGTGGGCGAATCAACGTCCCGTCAAGATCGAAAAGTGCGACTTTCGGCAGAGCAGGAGGATCCTTGTGGACACCATGAAGACACGTTCCATCGATAGATCTTAGCCACTTGAAATCACTTGGCGACGATTTCGCAGCGGTAAATAAAGGATAGAATTCTTAACTCGCGCGAGACCACAGTCAGAGTGTTGCAGCAAGTTCCAGCAACTGGCGGCATTACGAGGGAATCACATACTCTCAGTTTTTGCGGTCTTCGCTTCGGTTTTTAGCAGAGTTTGGGCTTTACGCTTCGCGCCAGATGCTGTCATAGCAGACGTTGGATTCCAGCATATACTTGCGCGATTGACTCACCACCGCCGCTCATTTCGATTCAATTGGCCATGTTGTTTGTTGTTTGGGCCGACGCAAAACCAACGCTGAGGGCTCTATATGGCACCGCGGAAGCCACCGCGACGCACGCGGCGGACTGCTGGCAAGGTTGCAATAGAAGATACGCGCGAAGTTGACGGCGATGTCAAATCGTCAGAACACCAACCCAGCGAGCAGCCTGAAGGTGTGCCACAAGAGGAGCAAGAAGTTTGGGACTCGATACGGGAAGAACAGTACGAGGGTACGCCGGTTGTCAAGTATATTTTGCGAGGTGCTCACAGGATATTGCAGTGATTGAGCAGCTCCCCTTAACTCTTCATCGTATGTTTGCGCTGCTTAGGGAGCTAGATGAGAGATACACTTGTGAGTGTGGCAAAGTTTGTCCGCTTTCTGCGCAGTCTCAATCGATTCTCCCTGCCGACGTAGCCCAGATTGCAGAGCTGCAGCAAACCATTAGACGCTACATCTCTTTGCGTCAAACCATTGACAGATTGAACGCCTCACAATCCACTTCCGAACCGCCCCAAGGCAAATCATCCACCACCATGAACAGTAAGTCGTTTATTGCGGATAACACTTGCACTTGATAATGGCATTCATGTTTTCAACTGTGATGATTCCAATGGCTCACAAGACCATAAACTGAACGTTGATCTTATCGCAAATAGGGCGAAAGCAGAACCACATATCTCTGATATGGATGCAATATTTGACCTGCCTGCTCATGGGGAGTCTCAAAAACTCCTTTCTCGCATTTCATGGCTGAACTCAGAGAGCGTTCGGACCTCGGACGAGAAGTTAGCCCTTGCCACGACAGCATATGACCTTGTGCGTCGTTCTTATGCCGTGAACAAGCCGGAATACTTTAAAGCCATTTATTGCCGGTATTTATAGGTTGACAGACATGTGCGGTCCTTGGATCTCGCGATTAAAGCGGAAGAGGCGTCATTCACTCTTGGGCTACGTCCTGGTACGCAACCTGTCGCATCTGTCATGCAGCACGGCGCCGGAGGCCCTAGCAGTCTCGCGAAAAAGTCCAGTGGTGATGAAGGAATGCAATCTACAACGTCTAGCGGTCGCCCGCGGTCGAGGAATAAACCCCGGCGGCCCCGCCCTGCTGGTGCCGAACATGAGCCACCACAACCACCTCCGCAGTCCCTCAGTGTAGACGCGAATGGGGTGCCACCCGCGCAGCAATTGCCGAATATGGCTATCGACCCCAATGAGCCGCGGTACTGTTACTGCGATCAAGTCTCATTCGGTGATGTAAGTACAACGGATTCACCATCGATGTCTATGATTTACGTGCTTCAATGATAGATGATAGCTTGTGATAACGACGACTGCGAGCGAGAATGGGTAAAGTTTTCCACACTATATGATTCACAATACTTAATCAACAACTTATTAGTTCCATTATGGATGTGTTGGGATCACTGAGACCCCGAAGCGCCGGTGGTTTTGCCGAGATTGTGAGATCGCTCTGGGAATTCAACCGAGGAAACGAAAGCATTCGTAACTTGCCACACAGTGGCACCTGGAGGGATTGCTATATACATATCTGTAAAGTACGAATACCCGAAGTAGCACTATTATCAAAACTGCATTGCGCGAACTGGTTTGAACTTGGCGGCTTTGGCAACCGGTGCCAGATTCTTAACGCTAGATGAAGGGTCGTGGATGAATTGCGCGCGATCAATCACTTTGCTGCGGTGGTACGCAATCATGTTGACGATGGACTGCAGCAAGTGTGAAAGGCATACGTACTTTTGTCGGGAGGTAGATGACAAGGTGGAGTCTCTCTTCTCCGTGATTGTCCCCACACAAACGTCGAGAAACCGCTTCCCATGGCTTTTCCAAAGCCTGCTGCACTCTTGGCTGTCGTTGTAATGTTCCTTGGCGGTTGCAATAAACTTCGATAAGTCTATTCACAGCGCCGATCAATGTTTGCGTGCTGAGCTAACATACAGACGTCACTCACCGGGCGGAGGACACAGCGCTAGCTCCCATAAGAAGTCATTGGTAACTTGGGGCATCTCAGGATCCTGTTCCTGAAGCTACGTTCCCGAAGTTAGACTCGGACGAAGTGGTACAGCGCATCGATACACTCACGCTGTCTCGAAGTGACATCAGACGCTGAAAGCAATGTCTCGAGGTTTCCTCATGATCATTATCAATGGGCTCGTCCGCACGGTCAGCACTACCGCGCGGGGCGCTGAGGTCAGCTTCTGCATCCTCGATCTCATCACGGTCATGATCCAGGTCGGAGTGAACGAGATCCTCATCGTCGTCCGTGAACACAATCCTTTCACCTTCGGAGGTGGTGCGTCGAACCGACTTCGACTTCTTGACTGCAACGGTCCGCGTAATTTCATCCGCCTCGTTTTGAAGAACGCTCTTCTTCGTTTTCTTGGTACGCTGGATGGGTTTCTCACTTCCCTTCGCTTTCGAAGCCTTTGGTGGCTTGACGTGCAGAATCACATGACGCATGCCCTCGAAGAAAGCGTCTGCTGCTGGGCCCAACTTGGAACGTGTCATTTACGTGAGGAATGAGTTATCTAGAACCAGCTGCGTGTATGCTCACTTTAAGGTAAGTTTGATTCCACCCGCCTGGTCCGCTCGCTTGTTCAAACTGAGTCAACCCGTCTTCGCGTCCGAGATAGCAAACGATTCGCTCGATTATTGCCATATCAACGGAAGACCCGGCACCACTGAACGGCAAGTTTTCGAGGCCTTTGCTCTTGAAACTTTTGACGCTCCTCCCTTTAAAGGTCGCAACAAGTTCGTTCTCGGTAAGGTTGATTTTCGATTGATGCGCGCCTTCGAGCAGTCGAAGTATCTTGATAGCTTCCGAGGACATGTCCTGGGGTGAGGCATCATGATTTTCGAGGCAATTGTCGCAGCCATCGCGACATCGGGTCTGGAAATAGGTTTCACGAAATTTCGCGAGAATTAACACCCTCCGGCAGTCCTCACGATTAGCAGCGTATTGAGCGACTGCACGGGCCTCGTTCTTCAGGCGTTGTTCGTCCTCAGCCGTCAGAGGCGGAGAATCCTCTTTGGGGTTCTCAATCATTCGGAAATGTCGATTGAGATCCTTCCAAGTAAAATCTAAGAGGGACACGGGGTTAGGGCTGTGTGAACGAGAGGGATTCTCGTTATCGCACTTACAAAGGAGACAATCGGCTGGATTTCCATCACGACCTGCTCGCCCTGTTTCCTGCACATAACCCTGGAAGGTTTTCGGGAAACACTCATGAATGACGAATCGGACGTTCGCCTTGTCGATGCCCATGCCGAAAGCGATCTGCAAGTGTTATTTTTATTACAAACATCGACATGCACTGCAAACTAAGACTCACAGTTGCCACAATCACCTGAAGCGTACCACGCTGCCAGTTGTTCAGGACAACATCTTTCTCATCTTGAACCATGCCGGCGTGATAAAATTGTGCTCGTATACCGTCTCTGCAGAGCTTCTCTGACAATTCCTCGCAGCTTTTGCGTGACAGACAGTAGATTATGCCAGGTTGACCAGGATGATTATTGTCAATCCACTGCTTGATCGCAGCGGAGAGCCTAGTGTTCGGAGGCTTGGGCAAGACCGTATACCTAAGGTTAGGCCGGTTGACAGACGTCCTGACAAGGAGGTGCTCCCTCAGTCCGAGTTTGCCGGTGATATCTCCAACAACAGCGGGCTCCGCCGTAGCGGTTAGAGCCATTATTGGCACTTCAGGCCACTCGTTGCGAAGGCGCTTGAGCTTCTCATACTTTCCAACATATCAGTATGCGAACATAAACAAAGATGAGTCCATAACCCACGGAAGGACGGAAATCTCGGCCCCATGAGGAAATGACATGCGCTTCGTCTACGACAAAACGCGCTATGAGGCGGTCTTTCCAGAGTTGAGTTAATATTGAGCGCGTTGCTGGATTGGATTCGAGCCTTTCTGGAGTCACATAAAGAATGGATGGAAGACTGGGCCCCCGAAGGCGCTGATCTACATCTCGGTTGAGCTCTTGCGACTGATCGCCGCTGTAACAGACGACATCAATGCCTAGGGACTTGAGTTTCTCCACTTGATCCACGATAAGAGACTTCAAAGGAGAGAAGACGATGGTGACACCGTGTGTCACGCCGCCCTTGTACTGTGAAGGAAGTTGGTAGCACAGCGATTTGCCACCTCCGGTGGGCATGAGAACGAAAACATCGCGCCCAGACACCGTCGCGTTGATCGCAGCTAACTGTCCAGACCGCAAAGATTTCAATTTAAACGAATTTCGCATAGTCTGAACAATGCCGCCATAATGCGGAGATGCTTGTGCATCACGGTCGAGTCGTAAGACATTTGCATTGAGCTCTTCCATAGATTGTTGGTCGTTCGAAGCTGGGGAGGTGACGCGTTTTGACGGACTCGAGGGCGAGACGTTTCTTGCGGGAGCACTCTTTGACGGTGAGTTGACTATGTTCTTCAGCGGGTAAGCCCAATCTTGCGTCTCGCCAAATTCTTTTGGATCTATTTCGCCAAATGAGTCCCAGTATTCTTCGTCATTGTCGTCGTCATCAATCGTGACAATCTCGGCGGCCCTCGGAGACAGGCCTTGTATTCGATGAGGTGTCCTCGGTGCAGGAATTGGAGACTTTGGCGCAACATTCTCCTTCTGAACGGGGCCTATCGATACCCCGCGTTTGATAGGAGAGTTGTTAGCGGTAAATTTTGGGTTGGGCGTATTGTTGCCAGGAATTGCCGTTCTGGTCTCGGGTGTTGGTGGTCGAGACTGCTTCAGGGTTCCCAGGACGTGGCACTTTGCCACATCGAGCTCGCTAGATGCATAAAGTATCCGATCGGCGCGAGATTTCCTAAGACAAAGTTAGAGAACTAGACCTCAGCTCATCGTAAAGAACGAAGCACACCGTGCTCGTCGGAATGCAGGTTCATCAACCAGAGGCTCACTTCCAAAGGCTTGGGGAACGATTGTGCTGAGGAGCTCAACTAGAGATTGGTAATTACGGAGCTGCTCCTCATACAATTCGATGAGCTGAGCCTTCGTGCGGACCTCAGAAGAGATTAACAAATTGCCTGGAGATAACGCGCACCACTGATAGATCCCGTGAACTCCGAGTACCGTTCACTGAACGGGCGCCCTGAAATACATCTGGTGGCGGCTAATGATTCAAACGGATTACTAAATGATAATCTAATAATGCAACCTGAAGAATTGATCACCTCACTATCGCCTGGCAAGCATGAGCCAAATCCTGTGCCATCAAATGCTGAAGGATCCAGTCAGTTTGGCTCCGAAAACTGCGCGAACACACGAACCCGGTGTAAACGAGGAAAATGTTGGTGAGGAACTGGTATTCGACGACTGTGTCCTTGGACGTTTACCCATTGGAGATGCTAACTCCGAGAACTCGGAGGACGGCCTCTTGGTTCGTATGGATTCAATCGGAGGATCGCGAAGTGGGGTGGACTTGGAAACAGTCAGGCGGTCAAATTGACCCGTTACC